>Ga0075017_100000384_pt1 | contig 24181 bp, 24 predicted proteins | sample AleBraG_ABR_2012_FD_71475 | JGI IMG/M metagenome (GOLD analysis project Ga0075017, IMG submission 71475) | Freshwater sediment microbial communities in response to fracking from Pennsylvania, USA - Alex Branch Run_MetaG_ABR_2012 | ecosystem: Environmental > Aquatic > Freshwater > Creek >... | reverse complement strand
CATCTGCGGCTACCAAGAACGCTCTCTCGCTCTCGTAAGCAACGTGGTTCCGTGTGGGCGGTCAGCATCGTCAAGAACGAAATCGATGTCGTTGAGTGGTCCATTCGGCATCAATTGGAGCAAGGCATTGACGCCGTGTTGATCGCCGACAATGGATCAACAGATGGCACAGTCGACGTGCTGATGGACTTGGCGAGAGATCTTCCAATCCATGTTGCGGTCGACGAGTGGCCCGCCTGGGATCAGGCCGTCAAGACCACGCTTCTGGCGGGTGAGGCGCGCCGTGCCGGCGCAGACTGGGTCATTCCGTTCGATGCCGACGAATTCTGGTTCGCACCCGGCGTCTCGGTTGCCGAGCATCTGCGGCGCAGTAGGGCGACGGTTGAGGTTGCCCAGATGCACAACCTGTTTCCGCTTGCCGATGGTGCCGAAGCCTCATGGCCGAAGACGGTGTACCGCCTTGATTCGACGCCGAGTTCCTACGAGAAGGTCGCATTCCGATCACATCGGACCCTTTCGGTGTCGGCTGGGAATCACGACGTGTACCGCTGGGGCCGGCGTCAGACGGGCCTTCGAATCGCGCACCTGCCATGGCGTTCCTTCGAGCAGATGGAGCGCAAGGCAGCGCAAGGGGCCGCGGCGACCGCGGCGGCAGGTCTCCCCTCGGGCGTCAACAAGCACTGGGCGGCCTTGGCGGCCCTACCGCGAGAGGATCAACTGCAGAGGTGGCAGCAAATCCTTGCCGGGCAACCAGCGGACGGAGCGGAATGGAGTCCGGTCGGACCCTTCATTGAGGTGTCCCCGCTCACGTGGCCGACCTGGGATCCCGACGGGCTCATCGCAAGACACGAAGGACGCCACGACAACCGTGGCGAGCGGCAGCAACGCAGCAGCCCTTCGGGAACGCCATCACAGAACGTCTCGCCAACACGAGAAGCACCCGAGACCACGCCATAGCTGCTCGGCTCCGGCGTTCTGGTGACTGCGAGGCTCTGGGGTTGTGCCGGTCGGAACCGGCAGAGGTGCAACGCGCTCGAATGGCTCGGGGGATCGAGGGGTCCCTTGCAAATCATTACGATGTCGAACTAAATTGCGGAGCCAGCCGCAACCGGGGGGAACCGCGCATGGCCACCGTCCTGTACCCGTCCGCCGGACTCGGGGCACCCAAGCACCGCACCGGGCACGCCGCCGGGTCGGTCACGGGCCTGCCCGTGGGCTCCGACGTGTTCTCGGCCGACAACCACATCTCGCTCGCCGAAGACATCTTCTTCGAGCGGTTCCCCGAGTCGATGAAGGACCGGGCGCCGCGGGTGATCTACGAGGACGACGCGTGGACCCTCGCGTTCGGTGGCCGCGGCTTCCTGCCGCCGGCGTTCACCTCGGTGCTGCAGCAGTACGACCCGCTCCCCGGCTCCAACACCGGTGACCTCGACGCCCGGCTCGCAGAGCTCGCGGCCGACGCCACGACGCGCGAGCTCGCGTTCCCCAACGCCATGCTCGGGCTCATGGGCTTCCCCGACCTCGAGGTGCGCGACCTCGCGTTCCGCATCTACAACGAGTACGTCGCCGAGCTCCAGGAGCACGCCCCCGGCCGCTTCTACGCGGTCGGCCTCGTGAACTGGTGGGACGCCGAGGGCACGCGACGCAGCCTCGCCGAGATGCGGTCGCTCGGCATCCGCACGTTCTGGATGCCGCTCAAGCCCGGCGTGCACGAGGACGGCACCCCGATCGACTGCAACAGTGACCGCATGCGCGGCTTCTGGGAAGCGGTCGAGGAGTCGGGGCTGCCGATCTCGCACCACATCGGGGAGGGCCCGATCTCCTCGCCGTGCTCGCACAACGGGCTCGCGGTGAGCATGGTGCACCAGGCTGCGCCGTTCCGCGAGATGTTCGCCCGCTACACGCTCGGTGGCCTGCTCGACCGCTACCCCGGGCTCCGGGTCGGCTGGTTCGAGGGTGGCATCAATTGGGTCCCCGCTGCGATCCAGGACACCGACCACATGCACGCGTCGTTCCGCCACATGATGGACGAGGACGTCGAGCACGACGCGCGGTGGTACTGGGACCGGCACATGTGGTCGGCGTTCATGGTCGATCCCCTCGGCCTCGAGCTGGTCGACCGCATCGGCGTCGACAAGGTCATGTGGTCGTCGGACTACCCGCACAACGAGAGCACGTTCGGGTACTCGGAGCGCTCGGTCGCCGCGGTGGTCGAGGCGCTCGGACCCGACGACGCCACCAAGGTCGTCAACGACAACGTGTGCGACTTCCTCGGCCTCCCCGCCGCCGAGCGTGGGAGCGGAGCCAAGTGAGCGACCAGGCGATCCCGCCGGCGGAGGAGATCGTCCGCTACGAGAAGGACCCGGCCACCAAGATCGCCACCATCACGTTCGACCGACCGGAGCACCTCAACTCGGCCACGATCGGCGCGCGGCTGCGGTACGCGAACCTGCTGCACCGCGCGAACGTCGACGACGACGTGAAGGTGCTGGTGATCCGCGGCGCGGGCGAGGACTTCGGGTCGGGCGCCGACCTCCCCGAGCTCGCGGCGCTGCAGGCGATCTCGCCCGACGCCGCGCTGAGCGCGGAGCTGGGCGTGGACGAGCACGACGTGACGTTCCCCCCGCGGGAGTCGTATCGCGCGAATGCCACGCTGACGCAGTGGTATGCCGACGGCCGCTCGGGGTGCCGCACCCTCGCCGAGTTCAAGAAGATCAGCATCGTCGAGGTGAAGGGCTACTGCTACGGGTGGCACTTCTACCAGGCGGCCGACGCCGATCTCGTCGTCGCCTCCGACGACGCGCTCTTCGGTCACCCGGCGTTCCGCTATGCCGGCTGGGGCCCGCGCATGTGGGCGTGGGCGATGACGATGGGCATCCGCAAATTCCAGGAGATGGTCTTCACCGGGCGCCCGTTCACCGCCGAGGAGATGGCCGACTGCAACTTCGTGAACAAGGTCGTCGCGCGCGCCGACCTCGAGGCGGAGACCGCGAAGTTCGCCGATGCGTGCTCGAGGTCGCGTCCCACCGACGCCGTCGTCATGCAGAAGATGTTCTTCATGATGATGAAGCAGTACCAGGGCGAGTACATGGGCAGCCTGCTCACCTCGTTCCTGGAGTCGATGGGCAGCCGCGTGCACCCCGACCGCGGCGATCTCATGCTGGGCGGCGACGTGTACGCGGGCGGCCTCGGCAACGCGGTGCGCGCCAATGACGACCAATTCCCGCCCGACTTCCGCTTGAGCAAGCGCGGCCGGGCGAAGCAGGAAGGAGACGGCGCATGACGATCGACGACACCAGCGTCACCCGCGGGGAGCACTGGTACCAGGCGCTGCTCGACACCGACAGCCGCCCGGTGCCCGACAGCCTCCGCGCCACCTCGGTGGGGCCACTCGACGGGGTCGACATCGCGCCGAGCGTCTTCTTCGACCCGGAATTCCACCGGCTCGAGATGACGCACATGTGGAACCGGGTGTGGCAGATGGCGTGCCGCGAAGAGCAGATCGCCGAGCCCGGTGACACGTACGTCTACGAGATCGGCGACGCGTCGCTGATCGTCGTGCGCGGCGACGACGGCACGATCCGCGCGCTGCACAACTCGTGCCTGCACCGCGGCACCATGCTGCGCACTCGCCCCGGCCGGGTCGACTGCATCCGCTGCCCGTACCACGGACTCACCTGGAACACCGACGGGTCGCTGCGAGAGATCCCGTCCTCGTGGGACTTCCCCCACGTGGAGGACGGCGATCTCCAGCTGCCCGAGGCGCGGGTCGACACCTGGGGCGGGTTCGTGTTCGTGAACCTCGATCCCGACGCCGCGCCCCTCGCCCACTTCCTCGAGGATCTGCCCTGGCACTTCGAGTCGTTCCCGCTCGAAGAGCGTTGGACCGCGCTGCACGTGGTGCGCACCCTCCCGTGCAACTGGAAGGTCGCGATGGAGGCCTTCATCGAGTCCTACCACGTGATGGCGGTGCACCCGCAGTTGTTGACGACCGCCAACGACGCGCTCACGCAGTACGACGTGTACGGCAACCACGTGAGCCGCATGATGACCGCGGTCGGCGTGGCCAGCGAACACCTCGACCCCGCGCCCGACGACACCGCGATCGTCAGCGAGATGCTCGGCCGCCGCGCGTCGGACCCGGTCGACCCGGTCGAACCCGGCACCGCCCGCACCGTGCTCGCCGAGCGCGTGCGCGCATCGTTGGAGAAGCGCACCGGCCTCGACCTCTCGAAGCTCACCGACGCCGAGCTGCTCGACGGCATCGAGTACTTCCTGTTCCCGAACCTCATGGTGTGGGCCGGGTACCTCACCCCCTTCGTGTACCGCTTCCGCCCCGAGGGCAACGACCCCGACCGGTGCATCGTCGACATCATGAAGCTCGAGCCCCTGCCGGAGAGCGGCGAACGGCCCCCGCCGGCACCCACGCGCTTCCTCGAGCCCGGCGAGACCTGGACCGACGTGCCCGAGCTCGGCCCGTTCGGACGCGTCTTCAACCAGGACGGCGCCACCGTCGGACGCGTGCAACGCGGCCTGCACGCCTCGGTCGCGTCGCGGCTCACCCTGTCGCAGTACCAGGAGAGCCGCATCCGCCACTTCCACGCGACGCTCGACGCGTACCTGGCGCGCGACTGACGTGAGCAGCGCCGACATCAGGGAGACGACCGTCGCGTCGATCCTGCGCGACGCGGCCGAGCAGTCACCCGATACGTGCGCACTCGTGGCGGGCACGGTCGACCCGGCCACGCGCCGGCGGTGGACCTACGCCGAAGTAACGGCCGATGCGGAGGCGATCGCACGCGTGCTCGCGGCGCGCCATGCGCCCGGGGAGCGGATCGCGGTGATCGCGCCCAGCCTTCCCGAGGTCTACGTCCTGATGTTCGCGGTGGCGATGGCACGCCTGGTGCTCGTCCCCGTCAATCCCGCGCTGCGCGCCGCGGAGATCGAACACATCCTCGGCCGGTCGGCGGCCGTGTCGGTGTTCACCGTCGGCGAGCTCCGCGGCCACGACCTGACTGGCGCTCTGGCCTCGCTCCGCCCATCGCTCCCAGGTCTCCGGGACATCGTGCCGTTCGACACCTGGCCGGCACTGCTCGCCGAGGGACGGGCGAGCGACCGGGAGCTGCCGCCGCCCGCGCCCGACGACGTCGCGCTGATCGTGTTCACCTCCGGCACCACGGGCGCGCCGAAGGGCGCGATGCTCACGCACCGGGGCATGACCAACGGCGCGCGGGCGAGCGGCGAGCGCTTCGACGTGCACCCCGACGACGTCTACGTGTCGACCATCCCGCTCTACCACGGCGGCGGCCAGGCGGTCACCTTCATGGCCGTGCAGGCGCGCGCCACCGACGTGCTGCTGCCCCAGTTCGATGCCGATCTGCTGCTCGACCTCCTCGAGGCCGAGCGCGGCACCCACACCGCGGGCGTGCCCACGATGCTGCACGACTTGCTCGCCAACCCCACGTTGGCGCAGCGTGACCTCTCGTCGCTGCGGGGGATCAGCTCCGGCGGCTCCGTCGTGCCCGCCGAGATGGTGCGCGCGCTCGACGCGCGGCTCGGCGCGAAGGTCACCATCATCTTCGGCCAGACCGAGACCGGCGGCTACATCGCGCAGACGTTCCCCGCCGACGACCCCGACGACGTCGAGCACACCCTCGGCACCGTGTTCCCGCACCTCGAGGCGCGCGTGGTCGACCCGGACACCGGCGCCGACGTGGCGCCCGGCGCGTCGGGCGAGCTGCTGGTGCGCGGCTGCGGCGTGATGGCCGGCTACCTCGACGACCCCGAGCAGACCGCGGCCACCATCGAGCCCGACGGCTGGCTGCACACCGGCGACGTCGTCACCCGCGACGAGCGGGGGTACCTGCGCATCGTCGGCCGCTGCAAGGACGTCATCATCTCCGGCGGCGTCAACGTGTACCCGGCGGAGATCGAAGCGATGCTCGCCGCGCACGACGGCGTCGCCGGGGTCGCGGTGATCGGCCTCCCCGACGAGCGTTGGGGCGAAACGGTGACCGCCGTCGTCCGGCTCGCACCCGGAGCCACGCCCGACGCCGACGCGTTCGAGGCGTTCGCCCGCGAGCGCATCGCGCCCTACAAGGTGCCGAAACGCTGGGTGTTCGTCGACGATCTGCCGCTCACGTCGTCGGGGAAGGTGCAGAAGTTCGTGCTCCGCGAGCAGTTCGCGTGAGCACGACGTCAGCTCGCGGGCTCGTCCTCGGCAGTTTCGTCCTGGGCGAGCAGACGCTTCATGCTCTTCGCCGGAGGGCCCGCGGTGGTGCCGCCGTCGACCGGCAGCACGATGCCGGTGATCTGCGCGGCGCGGTCGCTCGCGAGGTAGAGCATCGCCTCGGCAACGTCGCGCGGGGTGCCCTGGCGTTGCAGTGGCTGCATCTCGCGGATGATCGCCGACTGGTCGAACATCACGTTGATGTCGGTGGGGATGTGGGCCGGAGCGATGCAGTTCACCCGGATGCCGTGGCGGGCGAGGTCGATGGCCATGCACCGGTTGGCGTGGATCACCGCGGCCTTCGCCGCGCGGTAGGTGACCAACCCTGCCCCTGCATTGATGCCGCCGATCGACGTGGTGGTCAGGATCACACCCCCGCCGTGGTCCTTCATGTGCCGCGCCGCCCGCTGCGACCCCAGCAGCACGCCGCGCAGGTTCACCCCCATCTCGTGGTCGAAGTCGCCGAAGTCGTCGTGCAGGAAGGTGGCGAACTCACCGCCGGTGCCCGCGTTGTTCACCATCACCTGCAGCCCGCCGAACCGAGCCACCGCGAGGTCGACCGCGGCCTGCACGTCGTCGGCCACCGACACGTCGGTGCGCGCGAACGCGGCCGCGTCGCCCAACGCAGCCGCGAATGCCGCGCCGTCGTCGGCCGCGATGTCGGCGATCACGACCCGCGCGCCCTCCTCCACGAACCGCTCGACGATCGCGCGCCCGATACCCCGGGCGCCACCCGTGACGATCGCAACCTTGCCGTCGAGCTCCCCCATCACCACTCCTCCGACGACTCTTTCGATGTCGCGACAACGTATCCGAAAGGCCCCGGCCGATGACTCCCGACTTCGAGCAGTTGGACTGGTTCCGTGCGGGCGAGCAGTACCAGGACCCGTACCCGTACTACGAGTGGCTGCGGTCGCACGGCCCGGTGTGGCCCGAGCCCCGGCGCGGCGTGTTCATGGTCACCGGCTACGAGGAGGCGGTGGCGATCTACAACGACACCGACACGTTCTCGAGCTGCAACGCGGTGAGCGGGCCGTTCGTGCCGTTCCCCGAACCGTTCGAGGGCGACGACGTCAGCGACCTCATCGACCGCCACCGCGACGTCCTGATCTTCAGCGACCAGCTCCCCACGTTCGATCCGCCGAAGCACACGGCGCACCGCGGGCTGCTCATGCGCCTCATCACGCCGAAGCGCATGAAGGAGAACGAGGAGTTCATGTGGCGCACCGCCGACGCGCAGCTCGACGAGTTCCTGGTGCGCGGCGAGTGCGAGTTCCTCCACGACTACGCGGGTCCGTTCACACTCCTCGTCGTTGCCGATCTCCTCGGCGTACCCGAGGAAGACCACGATCTCTTCCGTCGCCAGCTGCAGGGCGGCGAACGCCCCGAGGGCAGCGGCGCGAAGGGCGCGCCGTCGCACAAGCCGCTCGAGTTCCTCTACGACCGTTTCACCACCTACATCGAGGACCGCCGACGCAACCCGCAGGACGACGTGATGACGGAGCTCGCCACCGCGACCTTCCCCGATGGCACGTTGCCCGACGTCCACGACATCATGCTGATCTCGGCCAACTTGTTCTCGGCCGGGGGCGAGACGACCGCGCGGCTGCTCGGCACCGCGCTGCGCTACCTCGGGGAGAAGCCCGAACTGCAGGAGCAGCTGCGCGCCGACCGCTCGAAGATCATGCCGTTCCTCGAGGAGTGCGTGCGGCTGCAGAGCCCGCTGCAGGGCAGCTTCCGCATGGCCCGCCGCCGGACCACGGTCGGCGACGCCGAGATCCCGGCCGGCTCGTCGCTGTTCGTGATGGCGGGCGCCGCGAATCGCGACCCACGGTTGCACCCGCACCCCGAGGTGCTCGACCTCGAGCGCGTCAACGGCCGCCAGCACGTGGGCTTCGGCTGGGGCGCGCACGCGTGTGTGGGCGCTCCCCTCGCGCGGGCAGAAGGTCGGGCGACGCTCGAGCGCGTGCTCGACAAGATGCTCAACATCCGCATCTCCGAGGTGGAGCACGGCGCCTTCGGCGAGTGGCAGTACCACTACGAGCCGATCTTCCTGCTGCGCGGCCTCGACGCCCTCCACCTCGAGTTCACGCCTGCGGACTGACGCGCGGCGTTGCGCTTTGGACCGCGTAGCGTGAGCGACATGACCGACGCACCCCACCGTCGTCCCGTCCCCGACGACCTCTTCGGTGGTCGCCTGCGTGGCAGCTACCTCCTCGACCTCGAGGTCGCGGCGGTCGTGGACCGCTCTGTGCCACTGCGCACGATCACCTTCCGCTCCCCCGACCTCGTCGACTTCGAGTGGGAGGCCGGCCAGGACGTGATGTTCGACGTGCCGGGCGCCGCGCGCCCCGTACGGCGTCGCTACACGATCCGGCGCGCCGATCCCGCGGCCGGCACCCTCGACGTCGACGTCGTGCTCCACGGCACCGGGCCGTTCGCGCGCTGGGCGGCCGATGCCGCGCCGGGTGACCGCATCGACGGCATCGGTCCCCGCGGGAAGGTCACGCTGCGCGAAGACGCCGGCCACCACCTGTTCGTCGGCGACGAGACCGCGATCCCCGTGACCCTCGCGATGGTCGAGGCGCTCCCCGCCGGGGCCCGCGCGACCGCGCTGCTCGGCATCGAAGGCGGCCCCGGAGACCTCGCGACCCCCGAAGCGAGTGCCGCGGCCGACATCCGGTGGACGACGACGGGCGGCCTGAGCGAAGCGGTCGACACGGTGACGCTGCCCCCGGGCACCGTGGCCTACGTCAACGGCGAACGGCTGCTCGTGCGTGAGGTGTCGGAGCGGCTGCTGGCCCGTGGCCTCGCGAGGGAGGCGCTCTTCGCGAAGGCGTACTGGCGCCGAGACCAGTCGAACGCGGACCACGGCGAACCCGGAGGAGACTGACCGCGACGGTCAGGCCCGCCTCAGCGCCCTTGGTAGTCGGGCGGGCGCTTGTCCTTGAACGCGGCGAGCCCCTCGCGGAAGTCCTCGCTGCGCGACGACAGCTCCATCGCGAACGCCTCGTTGCGCAGTTGCTCGCCGACCGACGTCGAGCGCGCGGTGTGCAACAACCACTTCGTGAGGCCGAGCGCAACGGTCGCGCTCCCGGCAAGCTTGCCGACCAGTTCGTCGACCGCCGCGCCGAGGCGGTCGGCGGGCACCGCTTCGTGGATCAGCTCCCACTCGGCCGCCTCGCTGCCGCTGACGACCTGACCGAGCTCGAGCATTCGGCGCGCCTTCACGACGCCGACGCGCTCCTGCAACATCCAGGTCGCGCCGCTGTCGGGGGTGAACCCGCGTTCGACGAACGGCGCCCAGAACTTGGCATCGTCGGCCGCGACGGTGAAGTCGGCGGCGAGCGCCAGGTTGAGACCGATGCCCGCAGCCCAACCTTGCACGACGCACACGATCGGCGTCTGCGTCTCCAGCATCACCGGGATGAGCCGGTGGGCCTGACGCGGCAGCCGGCGCTGGATGGAACCGACGCGCGGTTTCGGCGCGCCCTGCTGGTTGCGGGCCACGATGTCGAAGCCGGAGCAGAAGTGATCACCACCGGCGGAGATCACGATGACGCGCACGGCGTCGTCGCTGCCGGCCTGCTCGATCGTCGAGTACATCGCGGCGACCATCTCGTCGTTCAGCGCGTTGCGGACTTCGGGCCGGTTCAACACGAGGTGCAGCACACCGTCGTCGGTGCGGATGTCGAGCCCGGGGACGCCTTCGTAGTCGCTCACGAGCGCGGATCCTACGACCCCGGCTCAGCTCCCGGTGAGCAACGCGATGACGTCGTCGACCGCCGCGTCGGCCCAGCGCAGGATCGTGTCCTCGTCGGTGCCGCCGAGCGGGTGCGGGACGGTCACGATGCGCAGCCCGGGCATGCCGTAGCTCGTCGCGACCGTGCGGGTCAGCCGTTCGAACTTCGTGGTCGTGAACACCACGGTCGGCCGACCGCGTTGCTCGCACTGCACGGAGTCGTGGACACTCCACGACGTGCACGATCCTCAATCGGCCGATCCCGTGAGCACGAGATCGACCTCCTTCCCGATGCGGTCGAGCGTCTCGCCGGTGCACGGAGTGGCCGCGTTGGCGCCCGGCCCCTTGTCGGTGACCAGCTCGACCACTGCGCCGGTGCGGGCCGCGAGCTGCGACGCCACCCGCTCCATGAGCAGGCGCGCGTTCGGCTTCGCGTTGTCGAGCACGCCGATGCGCAGACCGGCGAGCACGGGCGGCGCGGGCGACAGCTGTGCGGCAAGCCGGCCGATCGCGCCGTCGGGGGCGTGGATCTCCACCGTCATCGCCGACCATCATGCCGCACGTCAGCGGAGCAGGTCAGCAGGGCACGTCAGAAGGTGGTGCCGCCGTCGATGTTGACGATGGCGCCGGTGAGGTAGGCAGCCCGATCCGACAAGAGGAATGCGAACAGGTCACCCACTTCGCCCGGTGTGCCCGGCCGCTGCAGGGCGACGTCCATGTGCCACTCCTCCACCATGACCTGCTCGAGCAGGCCCTCGGGCGCCACGCCCCGCGCCTCGGCGAGCTGCGCGCGCAGGACTTGCAGGCTGCCGGTCTCGATCGCGCCCGGGCACACGCAATTGGCCCGCACTCCCGCGGGGCCGTATTCGCGGGCGATGGTCTTGGTGAACGCCGCGACGCCGTACTTGAGGGTGACGTAGGGCAACCGATCGGGGTGGTAGGCGCGCATGCCGTACGCGCCGGTGGTGACGACCGTGCCACCACCGTTGGCGACGAGGTGCGGCACCGCGGCGCGCACCGCTCGCACGGTGCCCATCAGCACGTCGTCGAACGCTTCGGACCAGATCTCGTCGGTGGCGTCGGCGAGGCGGCTGTGCGCCTCGAGCCCGGTGCCGGTGGTGATCGCGATCCCCGAGAGCCCGCCGAGCGCCTCGACCGCCGCGGCGACCAGGCGGTCCGCCTCACCCGACCGGTTGACGTCGCCGGTGACCGGCACCGCGAGTGGACCGAGGGAGTCGGCTGCTTCACGGGCCCGACCGGCGTCGCGTCCGGCCACGGCGACGCGGGCACCGTCGGCCACGAGCACCTCGGCCGCGGCGAGGCCCATGCCTCCCGTGCCGCCGACGATCAGATAGGGACGGTCCCGCACTCCGAGATCCATCCGGTGAATCTAGGTGGCTCGATCCGGACGCGTGCCGCCCTCCAGGCGGAGCCGGGGCCGGCGGCGCGAACTCGGCGGGCCAGTCGGCGCTCCACCTCGCTCGGTACGCGCGCCGCGTCACGCTGGTCAACCGGGGGACGTCGCTCCACACGGGATGTCGCAGTACCTCGTGCGGCAAGTCGAGGCCACGCCCAACATCGACGTGCGGCTCGAGACCGAGGTGATCGACGGCGGCGGCACGGCCCGGCTCGAACACCTCGCGCTGCGCGACAACCGCAACGGACGGGTGGAGACGGTCACCGCCGAACCGCGGTTCCTCATGATCGGTGCGCGGCCCCACACCGACTGGCTCCCGGCTGCGGTCGCACGCGACGAGCAGGGCTTCGTCCTCGCGGGCAGGACATCCCGGCTCGGTCAAGCGGGTGGCGTCAGCCGTGGGCGAGGGATCGGTGACGATCCAGCAGCTCCACCAGCTGCTCGCACTCGACGACGGCGCCCGAATTCGGTCGATCACCGGGCACCGCGGCGCATGACCGCGTCCCCGGTCCCGGGGTAGCGTCGGTGATCCGGCCACGAGAGGACCTGGCGTGATCACCTCGGTACCGAGCATCTGCGGCTGTTGTCCGGCCGGGTGCGGCATCTTCGTCGACCTCGACGGCGACCAGGTGGTCGGCGTGCGCGGCGACACCGAGCATCCGTCGTCGCACGGGTACCTGTGCCAGAAGGGGCACCGGATCCCCTGGTTCCACCACCAGCCCGCGCGCCTCGACCACCCGCTGCTCCGCGGTGCCCCGACTTCCTGGGACGCGAGCCTCGACGACCTCGCCGCACTCGTCCGCGCCGCGGTCGACGAGCACGGCCCCGACGCCGTCGGCGTGTACCACGCGAGTGGGATGACGGGCGACACCGCGGGCATGGCCGCGATCCAACGGTTCGTCACGGGGATCGGCACACGCCAGCGCTACTCGTCGATGACCGTCGACCACGCCCCCGCGATGCGCGCCCAGGAGATGGTCACCGGCTCGGCCGAGCTGCTGCCCACCTGGGTGCCCGAGCACCACGGCAACCGCCTCGTGCTGTTCGTCGGCTGCAACCCGGTGGTGTCGCACGGTTACTTCACCATCCTCCCCGACCCGATCCGCCGCCTGCGCGCGTTCCAACGGAGTGGTGGTCAGCTGTGGGTCGTCGACCCGCGCCGCACGAAGACCGCAGAGATCGCGAACGGTCATGTCGCGCCCCGCGCCGGCACCGACGCCATCCTCCTTGCCTGGCTCGTGCGCGAGCTGCTCGCCGAGGAGGCGGGTGGCGACGAGCTGCGGCGCACCACCACCCCCGAGGACCGACGCCGGCTCGCCGACGCGGTCGCCCCGTTCGACCGCGATTTCACTGCGGCACGCACGGGCGTGCCGGTGGACGAGCTCGACGCACTGCTCGACGCGATCCGCGCCGCGGGCCGCATCGGTGTCGTCACCGGTTCGGGGCTGCTCTTCGCGCCCGACGGCCTGGTCGCCGAGTGGCTCCGCTGGGCGCTGCTGGCAGTGACTGGCTCACTCGACGTTCGCGGCGGCATGTACTTCAACCCGGGTTGGATGTCGCCGCTCGAACACCGCGAGCCGTGGGCGCCCGCGCCGGAGGATGGCGCGTACGCGCCGGGCCCGCGCTCACGCCCGGAGCTGCCGCTGGTGTTCGGCGAGATGCCGTGCGTCGCGATGGCCGACGAGATCGAGGCCGGCAACCTCCGCGTGCTGATCATCGCGGGCGGAAGCCCGATCACCGCCTTCCCCGATCCCGAGCGCGTCACCGCTGCACTCCGCACGCTCGACGCGCTCGCGGTGATCGACATCGTCGCATCGCCCCTCACCGAGCTGGCGACGCACCTGTACCCGGGCGCGGCGCCGTTGGAGCGCACGAACATCCAGGCATGGAACGGCCGCACCGGCCTCGCCCCCACGGTGGTCGCGCCCGCGGCGGAGCGCCGCCCCACATGGCAGCTGTTCACCGGGCTCGGGCAGCGACTCGGCATCGAGGTCCTGCGCGGTCTCGACCCCGACACGGCGACGGACGACGACATCATCCGCAAGCTGGCGTCGCGCTCGCGGGGCGGAGCCGACGAGCTGTTCGCCGCATCCACGCACGGTGTCCTGCCCCCTGAGCTCTACGGCTGGGTCGCGCGCTTCCTGCCCGACGGCAGGTGGCGCATCGCCCCGCCGTCGATGCTCGCACGACTCCCCCGCCTGCTCGAGCCGCCGCCCACCGCGCGGCCGCTGCAGTTGCTGTGCACGCGCATCACCGCGACCAAGAACTCGAACGACTACCTGCCGATCGAGCGCCTCGAGCAACGACCGGCCGTGTCGTTGCATCCCGACGACGCAGCCGCGCTGGGCATCGGCGACGGTGATGCAGTCGAGGTGGAGAGCGATGCCGGCCGGGTGCAGTGCATCGCCCGGGTCGATCCCGCCAGTGGACGGGGCGCGGTGTCGATCGTGCACGGGTCGAACATCACGAACGTGACGCGGCTGACCTCACCGTCGGCCGGGGTCGACCCGCTCACCGGTGAGCCGGTCATGACCGCGGTGCCGGTGTCGGTGCGACCGCTCGAACTGGAGGCGATCTCCCCATGACCATGATCCCCCACGACCGCTACGTCGTGATCTCGGCCGACTGCCACGCGGGCGCCGACCTGCGCGACTACCGACCGTTCCTCGAGGCGGCGTACCACGACGAGTTCGACCGCTGGGCCGACGCGTACGTGAACCCGTTCGGCGACCTCGTGCGCCCCGACGCCGACCGCAACTGGGACGACGCGGTGCGCAACGCCGCCCTCGAAGCCGACGGCATCGCGGGCGAGATCGTGTACCCCAACACCGTGCCGCCGTTCTTCCCGCGCGGTGGGCTGGTCGCGCTGGTGCCGAGCGCGGAGGAGTACCGCCTCCGACTCGCAGGGCTGCGCGCGCACAACCGCTGGCTCGCCGACTGGTGCTCGCACCTGCCCGGCCGGCGCGCGGGCATCGGGCAGATCCTGCTCAACGACCTCGACGACGCCGTCGCCGACGTGCACTGGATCGCGGACCACGGCCTCATGGGCGGCGTGCTCATCCCCGGCGTACCGCCCGGCAGCGGCATCGACCCGCTGCACTCTCCCGTGTACGACCCGGTCTGGCGCGCCTGCGAGGAGCGCGGCGTGGTGCTCAACATGCACGGCGGCACCGGCTCGCCCGACATCGGCATGTTCCCGGCGTCACCCGCGATGTTCGTGTTGGAGGCGAGCTTCTACGCGCACCGTCCGTTGTGGGCGCTCGTGATGTCGGGCGCCTTCGACCGCTTTCCCGGCCTGCAGCTCGTGTTCGCCGAGGCAGGGTCGAGCTGGGTGCGCAACACGCTCGCGATGATGGACTCGATCCAGGCGCGGATCGAGCAGGGCAACGTGGGGGTGATGCCGGTGGCGAACCCGCTGATCCTCGACATGAAGCCGAGCGAGTACTGGCAGCGCAACTGCTGGCTCGGGTCGAGCTTCATGACGCGCGGAGACGCCGAAGACCGCGATGCGGTCGGCACGCACAAGATCATGTGGGGCAGCGACTTCCCTCACGACGAGGGCACCTACCCGCACACCCGGGAATCGCTGGCCCACACGTTCGCGGGCATCGATCCCGACGAGGTGGCGGCGATGGTGGGTGGAACCGCCGCGCAGGTCTACGGCTTCGACCTCGACGCGCTGCGCCCGGTCGCGGATCGCATCGGGCCCGAGGTCGCCGCGGTGCTGGCCGGGCTCGACCACATCCCCACCGACACCACCAGCTTCGCGTTCGGCCCCCGGACCGTCGGCGTCGCCTAGGGTCTCACCCATGGTCTACTGGGGCGTAGGAATCTTCTTCTTCGTGGCGATCCTCTGCGTCATCGCGGGCTTCTCCGTGATGAAGCGTCGCCGAGGATACGAAGCCAGCGAGGGCGGCGGCGAGGACCCGATGAGCGACGCGGAGTTCCGTCGCATCGAGGGCTTCGACGACTGACCCCCGTCGGGGTGCTACTTGCGGCCCTTGCCGCTGTTCTTGCGAGCCTTCGACCGCTGCTTCTTGCCGGGGGGACCCTCGGCGCTTCCACGGGGCATCGACGGGTCGCCGGTCTTCTTTGCTTTGGCCATCTCTGCACCTTAGGGGCTGCGCGGCACGATCCGCCCGGTCAGGCGTACTGTTGCGCTCGGTCGGCGACGCGACACACCGCGGCGGACGAGGGGGGAACATGGCGACGGTGGCACCCGAGGCGGGTGGGGCGGCGCAGGTCCGCGCCGAGGTCAACTACGTCCGCAACCCACCGGCAGCCGGCGACGCGGTCCTCGAGTTCGTGACCGAGGCCGAGGAACGCTCGACCATGCAGACTCGGCCCGGTCGCCCGGTGCGGATCGTCGACACGCGCGGCGTCCCCACCGACCTGGACATTGAAGGCTTCGTCCTGGTCGACCACGTGAGCGCGGTCGCCGACTTCGACCTGATCCAGGCGGATCCCGTCGTCGACCAGCAGTACATCGACGAGACCTCCGAGCTCCTCGCAACGGTCACCGGCGCGGCCCGGGTGTTCATGCTGGGTGGGGGAAAGAAGCGCTTCGGCGAGGGCGCCACCGAGAAGCTCGCGCCCCTGTCCAACGCGAAGCCGGCGCGCTACGCGCACGCCGACAACACCGACACCTCGGCGGTCGGGCTCGTGGAGCTGGTGGCGCAGTTCGTCGACGACCTCGAACTCGACGACCATCCCCGTTGGGCGCTCTACAACCTGTGGCGCGCGGTCACCCCGCCACCCCAGGACTTCCCGCTCGCGGTGTGCGACGCGCGGACCGTGGCATCCGGCGACGAGATCACGGTCGCGGCCGTCACGGAGGAGCACGGCTTCGACATCCGCCACGACACCACGGGCTACCTCTACAACCCGGCGCACGAGTGGCACTACTTCCGCGACATGACCCGTGACGAGGTGCTGGTGTTCAAGGCGCACGACACCGACTCGCAGCGCGCGGGACGCGTCCCGCACACCGCGTTCACCGACCCCGGCTGTCCGCCTGGTGTCCCGACGCGCGCCAGCGTCGAGATGCGCGGCCTCGCCCTCTTCGACTGACACCGGCTGCGACCAGGGCCGAAGGAAAGGGAAGGACCACGCGTGCCGGATCTCACCGTCGACGCCGTCGTGGCGAACGCCCGCGCGCTCACCGAGGTGGAGGACCCGGATCCCTCCCACTTCCTCGACAACCTCCACGCGGTGGTCGACTCCGTCAACCGAGACGCCGCGCTCGTCCCGGGCGCGGCGGATCACTTCGTGGGGATGCTCGCGGTCGCGGCCCGCAATCGGATGGAGGTCGACCGCTGCGTCGTCGACGACCCCGGGATCGCCGCGTCGGCGCTGATCCCGCCGATCTTCCTCACCGGCCTCCCCCGCTCCGGCACCACCTACTTCCAGTACCTGTTCGACCAGGACCCCGACCTCCGCATGCTGCGCACCTGGGAGGGTGACCGCCCGGCGCCACCGCCGGCCGTCGATCCCGAGTCTGCGCACCGGCGGCGGGAGGCGAGCATCGAGCAGGCGCGCCGCAACCACGAGGCCACCGGCGGCAAGATCGACTCCTTCCACCTCACCGACGTCGACGGCCCGCAGGAGTGCCTGGCCATCCTCGACCAGACGTTCGTGAACCCCGGGCTGCTCTGGATGATGTCGGTGTCGGGCTACCTCGACCATCTCCTGCGCACCGCGGATCTCGTCGAGGCCTACCAGCACCACGCCACGGTGTTGAAGATGCTGCAATGGGGCGCGCCACCGCGCCGCTGGGCGCTCAAATGGCCGTGCCACCTCCTCGCGCTCGACGCCATCGCCACCGTGCATCCGGAGGCTCGCTTCGTGGTGACCCATCGCGACCCGGTCCAGGCCCTGGCGTCGAACTGCAGCCTCACCCAGATGCTGCGCGCGGGCACGTCACCCAACGCCGATCCGGAGCAGATCGGCCGCGACATGTTGGAGCTGGTGCGCCAGCACGTCGATCGGCTCGTCGCGTTCGACGTCGCGCAGTCGGCCGCCGGGGACTCACGCGTGGTGCACGTCGACTACTACCGACTCGTCGACGCGCCGGAGGCCGTGATGCCCGACGTGTTCGCCGCAATCGGTCTCGCCTGGACGCCCGAGGTCGACGAGCGCGTGCGTGTGTGGCGCGCGGAGAACCCGCAGGGCAAGCGCGGCACGCACGAGTATCACCTCGAGGACTACGGCCTCGACCGTGCTGCGATCGCTGACGCGTTCTCGGCGTACACCGAGCGGTTCGACGTCCCCAGCGAGGATGTGCGCGACCGGTGACGGCTGATCCGACGACCGATCCCGTCGGTTGGCTCGGGTGTCTCGACGACCTCCGCGCCGTGGCCGACCGGCTCCGCTCCCAGGTCGAGGCGAGCGACGGCACGCAACGCGAGGCCGACGTCGCGGTGAAGCTCTTCGGCGCGGTGATGGGCGCGTACCTCACGCACCTGTGGGCCGAGCCCGAGCACCCCGCGTTCCTCCCCAGCGTCGGCTACCACCAGATGTACGGCACGCCGAACCCCGACACGATCTACCGCAACGCGGCGATCGACGGCACCGGGGTGTACCGCATCACCGGCCGGCGCGGCACCGCGCCCGACGTGACGATCATGCCGTTCGGACCCCCGGTGGCCGGCGGCCTGCAGACGTTCGACCCGTTCGACCTCGACGATCTGACGATCGCGCCCGACGGCACCTTCGCCGTCGTGTTGAGCGCGCAGCGCACCGAAGGCTCCGACTCCGACCGCGAGGGCGACTGGTGGCAGCTCGACCCCGAGATGCGCACCTTGATGGTGCGCAGCGTCTCCGAGCGCTGGGGCGAGGACAGGGAACCGCAGCTGGCCATCGTGCGCCTCGACACCGATCCGAGGCGACCGCGCGTCGACCCCGACGCGCTGCGACGGCGCTTCCAGATCCACGCCCTCGTCGTCGAGGGCATGGTGATGTCGGGCCTCGGCCGGGTGGCCCGCCTGCGCGCCGACGGCGTGATCAACCGGCTCGTGGCCGTCGACTACTCGGGCACCGGTGGTGGGCTCGCCGACCAGTGGTACCAGGAAGGGTGCTTCGCGTTGGCCGACGACGAGGTGCTCGTCGCGGAGACGACGCTCGATCCCGCCTGCCGCGCATTCTCGCTGTCGCTCACCGATGCGTGCTTCTCCACCATCGACTGGACCAATGCGCAGAGCAGCCTCAACCGCGCGCAGGTGGTGGTCGACAGCGACGGCGTGCTGCGTGTCGTCGTCGGCGCGTCCGACCCTGGCGTGCCCAACTGGCTCGACACCACCGGCCACGACTTCGGCGTGCTGCAATTCCGCTGGACGGGCACGCCGACCGCACCCGACGTGACCGTGCGGGTCGTACGGGCCGACGCGCTCGACGAACTGATCCCCGCGTCCAGCCGGCGCGTCACTCCCGCCCAACGCGCCGACACCATCCGTGCCCGCCAGGTCGGCGCGCAGCTCCGCGCCAAATGGTGACGCCGTGGTGACGCCGTGGTGGCTCACGGCTCGTTCGAGCTGAGCCTTCGTGCGGCCTCTCGGGCTCCCCGGCGCGGACGCGCTCCTTGTCGACCGCCTCCCCTCGTGGACGGTGCGCTCCCTCGTGGACGGTGCGCTCCGGGACGGCGCGCCCACACCGCAATTGCCCCTAACGTCAGGGGTCTCTGAACAGGAGGCCCTCTGATGGCCGACAAGTCCCCGAAGAAGCCCAACGCGAAGAAGGCCGGCAAGTCGTTGAAGGAGAAGCGTCACGACAAGCAGGCGAAGCGCGACGAGCAGCGGCCGGGCATCGGCCACTGACCTCCTGCGCTTCCTGCGGAGGTCTTCCTGCGCAGGTGTCGTCTGCGGCGAGCTCGGGTAGCACCGAGGTCGAGGTCATGCAGCGAGGAACGGAGCGCGGTGAAGCCCAGTCGACCCTCGATCGTCGTGCTGGTCGTCGGGCTGGCGTTCACGGCGGCGGGGGCATGGGCGGCCGCGCGTTCGGACGACCACAACGAGGACCGGCTGTTGCAGGTCCAGACCCGCCAGGCCGCGAGCGTCATCGGGGCGGCCGTCTCCACCATCGTCGAGCCGCTCCACACCTCGCTCGAGGTCGCCGCCGCGACGACGGCGTCGGCGCCGGCGTTCGCCCAGACGATGTCGCCCGACGTCGGCCCCCGCAAGACGTTCATCTCCGCGGCGCTCCTGCGCGCCGACGACGGGCGGACGGTCGCCTCGCTGGGTGAGCCGGCCCACCTGACGGAGCAGCCGAGCACCGAACACGAGATCCTCGACGAGGCCGCGACCAGCAAGACGTACGTCGTCCGGGGATTCCCGAAGCAGCGACCGCGCTACATCGGGTACGCACTGCGGAGCGGGCCCTACATCGTGTACGCCGAGCGCGCGATCCCCACCAACCGCCAGGTGCCCGTCGAATCGAACTCTGCCTTCGCGGATCTCCATTTCGCGACGTACCTCGGACCCGACACCCGAACCCCGAACGTCGCCACCACCGACCGCCCGCTTTCGGACCTGCCGCTCACCGGGCGCACGGCACGCACCACCATCCCGTTCGGGAACACCGTCATCACCTTGGTGGCGGCCCCCGATGGGCACCTCGGCGGCTCGCTCGGACAGCAGCTGCCGTGGATCATCTTCGGCCTCGGCGTCGTGCTGTCGCTGCTCGCGGCGCTGGCGACGCATCTGCTCGTGGTGCGGCGACGGAAGGCCGAATCCGACGCGGTGATGATCGCCTCCCTCTACGAAGAGGTGAACACCCTGTACGGCGAACAACGTTCGATCGCCTTCGCGCTCCAGCGGGCGCTGCTCCCGCAACGGGACCCCACGATCCCCCAACTCGACATCGCGTCGCGGTACGTCGCCGGGGCCCGAGGCGTCGACGTCGGCGGCGACTGGTACAGCATCATCCAGATCGACGAGCGACACTTCGCGTTCGTCGTCGGCGACGTCATGGGGCGGGGCGTCGATGCCGCGACGACGATGGCGCGGCTTCGCTACACCCTGCGCGCCTATCTGCTCGAAGGCCACGAACCGGCGGTCGCGCTGGACATGACCGGTCAGCAGCTCGACCTGGTCGAGGACGGCCACTTCGCCACCCTGCTGGTGGGCATCGGCGACCTCGAGACCGGGCAGCTCACGATCGCGAACGCGGGCCACCTCGACCCACTGCTGCTCTCCCGCGACGGCGCGCGGTACCTGCCGACGCTCCGCGGCCCCGCGCTCGGCATCGTGCACGGCTCGGTGTACCGGACCATCGACGTCCGCCTCGAACCGGGCTCGACCCTGCTCCTGTTCACCGACGGACTCGTCGAGCGGCGCGGCGAGAGCATCGACGAAGGCCTCGAGCGGCTCCGCGCGCTCGTGGGCGACGGTCCCGCCGAACTCGAGCCGCTGGTCGACACCATGCTCCGCGACCTCATCGGCGCCGACGCCGAAGACGACACCGTCCTGTTGGCGTTCCGGTGGCAACCGGATCCCGTGACCGTGCCGAGCGCCCCATGACGCAGATCGTCGAGGTTGCGCTGCCCGCCCACACGCACGCGCCGGCGGACGCGCGGGCGCTGCTGCGCGATGCGCTCCACACCTGGGAGCTCGACGGGCTCGGCGACGTGACCGAGATCATCGTGACCGAGCTCGTTGCCAACGTCGTGCGCCACGTCGGCACGACGATGACGCTGCGCATCAGTGCGACGGCCGACCGTTCCATGGTGCGCATCGAGGTCGACGACCCGAGTTCGAGGGATCCGGAGGTGCAACACCCGAAGCATGGCAGCGACGGCGGACGGGGCCTGATGATCGTCGACGCGTTGTCCACGCGCTGGGGAGTCCACCACCGCGAGTCGGGCAAGACGGTGTGGGCGGAGATCGATGCGGTCACGGCCGCGGTCGAGATGCACGCCGAACCCTGAGCAACGACGAGGTCGCCTCCGCCACGGTCAGGGGGCAATACGCTGTCCGGCGGACGGACAGAACCTGACAGAGGGGACATTTCCCGTGCAGCTCTCGGTGGAGCATCTCAACGGCCAGGCGGTGGTGAAGATGGTCGGTGAGTTCGACATGGGGAACAAGGCGGAGCTGACGCGCTGCCTCGAGCAGTTCGACGGACCGGTCGTGCTCGATCTCTCGGACGTGACGTTCTTCGACTCGTCCGCGGTCGGCGTCCTCGTCGTGCAGCACCGGCGGCTCGGGGGCGACCTCGCGCTCCGCAACCCGCACCGGAACGTTCGCCGGGTCCTCGAGGTCGTCGGCATCGGAGACTGGATCGAACCCGGTTGAGGAACCGCGGGCGTCCGGCCGTCGCGCGACACTGAGGGGATGGGTTCCTCCCGGTACGAGTTCCGCAGCACCTGGCACCTCCCCGCCGCGCCCGGTGATGTGTACGCGGTGCTCGAACGCGTTCCCGACTACCCGCTCTGGTGGCCGCAGGTGCGCAGCGTCACGCCGCGCGGCGATGCCGCCTACGAACTGGTGTGTCGCTCGTCGTTGCCGTACGAGTTGCGCTTCACGATCACCCAAGCCGTGCGCAACCCCGACGACCGCGTGCTCGAGGCATCGATGGCCGGAGACCTCGAGGGGTTCTCCCGATGGAGCATCGGAGTCGACGCCGGTGGCGCGGTCGCGACCTTCGAGGAGGACGTGGCCGCGAACAAGACGCTGCTCCGGCGCCTCGAACCGATCGCACGCCCGGCGTTCCGGGCGAACCACTCGAAGATGATGCGCGACGGCGAACGGGGTCTCCGCACGTACCTGGCCGGCTACCGCGCCCGGCTCGACTGAGGCCCCGGCGGCTCCGCACGCGGGCCGCAGCTAGGGGTGCGCCAGCTTGTCCGACGCGGCGAGCGCATCCTCGAACTGGCTGACTCGTTGATCGCCGCGTGCGCCCGCGATGGGCAACAGGTGCCCGAGCAGCGTCTCGCAGATGTCGTGCAGGTGCTCGACCTGCTGCGGTGACAGCTGGTCGAACAGGTGCCGCCGCACGCTCTCGACGTGCGCCGGTGCGGCCGCCGCGAGTGCCGTGAAGCCGGCTTCGGTGAGCACCGCGTTCGCGCCCCGGCGATCGGTGGGACATCCCTCCCGCCGGACCCAGCCGTTGCGCTCCAACCGAGCCACGGCATGGGAGAGGCGGCTGCGCGACGACTGGGTCGCGTCGGCGAGGTCGCTCATGCGCAACGTGTGATCCGGCGAATCCGAGAGCATCACGAGGATCTCGTAGTAGCCGAACGGGAGCCGGGCGTCCCGCTGCAGGTCGCGCTCGACCTCGTCCCAGAACAGCCGGGTCCCGAAGACGAAGGCGAGCCAGGTGGCCCGCTCGTCGTCGTCGAGCCACCGGGGCTCGGGAACCGCGGAAGTCGTGGAACCAATGCTGGTGCTGGTCGTGGGGGCCATGGAACGAGCGTATCCGAAATTGGTTGACCTCTCAACCAACTAGTGATAGAGTGTTCAACTATTGAGCGGTCAAACACTCCGCTCCCACGCTCGACCCGACCAGGAGGTCCCCCCATGACCGTCACCGACACCACCACCCAGATCCCCGGCTACATCCCCGGCACGTGGGTCATCGATCCCACTCACTCCGAGATCGCCTTCAGCGTGCGCCACCTCATGTTGAGCAAGGTCCGCGGCCGCTTCACCAGCTTCGAGGGCAAGCTCGTCACCGGCGACAACCCGCTCGACTCGAGCGTGGAGGCCACCATCGACCTCGCCTCCGTCAACACCAACGACGCGAACCGCGACGAGCACGTGCGTTCGGCCGACTTCTTCGACGTCGAGCAGTACCCGACGATGACCTACCGCTCCACTGGAGTGCGCGCGACCGGTGACGGCTTCGTCGTCGACGGCGAGCTCTCGCTCCACGGCGTCACCCGTCCCGTGCCCCTCGCGCTCGAGGTCGAGGGCTTCCTCCCCACCTCGCCGTTCGGTGACACCCGGGTCGGCTTCACCGCCAGCGCCGACATCAACCGCAACGACTTCGGCGTGAAGTTCAACATGGTCCTCGACAACGGCGGCGTCGGCCTCGGTGAGAAGGTCCACATCACGCTCGACGTCGAGGCCGTGCTGCAGCCCGCCGTCTGACCGAGGGCTCCTGCCTGCGCCACGTGTGCGACGCTCCGCTTCGGCGAGCAGCGTCGCACGCGTGGTTTCGGTTCCCGTCCGGACCGGGTTTCAGCGACCGAGCACGTAGACGTCGGTGAGCACCTGGCTCCAGGCCGGATCCTGGTACGGGTCCGACGGTTCCTCGACGACCTGACCGCGCGTCGCCAGATCGGCGCGCAACCGCTCGACGACAGTCGCGACGTCGAGATCGTCCTCGTGGTCGTCGAACACGCGGGCTTCACGCGCGTCGCGGAACGTCATGGCCTTCCAGAGGATCGACACACGGATGTCGGCGCCCGGTACGACCTGCGACGCGCTGCCGGGGTTCGCGATCTCCCAGTCACCGCGATCGGTGCAACGGATGGTCGAGTCCCGCGTGACGCGCACCCGCGACGCGAAGGAGCGGTGGTCGCCGATCGTCCCGACCCGGTGCGGCATCAGATCGTTGTCGCCGACGAGCGCGACGTTGCCGAACGGACCGCGGAGACACTCCGAGTCGTGGTCGAGACCGCGCGGCCAGTACTCGTACTCGCCGTCGTCGCGGTCGTAGAACCACGTGATCGCACCCGCGACGCGCACCGACCAGCGCTCGAACAGTCCCGACGCACCCATCACCACCAGCAGCCACACCGGGACCTCACTGCGCTCGAGCCCCCGGAACGTCGGCGTGTCGACGTGCGCCGGCCCCA
>Ga0075017_100000383_pt1 | contig 24182 bp, 17 predicted proteins | sample AleBraG_ABR_2012_FD_71475 | JGI IMG/M metagenome (GOLD analysis project Ga0075017, IMG submission 71475) | Freshwater sediment microbial communities in response to fracking from Pennsylvania, USA - Alex Branch Run_MetaG_ABR_2012 | ecosystem: Environmental > Aquatic > Freshwater > Creek >... | reverse complement strand
GACCGCATCCCCGAGAATCTGCACGGACGACAGGTGTACTTGCTCGATCCGATGTTGGCGACCGGGGGCACACTCATTCACGCGATCGACTTGCTGTTGCAACGAGGAGCGTCCGATGTCACGGCGGTGACGCTGTTGGCTGCACCCGAGGGAATCGCGCGCGTTGAGTCGGCGTACGCAGGGCAACCCGTTGATGTTTCGCTGGTCACCGCAGGCCTTGACTCGCACCTGAATGACAAGGGTTACATCGTCCCCGGACTTGGCGATGCAGGCGACCGGCTCTACGGCACTGTCTAGCCAGGACCCAATCGCGTGTTTGCAGCCATTGATCGCTTCCTCAGCGGCCTAAGCGGTCCATGGGCTTACATCATCGTGGCGTTGTTCGTTTTCGCCGAAGACGCGATATTCGTCGGATTCGTAATTCCCGGTGAGACCGCTGCAGTCATTGGTGGTGTGCTCGCGGGAACGAGCCACCTCGATGTGTGGGCCATGATGGGCGTTGTTGTGTTGGCAGCCATAGTTGGCGACAGTGTCGGCTACGAAGTCGGTGCTCGTTTCGGCGGACGCTTATTGGACTCAAAGTCGATCGCCAAGCACCGGCATCGTCTGGCGCGCGCTGAAGAATTGTTGCGGACGCGCGGGGGCGTTGCCGTATTCCTTGGCCGCTGGGTGGCGTTCTTTCGCGCGATCATGCCAGCGCTAGCGGGCACCGTCCGCATGCCCTACCGCACTTTCTTGCCATGGAACGCCCTCGGCGGATTCGCGTGGGGGGTCACCTTCGTGCTCGTTGGCTATTTCGCCGGCAACTCGTACAAGAAGATTGAGTCTTACGTTGGGCAGGGCGCTGCTGCCGTCGTGGCCGTTGTAGTCATCGCAGCGGTTGTCGTCATCACGATGAGACGGCGGCGTAAGGACGCGGCGATTGAGCGAGCCGAGGATGTGGCCGACAACATCATCGACGGCTCTTCGGAGTAGCAGCGTTCCGAGCCGAGCGAACGTTGTCGAATCAAAGCGATGGCCCCCAACCCGAGTACCGGAGTTGGGGGCCATCGCTATGTGGCAGCGTGCGGCTACTTCTGTACGAAGACCGCCACCGTCTGAGCCGGGACCGTCAATGTTCCGGTCTTTGCCGTGTACTTCGACTTCTTCACGATCGCGTCAGCGCCGCGAGCCTGAATCGGGTCGAGCGAAATCTTGCTGTTCTTAAGAACCGACGACGTCACGTTGGTCGTCTTCGCCGACGCGTTGATAACCACGATGATCGACTTGTAGTTCTTGTCGAGGTTGGCAAGTTTCTTAGATGCGCCAACGGCTCCAGCGTCGAGCAGGCGCATCGTGATGACACCTGGGGTTTGGTTGGGGCCTGAGCCGATGTAGGTCAGTCGCGCCTGCACGTTCTTCAGCGTCCCCAAGCGGAACAATGGACTGCTGTAACGAATTCGCAGCAGGTCCATGATCATGTTCGACGTGAGGTTGGCGATTGACTTCGATGGCTTGATTGTCTTGGTCGCGTTCAACGCTGGAGTTGAATAGCCCGTCCAGCGGCTGAAGTTGTCGCCCTTTTGCGGCAAGCCTTGACCGAAGCCGTTGTTCGCGCCGGTCCAGTCAATGGCGTTGAACCAGTCGCTCGAGTCGTACGAGTTCTTGTCCAACGACTTGCTGTGCAATAAGTCGCTGCCGGCGGCCATGAACGGAATTCCTTGACCAAGCAGGACGGTTGCCAGCGAGACGACCTGGTAACGCGCTCGAATCGCGGCGGCCGTCTTGTACGGCAGCTTGTAGGCGAGCGAGTCAAACAAGATCTCGTTGTCGTGTGCATCGACGTATGCGATCTGGTCGACCGGATTGTCGGTGTAGCCGGCACTGCCGTTGTTGTACAACAAGTCGAGTCCGGTGATGCGTTGACCGGACGAATCAACGAAGCTGTAGCCGGCCTCTTCACCAGCCATTCCCAACTTGACGGCATCCATCTCGCTGAGCAGCGTCGATTTCTGCACCCTCGAGTTGCCGTTGATGGCGTCACCGTTCGACAGCGTGTACAGCCCCGAGCCGAAACCTTGTGCGCGCGGGTTGTTGTCGAACGGGGTGCCGCCGCGGACGGCGTCACGGATTCGGTCATCGAAAGTACCGATGCCCGTACCAGCCATGTTGGCTTGCGTGGCTTGCAGGAAGCGGGCGTTGTTGGCAACTTCACCGAAGTTCCAACCCTCGCCATAAAGAATGATCTTCTTGCCGTCAACGCCATCCTTGGCGATCGTCAACTTGTTCAAGTCGTTGCGAATCGCGATGAGCAGCGCGTACGGCATGTGGCCCATGATGTCGAAGCGGAAGCCGTCGATCTTGTACGCGGTCGCCCACGTAAGAATCGAATCGCGGACGAGTTTCGCCATCATGTAGCGCTCAGTCGCTGTGTTCTGGCAGCACGTACTCGTTGCGACGCTGCCATCGGGCATCAGTCGGTAGTAATAGCCAGGAACGATCTCGTCGAGAACTGAATGCGGGTTCTCGCCGGACGCCGTTGTGTGGTTGTACACGACGTCCATGACGATCCGCAGCCCGATTTTGTTCAAGCCCATAACCATGTCTCGGACCTGCTTGTTACGGGTTGAACCGTTCGGGTTCGTTGAGTACGAGCCTTCGGGCGCGGTGTAGTGCCACGGGTCGTAGCCCCAGTTGTAGGCGTCGTTAGCCGCGTTTGCAGTAATCAACTGCTGCGGCGTCTGACTTGCCGGGCCTTCGGCCGCAACAGCGGCTTGCAAAGTCTGCTGCGAGATTTCTGTTCGCTTCGCCGGGTCTTCGTTGATCGATGTGATGTCGAAGAAAGGCAAAATGTGAACGTGCGTTAGGCCGGCCTTCGCCAAAGCGGCGAGGTGCCGCATGCCGTTTGACTTAGGCTGCGCGAACGCTTCGTACGTCCCGCGCAAGTTCGCCGGCACGGACTGGTCGTAAGCGCTGAAGTCACGAATGTGAAGTTCATAAATTGACGCGTCAGCCAATGATGCGAGCTTCGGCTTGGCTAGTTTGTCCCAGCCAGCGGGTTTGGTGTCCGGCTGGCTGAGATCGACGATGAGAGTACGGGCACTATTCATCGACAGGCCAAGCGAGTACGGGTCGGTGGTGACGTTGTCTTCGATCTTGTCGGTCGTGGGTGCGTACACCGTGTCTTCGTACAAGTAGTACGTGTTCAGCCACGATGCGGGTGCGTTGTACGACCAGACGCCACTCGTCCCGTCATATGTCATGTCGACGGTCTCGACCGGCGCGACCGTGGAGGCGTCGCTGAAGTGTTGGATCTTCATGGTGGTTGCCGTCGGCGCCCACACGCGGATCGTGATGCCGGTGACAGCGCCGGTACCGTCGTGCGTGAATGTTGTGCCGAGCGCACCGGTGTAGTGGTAGAGCGAATCGAGTACCGGACCGATCTGAACGCCGGACGCGTGCTCCAGCGTGACACCGTCCGCCGCGCTCGACGTCACGATGTTCTGTTCGTGCAGCAGACTCTTGACGTCCGCAGCCGTGACAGTGTTCGGCAACTTCAGCAAGTAGTAGTTGCTCAAGTTCGGGTAGAGCGCGATGAGGTCGTTGCCGATTTGGCCGGCGTACGTCAACGGGATATCAGTGCCCCCGCTGATCGTCGTTTCGTTAACAGCGATGTTCGCCGTAGGTGAGTGCTTGAGCGTGAAGACCTGTGACGCTGACTCCTGCGCGAAGGGCCAGGCGATCGTCGTCGGGGTCAACCAGATGGCCTTGGCCTTTGTAAGGTCGGCGTCGACGGAGTGGATGACAGGCACGTCAAAGACGGCTGCTCCGTTGGAGTCCATTGTTCCGGAGTTGAACCACACCTCACCGCCAGTCTTGGCCAAGTCAAGACTCTGGTCAGCCTGCAAATCCTTGTTGTTTCCCTGGTGGATGATCCAACTCAATGACGTTGCGCCGGCGGCCAAGGGAACCTTGAAGTACACGCCGTACGGGTCAGTGCCGGATTGCGGGAACGGAGTACCCCACGTCACTGCGGGGTCGCTCGGGCCAGCGCGGTAGCCCGTCCACACATGTAGACCCCAGCCGGTGTAGTTGCCGTCGGCGCGGTGGTAGTGAATCACGGCGAAGCCGTTTGCCCACGGCAGTGATTCATAAGTCGCGGTGTCGCCGGCCTTCAGCCAGACCTCACCGAAGTGGTTGATACGCACGATGTGCGCCGACGTTTCGCCGTTAAGCGTGACGTCGACCTCTTTCCCGGTTGGGTCGATGGGGAATGAGTAGACGTCACCAAACGTGTCAGACGTGCCCTGCACGGCAGGCCCGGTCACGGCGCCCGTCGCCGTCGGAGTGCCAGAACCTGTCGGCACGTGGACGATGAGCGACCCTTGCGCCAAGGCGCGCGTTGGCTCGGCGGACGGATTGGCCGTCGCCAACCAGATCTCGGTGCCTTGCGTGAGGTCGTACGGGTTGTACGTCGTGCCGCCAACCTTGAACGTCACAGGTGCGCCCGCAGTCGCGCTGGTGATCGCGAAGGCGCCGAACGTGTCAGAGCCGGAGTACGTCGCAACTGTCGCGCCGTTGACACTCAGGGTGCTGGCCGCGTTGGCGGGTGATCCGTCCGCGCCGTATGTCGCACCCTGAACGTGCACGACAACGGTGGCAGTTGTGGCTTGGGCTGGCGCAGAGGACATGACAACAAGTCCACTGACCGTGAGGGCGCCGGCGACTATGGGCGCAAGGAATCTAAGCATGAGCGCAATGTATATCGACTTTGGACGCCCTTTTGACGCGGGAGGCCGATTTCTAGGGTCTTCCGGCATCGATTGTTATAGATCGCGCCACCTCGCCGCACTCACCAGCGTGCGCGAACGCACGCCGCGTTGTTACCAGGCCAAGAACGGACGGACCGCAGTCTGCACCCCACCCGCGCGTACGAAATCAGTAGCCGCGGCGAGTTCGGGTGCTAACCAACGATCAGTCCCAGGTCCGGCAACCGTTTGTCGTAGCGCATCGCGGACGGCAGCAGTTGCAGCCGCAGGACGCAGCGGCGCGCGTAAATCGAGGGCACGCGCGGCTGCGACGAGTTCGATGGCAAGGATCCGTCCGACGTTGTCGATGCTTTGACGAAGCTTGCGCGCTGCGTTCCATCCCATCGACACGTGGTCCTCTTGCATCGCCGAACTCGGGATCGAGTCGACGCTGGCGGGAACGGCGAGCCGCTTGTTTTCGCTCACCATCGCGGCCTGCGTGTACTGGGCGATCATCAAACCTGAGTCGACGCCGGGGTCGTCGGCGAGGAACGGAGGCAGTCCGTGCGAACGGGCCGCGTCGAGCAGTCGGTCAGTGCGTCGTTCAGCAATCGAACCGAGGTCGGCTGCAGCAATGGCGAGGAAGTCCAATACGTATGCGACAGGTGCGCCGTGGAAGTTCCCGTTCGACGACACTCGTCCGTCCGGCAGGACAACCGGGTTGTCGATCGCAGCGGCAAGTTCCCGTTCCGCAACCTGACGCGCATACGTGATGGTGTCGCGGACGGCGCCGGCTACTTGGGGCGCGCATCGCAGCGAGTACGCGTCTTGAACTCGGGTGTCGCCTACTGCATGCGACGCGACGATTTCCGAGCCCGATAAGGCCGCCAGCATGTTGGCGGCGCTCAACGCTTGCCCCGGGTGTGGACGGAGTGGGAAGTGCAACTCAGGCAGAAAGACACGGTCCGTACCTAACAACGCTTCAACGGTCATCGCAGCGCTGATATCGGCAACGGTGCACAGCGATTCGAGATCTGCGATGGCCATGATGAGCATGCCCAGCATGCCGTCGGTTCCATTGATGAGCGCGAGGCCTTCTTTCGCTGCCAACTCGACTGGGGCGATTCCCGCGTCAGCGAGCACATCAGCGGTCGGGCGCAGAACGCCTGCAGCGTCAAACGCCTGACCCTCACCCATCAGCACCAACGCGCAATGCGCGAGCGGAGCAAGGTCTCCACTGCAACCGAGCGAGCCGTATTCGTGCACGACGGGAGTGATCCCGGCGTTGAGGATGTCGGCCATCGTCTGCGCGACGATCGGACGCACGCCCGTGCGTCCGGACGCCAAGGTCTTGAGCCGCAACATCATGAGTGCACGGACGACTTCGACCTCGACCATCGGGCCAAGGCCGGCAGCGTGCGACCTGATGAGGGACCGCTGCAATTGCGCCCGCAGTTCAGTACTGATGTGGCGCGTCGCCAGTGCTCCGAACCCCGTCGAGATGCCATAGACCGGCACTTCGCCAGCCGCCAGTTCTTCGATGTGCGCGCGAGTTGCCGCCATCGCAGCCACTGAGGATGGACTGATCTCGACTCGAGCATGACGGCGCGCTACGGCGATGACGTCGTCGAGGGTGAGTCCGCTTGTGCTGAGGACGACCGTTTCGCGATTCACAACGACTCCTTTGGTGATGGTTCGAGCGGAGAGTGCGCGGCACTCGACAAGCGGCAACTAAACAACTCGTCGTCCGTCTTTCCACACGTGACGGACGATGTTGACGCCAGGTCGGTAGGCCAGATGAACGTAAGAGGGTGCATCGAGTAGGACGATGTCGGCGCGTGCTCCGATGCCGAGATGCCCGATGTCGCTGCGACGCAGTGCGGCCGCTCCGCCACGAGTGGCTGCGAGCACGGCTTCGTCCGGCGTCAAGTGCATGTCGCGGACGCCGACGGCAATGCAGAACGGCATGCTCGTCGTAAAACTAGTTCCCGGATTGCAGTCTGTAGCGATGGCCAGCTTGACACCTGCCTCGACCAGCCGACGCGCGTCGGGATAGGGCGAGCGGGTTGAAAACTCGGCTCCTGGCAAGAGTGTCGCAACTGTTGAACTGCCAGCGAGCAATTCAATGTCATCGTCCGTCAGGTGTGTGACGTGATCGGCCGAAGCGGCTCCCACTTCCACTGCCACACGGACACCAGCGCCGGGTCCGAGTTGGTTGGCGTGCACGCGTGGTTGCAGCCCTCGGGCTTTTCCGGCAACAAGAATCGCGCGTGCTTGATCTGCATCGAAGGCACCGCGTTCGATAAAGACGTCGATCCATTGAGCGTGCGGTGCACATGCGTCGAGCATCGGCCCGCGGACAAGGTCGACGTACGTGTCCGGGTTACTCGCAAATTCGGCCGGTACGACGTGCGCTCCGAGAAAGGTCACGGCATCAGCGTGCTGCGATGCGACAACGAGACTGCGCACCTCGTCGTCGATCGTCAGGCCGTAACCTGACTTGGACTCGATCGTGGTAGTCCCCGATGTGCGCGCTTCGCGCACGAGACTCGCCATGTGATGCGACAAATCGTCCGTGCTGGCCGCGCGTGTAGCAGCGACCGTCGTCCGAATTCCGCCCGCTGCGTAAGCAGTTCCCGACATGCGCGCGGCAAACTCAGCAGACCTATCTCCACCGAACACGAGGTGACCGTGGCTATCGACGAAACCGGGGATAACGCAGGCTCCCGCAGCATCGACATAGAGCGCGGCACTTCCGTCGGGCACCCGATCGGTCGGGCCGACCCAAGCAATCCGTCCGTCAGAGACAACGACCGCCGCTTGTCGCAGCACGCCTAACTGGCCCGCACCGACTGTCGCATCGTTAGTGACGAGTAGCCCGATATTTCCTAGAACGAACGAGTCAACGTGAGGCGTTGCTTCGAAGTCAGCCATTGACTGTGTCGAGCATCGGCACGTGGACGTGACGTTGGCGTGCGACGTCCACTGCAATGTCGTAGCCCGCATCAACGTGCCTGATAACACCCATACCCGGATCGTTGGTCAACACACGCGCCAACTTCTGAGCGGCGAGAGCCGTCCCGTCGGCCACCGACACTTGTCCTGCGTGCAGTGACCGTCCGATGCCTACCCCGCCTCCGTGATGAATCGACACCCAGGACGCACCGGATGCCGTGTTAACCAAGGCGTTGAGAAGTGGCCAGTCGGCTATAGCATCCGAACCATCGATCATCGACTCGGTCTCGCGGTACGGCGACGCCACCGATCCGCAGTCGAGGTGGTCGCGGCCGATGACGATAGGCGCCGACACTTCGCCGCGTGCGACCAAGTCGTTGAACGCAAGGCCGGCTTTGTCGCGCTCGCCATAACCGAGCCAGCAAATGCGGGCGGGCAAGCCCTGGAACGACACCTTCTCTTGGGCTAGGCGAATCCAACGCGTGAGATGTTCGTTTTCCGGGAACAGTTCGAGGACGGCCTGGTCGGTGCGGTAGATGTCTTTCGGATCACCACTCAGTGCGACCCATCGGAACGGACCTTTTCCTTCGCAGAACAGTGGACGAATATAGGCCGGAACGAAACCAGGGAATTCAAACGCTCGGTTGAAGCCACCGAGTCGTGCTTCATCGCGAATCGAGTTGCCGTAGTCGAAGACTTCGGCGCCCTTGTCCATGAATCCGACCATGGCTTCCACGTGTAGCGCCATCGATTCACGTGCCCGATCGGTGAATTCTTCCGGCTTCTTGCTCGCGTAGTCAGCGGCATCTGCCACGTCAATTCCCACGGGCACATACGACAGCGGGTCATGGGCCGATGTTTGGTCGGTGACGATGTCGACCGGAACGTCCTTCGCCAGCATTGCTGGTAGCAGTTCAGCTGCGTTGCCAACGAGCCCAATCGAGAGCGGACGTCGTGCGGCCTTGGCCGCAAGTGCCCGCTCGATTGCGTCGTCAAGCGACGTCGCAATCTCGTCGAGGTAGCGCTGTGCCACGCGGCGTTGCAAACGAGTTTCATCGACGTCGATGATGATGCACACGCCGCCGTTCATCGTGACGGCGAGTGGTTGAGCACCGCCCATACCGCCGCAACCGGCAGTCACCGTCAGCGTGCCTTCCAGCGTTCCGTTGAAACGCTTCGTTGCGACGGCGGCAAAAGTCTCGTACGTGCCCTGCAAGATTCCTTGCGTGCCGATGTAGATCCACGAGCCCGCGGTCATCTGCCCGTACATCGTGAGTCCGAGTTGCTCGAGCCGACGGAACTCGGGCCAGTTCGCCCAGTCGCCGACCAAGTTCGAGTTGGCAATAAGTACGCGCGGCGCCCACTCGTGGGTCTGCATGACGCCGACCGGCTTGCCTGACTGAACGAGCAACGTCTCGTCGTCGCGCAGGGTCGTGAGAGTGCGCATGATGGCGTCGAGCGATGCCCAGTTGCGCGCGGCCTTCCCCGTGCCGCCGTAAACCACGAGCGATTCGGGATGCTCGGCGATATCTGGGTCGAGGTTGTTTTGCAGCATCCGTAACGCTGCTTCTTGCCCCCAACCCTGAGCCGTCATTGTCGAACCGTGTGGTGCGCGGAGGGTGCGCGGCATGCTGGTCATGAGACTCCTTGGCATGGTCGGGTGTCGACCGTCCGTTCCATAGTCGGGGCGCCGCGCCGCCACGGGAACCCGTAGGGGGTTGGTCTTGTCTCATATCTGAGACGATTTGCTGGTGACTCAGCCGCCGGACGATCTTCGCGGCGCCGCGCGGGCGGCTGCGGTGCTGCGCGTGTTGGCGTCCCAACCGGCGCCGATGTCGGCTGCCACGTTGGCCCGAGAACTTGGCGTTCCTCGGGCATCGGTCTACCGCATCCTGGGCGCTTTAGCGGCCGAGGGCTTTGTCACGCACTACCCGGAAGCGCAGCGTTGGGGGCTGGGCATCGTCGCCTTCGAGATCGGGAATGCCTATCTTCGGCAGGCTCCGCTTGAGCGGCTGGCACGTCCGTTGCTGAGCGAACTCGTCACCCGCGTTCATGAGACTGCACACTTCGGCGTTCTGCACGGAGCCGATGTCATGTATCTCGTGAAGGAACAACCGGTGCGCTCGGTTCCCACCGTTATCGACGTAGGCGTCCGGCTGCCGGCGCATCTCACCGCTTCGGGGCGCGCCATCTTGGCACACCTTCCACCCGCCCAAGTGCGCGCGCTTTTCCCGACTTCTGCTTCGTTCACTCGCCGCACGGACCGCGGGCCCACGACCCTCACCCAACTGCGGCAGTTGCTCAGCGCCGAGCGCGCCCAGGGTTGGGCCGTCGAGGACGGCATGGTCAGCGCTGGCTTGGCGTCGGTGGCACGCGTCGTCTCTGACCACGAAGGACGTCCGGTCGGGGCTGTTGCGGTGACGTTCCCGGTCGAACGGTGGCCCGGGACAGATCAGCGGCGCTTGGCCGGTGCCGTCGTCACGACAGCAATGCGGCTGACGCAGCGGCTGCAACTTCGTCCGCACTAGGCACGGCGTAGCGCTGGGCCGCGTTGTCGTCTCTGGTCCGGCGGCGCTAGACCGAAGAACGAGGCGGCAAGCAATGCAACCTTCTTAAGCGGGAGGATGGTGCCGTGACCCACTCACTTCCCCACGACGGACTGTGGCCGCGCGCTGGCGCATGGGTACGTCCGGCAGATGTTGCTCCCGATCGTTGCGATCTCGCCCTTCTTGGCGTTCCGGCGTGGCGCACCTCGCTGTCGCACACCGGCGCGCACGCCACGCCTGCCGCTGTGAGGGAAGCCCTCTTTCGTTACTCGACCTGGTCGGGAACGCACAACGTTGATGTCCGTAGCCTCGTGGCCGTTGACTTCGGCGACGTGCATGAGCCCGACGGCTCAGAAGGCGAAGCTCGGGTGCGCGAACGTGTCGCAGCCGTCGCGGATGCCGCCACTTTGCTGATCGCCATCGGCGGCGACAACTCCTTGACCTACTCGGTAGCGCTCGGAATGGCCGGTGACTCGTTAGCGACGACGGGGTTGGTCACGCTCGACGCGCACTACGACTTGCGCGACGGTGAGAGCAACGGCTCACCCGTTCGACGACTCATCGCTGCCGGCCTGTCTGGTCAACGTGTCGTACAAATTGGCATCAGTGATTTTGCCAACTCGGCGGAGTATGCAGCGCGAGCTCGCGACTACGGAATCACCGTGGTGCATCGCGACGTGTTACATCGCCGACCGATTGAAGACGTCATGCAAGAGGCGCTCGCACACGCCGGCGCGGCGGGCGGCGCTGTGCACGTTGATTTCGATGTTGACGTGTGCGATCGCTCGGTCGTGCCGGCCTGTCCTGCAGCGGCGCCCGGCGGAATCAGTGCAGACGAATTGCGTCGCGCTGCGTTCATCGCTGGCCGTGCCCCGAGTGTTCATTCGATGGACATCGCTGAGATCGACGCGACAGCGGACGCACCAGATGGACGAACCGTTCGACTTGCTGCGCTCGTGGTTCTCGAAGTTGCTGCCGGACTCGCGAGTCGCGCCTAGCGTTCACCTATAGGTCGACGTAGATGTCGATCGTGGCCGCCTCGACGAATCCCAGTCGCGTGTAGAGCCTGGCCGCAGCCGGGTTGTCGGTTACGAGGTGCACAAACTCTGCACCCTTGTCGAATGCTCGATCAGCCAGCCACGTTGTCACTGACGCTGCCAGACCTTGGCGCCGCATCGCAGGCACGACCGCGATCCCACCGATATGAGCAGTGCGCCCCGCTCGTCCGTCAGAAACGACGACGTATCCAGTAGCGATTGGGCTGCCAAGAATGTCGATTGCTGCGGTAGTCACTACCTCGTTAATGAGATGCGGCTCAAGCCACTGTGTTAAGAGTCCGGGGTCGCTTGCGCCAAAGGCGGCTTCGTCAACGCGTACGAGCGCCGCCAAGTCCTTGACCGACGCGACACGCGGCACACTACCTTCGGACGAATGTCTCAGGGAGTTCGCCGACACCGTCATTACCTTGCGCGTGAATGCTCGATGTCCGTACGCAAAGCTTGCACCACCCGGCACGAGTGCGCCCCAAGGAACGCCCCGGTGCGCGAACCACTTTGCGGTCGCATCGGCGTCAAATGCGGCAGGGCTAACAACAACCGCAGCGTTCCACTGTGCCGTCGGCAGTCCGCTTGACGACACGACCGCCGCTCCGAGCCAGGCAGCGTCGCCACCGCGATCGCTTCGGATGGAGCCTTGCGTGTGTTCAGTGTCAGCGAGTGCGAGGACGGCCAAGTCACGATCGATGTTGTTCCGCACCAGCACCGTCACTTCTTGGGGTCGTACCAACCACCAACGTCGATGGCCAGTTCATCAGCCGCTTGCGGCCCCCAGGTTAGTTGCTCGTAGGGGTCAGGAGGCGATGCCATGCCTGCGATTTCATCAACGAGTTCCCAGGACGCCTCAACAGAATCTTCGCGTGCGAACAGGGCCGCGTCGCCACGAATCGCATCGCTGATCAGTCGCTCATAAGGCAAGGCCTGATTTGTACTGTCTTCCAACGCCTCGAGTTCGACGTCGTGTCCGTGCATGATTTCGCCAGACAACTTCGTCCGCACGCCCAGTGCGATGGCGATGCGATCGGGGCCGAGTCGGAATCGCAAGTGGTTCGACATGCGCGATAGCGATTCGTCGAACAACTTTTGCGGCGGTCGGTGGAAGGTCACCATGACTTCCGTTGCCGTCACTGGTAGTCGCTTACCCGCGCGGATGAGGAATGGGACGCCGGCCCAGCGGAACGAGTCGATCGCCAACCGCAGCGCCACGAAAGTTTCGACAAGCGAGTCCGGCGATACGCCGGGTTCGTCGCGGTACCCGATGTACTGGCCACGCACGACGCTGTCGCGACTGAACGGACGGATGGCGCGCAACACCTTGGTGCGTTCGTCGCGCACTTCAGCTTCGCCCATGCCCACAGGCGGTTCCATGCCCAACAGCGAGACGACCTGAAGTAGATGGTTCTGCACGACGTCGCGAACAGTCCCGAGTTCTTCGTACAGCCTGCCACGGCCGTTCATTCCGAACTCTTCGGCCATCGTGATCTGCACGGACGACACATAGTTGCGGTTCCAGAGTGGTTCGAGGAACCCGTTGGCGAACCGGAAGTACAACAAGTTCTGTACTGGTTCTTTGCCGAGGAAGTGGTCAATGCGAAAAATCGCGTCGTCATCAAAGGCCGCCTGCAAGACGTTGTTGAGTGCGCGCGCCGACTCTAGGTCACGACCGAGTGGCTTTTCGACGATGACTCGTCCGCCCTTGGATCCGCCCGTGTCCTTGATGTTGGTGACGACGACGCTGAACAGACTCGGAGGAATCGCCAAGTAGTAGAGCGGATGACGACTGTTCTGGAGCGCACCCCGAAGTCGTTGGAAGGTGTCCATGTCCGAGTAGTTGCCAGGCACGTACTCGAGCCTCGCGGCCAGCCGCTCGAAGGCTTCAGCATCGACCCCACCGCCGAATTCCTGCAAGCTCGCGCGGGCGTGCTCGATAAGCCACTCGCGGCTCCGCCCCTCGCGCGCGACCCCGATCACCGGGATGTCGAGACGCTTGCGCTTCTCGAGTTGCTGGAGGGCGGGAAAGATTTTGCGCTGGGCGAGATCGCCGGTGATGCCAAACAGCACCAGGGCGTCCGAACGGGGCATGTCCACCCCTCCATCGTTTCGGTAGGAGTGGAAGTGGTCAATTGGAGGCGCGTCACACGGACGATGCTGGGCCGCCCTTCGACACCGCGAACTTAGGCCGAACGACTTCCCTACCGTGCCGTCCGTGGCGGGATCATAAACACGCACTTGTAGACCTACACCCCAACTCGGGAGGGGGTGTTGGCCATGGCTATGACGTATAGCCCTGCCAACCTCGGCATTGCAGCGGGGACGCAGCGAGCGGCTGACCCTTCGAGGGCAGCGGGCATCGATGCTCTGACCGCAGTCATTTTGTTGCCGTTCACCGCACTGGCGGCCGTGAGTGCCGCAATCAGCAGCGTGTGGATAACCGGCGGCGATCTCAACGCAGTACGTCCCAGCTCGGCGGCAGTCACAGCGGTTACTGCACTTGTCGCCTGGCTGATCAGCTGCGCTCCACCGACGCTCAGCGTCGGATTTGCGCTCCGATCCGTCGCGCGCGGCGGGACCCGCGTATCGCAGGCCGTCGCTCTGTGCGCTCTCGTCGTCGCGCTGCTGCTACTCACCGTGCTCACGCTTGGGCTACTCATCTAGCCGTCCGTCACCGCCCGACGCACGAAGATCGGACGGACTCGGGAATTGAGGTCGTCGTGAATACCCACCGCACCTACGACGTCGCTGCGACCTGCGCGGCCGCCGTGTCGTGTGCCGCGCTCGTTTCTGCTTTCGATGTCACGCCGGTTGCCGCAGTAGGTCTCACGGGTTCCGCTGCGACACCTGTGAGCACTACGACCGCTGTGCTGCACGGAAGGGCCGTTGCGTTCACCGGAGCAGCCGCACGATCGGTCGCGCCCCGAGGCATCGTCACCGTGACGATTCCGCCGGTCGTCTTTACCGCGACCGACGGGCTCCCGGCAGCGCTTGTACGCGGTCGGACCTACACGGTTCAGGTCTCGGCCGTTGCCACGGGCGGCACCGGTGGCGGCACTCTGAAGGTGACAGCCGCCGGCGGAGTTCTACCGTCGTGCACTGCCACGTTGCGCGAGGGCCAGGCCGCGACCGTGAAGTGTCAGGTGAAGGTCAACTCAACGGCAGGGAAACTTCTCGTGTCGGCGGTCGGGACGACCAGGAAGTACGCGCCTATCGCGACCGTTTACACCCACGCCGCGCAGTAGCAATCCGCAGTCGTTGCGACTCCGAATGAACAAGAAGCAGGAGGCGTGACGCCCACTAACGTGGCACGCTGATCAGGGGTCACGTTAGGAGAAGTTGTCGTGGGCGCGTCGTCAAACCTTCGCGAACGCTACTTTGCAGTGCGCGCTCGCACCGAGGAGCTGGCTGCTCCACTGAGCCCCGAAGACCAAGTAGTGCAGTCGATGCCCGACTGCAGTCCGACTAAGTGGCACCGAGCCCACACAACCTGGTTCTTCGAAGAGTTCGTGCTTGGCCCGCACAGCGAAGGCTACGAGGCGGTGGACGCCTCATACCGCTACCTCTTCAACAGTTACTACGAGGCGGTGGGCGCACGTCAACCGCGCCCGCGGCGCGGCATGATTACGCGTCCGTCGGTTGACGACGTAGCCGAGTATCGGCGCCTCGTCGACAAATCGATGGACGCACTCCTTTCGGTGGCGGCCACGTTGCCGCAACTCGACGCACTCGTTGTCCTGGGGACGCACCACGAAGAGCAGCACCAAGAACTTCTGCTGATGGATGCTAAGCACCTGCTCTATCAAAACCCACGACGTCCTGCCTACGTCGAGGACCGGGCGGCGCACGCTGCAGCGACATCAGTGCCGACGCTCGACTGGATTCGTGTTGACGCAGGCCTGGCGCGCGTAGGTCATTCTGGGTCGGACTTCGCATTCGACAACGAAGGTCCGCAACATCAAGTGTGGCTGGACGACTTCGCTATCGCCGACAGATTGGTAACGGCGGGTGAGTGGCAACAGTTCATCGATGACGATGGCTATCGAACCGCCGGGCTGTGGTTGAGCGAAGGTTGGGCGACCGTCCAGGCGGAGGGGTGGGAAGCGCCGCTTTACTGGGATCTTTCTGGTGCTGAGCCGACGATCTTTACGTTGCACGGTTCGGTGCCGATCAATCCGGCCGAACCCGTAGTGCACGTGAGTTACTTCGAGGCCGATGCGTTTGCCCGTTGGGCGGGTTACCGATTGCCAACGGAAGCTGAGTGGGAAGTTGCCGCTCGACTCGTCGAGCCACCTCCGCTCAGCGAGCCCGGTGTCTTTCATCCACGGGCGTCACATGTTGATGGCTGGCTCAGCGAGGTCTGGCAGTGGACGGCTAGTCCGTACACGGCCTACCCCGGATTCCGTCCGGCGCCGGGTGCGGTCGGTGAGTACAACGGCAAGTTCATGGTGAACCAGCAAGTTCTGCGCGGGGGTTGCATCGCTACTCCCCCTGGGCATACACGCCTCACCTACCGAAACTTCTTCCCGGCGGCCGCCCGCTGGGCGTTCGGCGGATTGCGGCTGGCACATGACGCCTAACGCCGCCACGTCGATCACCCTCGACGTGCAACTAGACGAGCACGAATGGCAGCGTCATTTGGCTGCCGAGACGCGGCGCGGCCTTGTGGCAACACCACCGTGGACCCCGCCGGTCTGGTTTTACGACAAGTTTGGCTCGCAACTCTTCGATGAAATCACGCGGTTGCCGGAGTACTACCCGACGAACGCTGAGCGCTCGATTTTGCAGAGTCACGCTGACACGATCGCGGCGCTTGCCCAGGCGCACACTCTGGTGGAACTCGGTTCAGGAACCTCTGACAAAACACGGCTACTCATTGAAGCGATGCTGCGTGAAGGATCGCTGGAGTTGTTCGTCCCATTTGATGTCAGCCAAGACATTTTGAAGCAGGCGGCGGGTGGCATTGCGTCGGGCTACGGACTCGATGTGCACGCGATCGTAGGCGATTTCACCTCGCACCTCAGCGCGATTCCCAACGGCAACTCGAAGGTCGTGGCATTCCTGGGTTCGACGATCGGGAATTTCGACGCGACACAGCGGATGGATTTGCTGCGATCTATTGCCGATACCCTCAGCCCGTCCGACTCGTTCTTGCTCGGCACTGATCTGATCAAAGATGTCGGTCGATTGGTGCGGGCGTACGACGACTCCCTCGGCGTGACTGCGCAATTCAATCGCAACGCGTTGAACGTTATGAATCGCCAACTGGGTTCGGACTTTCACGTGGCTTCGTACCGGCACGAAGCCGTTTGGAACGCCGACGAGTCCCGCATCGAGATGCACCTCGTTGCGTCCGGAGATCAACTGGTGACTTTCCGCGAACTGCGGGGACTACAACTGCGGCTCGGCGACGGTGAGTGGTTGCGAACCGAAATCAGCACGAAGTTCAGCATCGAACAAGTGACTCGCGAACTTGCCGCGCTGGGACTCGTCGTCAAGGGTCAATGGTTTGACCCGAACTCGGACTTCATGGTGACGCTGGCGCGTCCGGTGGTAACTGACTACTAGCGTGAGTCAGGCCGCTGATCCGCTCTGGCAGGTGCTTGCCAGCCTTGCGTCGCGCCACGGCAAATGCGCCCAACGCCGCTGCAACGAAACAGGCGAGAGCACCGACCGCCAAACCCCACCGCGGTCCAAAGGTTTGGGCGATCGAACCGATGATCGGTCCGCCAATAGGTGTCGACCCGAGGAACGCCACGGCCAGTAAGCCGAGCACCCGTCCGCGCATCTCGGGTCTCGCTGCTAGTTGCAGGGTGCTGTTGCCACGCGCTAGAACCGACACACTTGCTGCGCCGACGAGGAACAGCACGCCAATTTCGACACCAACCGACGGGGCGAGTGCTGCGGCGACCATGGCCGCGCCAAACAACAACGACGCCCGGACGAGCGTGCGAATTCCGGTCCGTCCGCGAGCCGCGACGTAGAGGCCACCAAATACTGCGCCCAAGCCCATTGATGCAGTCATGAAGCCGTACGTTCGCGAACCGCCGTGGAACCCAGCGTGGGCCAAGTAGGGGAGGGTCACTTGGAACTCGTAAGTGAAGCATCCGATGATCGACAGCATGACCAACGGCACGAGCAATGACGGCGTCTGCCGGACGTAGGCCAAGCCAGCGCGCAACTGCTTCTTGGCCCGGACCGCTGGTGGTGATGGCATGAGGCGAGCAACGTTCATCATCAACAGCGAAATGATGACCGCGATGTAGCTAAGGCCATTGAGTACGAAGCAGATCCCTAGGCCGCCTAGCGCGATGATGATGCCCGCGATTGCAGGTCCGACTGCGCGGGCCGCGTTCACCATCACCGAGTTCAGACTCACGGCATTGCGGACGGTATCGGGACCCACCATCTCGAGCATGAACGACTGTCGCGCAGGGTTCTCGAAAGCGTTGAAGCAGCCGAGCGCTAGCGCAAAGACGTAGACCATCCAGAGATGCACGTTGTGAGTCAACGTGAGAGCGCCGAGCCCTATAGCGAGTGCACCTAGGCCTGCTTCGAGGCCGATGAGAAGGACGCGCTTGTTGACACGGTCGGCAATGAGGCCGCCATAGGGAGCAACAAAAAGTACCGGCAGCATTTGAACGGCCACAACAAAGCCGAGTTGTTTAGCCGAGTGGGTGAGTTGCAGTACGAGCCAGCCTTGCGCGACCGTCTGCATCCACGTGCCGATGAGTGAAACCGACTGGCCCGCGAAGAACAGTCGAAAGTTCGGCACACGCAGCGCAGCGAAAGTTTCGCGGCGAATGTCGGCAACCGAACTCATACGCGCACGCTCTTCGGGCGTCGGATCGGCGCGGCCGATGAACTTGCGTCGCGCATGTGCTCAAACAATTCTTCCAGCGCCGGTAGTGCGTCTGAGAGATGTTGGGCGTCGGCCGCCGGCAGAGCCTCTAGACCCGCTCGCAAGAGCCGACTTCGCTCTGCGCGGATTCGCTGGTGTTCGCGGTGTCCGGCCGGCGTGATGTCGACGAGCGTGGCACGGGCGTCGTCCGGATCGACGCTTCGGCGCACTAGTCCGGCGTCACTCAGCTTTCCGATGACGCGCGACAGCAGGGTCGGGTTGAGGCCCTCGGCATCGGCGAGGTCACCGGCTCGCAAGGGACCTTGGCGCGCAACGGTGCCGAGGACGCTCAACTGCGTCCGCGTGAGCCCGATGCCTGAACTTTGCCGGTCAAGCAGCCGCGAGATTCGTCCGAGGGTCATCCGAAGCCGGGCCACGGTCTCGTCGTCTACTTCGCGCGCCACTCCATACCCCTTTAGTTGCCTGCCAGCAAGCATATGTCACCGCTTGGTGAACGGCAAATGAACGTCCTTGGCTGGACTTCGGCCGGCGGCTTGCGGTGGCGGTGCTGGAGTCAACTCATTCGCAGGTACATTTCGAAGGCGGGCTTCACCGGTCCACGCCTACTCGACTGCCACCTCAAACCACCGGAGATCGTCATGCGACGCCGTCGCTTCTTAGGCTCCGTCGCCGCCCTTGCCGTCGCCGCTGCGTTTGTCGTCCCTTCGATCGCGGTGGCGACAACGTCACAGGCGCCGGGGGCTCCCGGGAGTTTGGCGTGGTACCTGCCCGCGGGCAAAGCCGGATTTGGTACCGCGTACGGCTCGAAGACGAGCAAGGTCTGGTACACCGTTGAAGGCGGCCGACTCAGCGAGATCTATTATCCCAACCTTTCGACCCCGGCGTCCCGCGAGTTGGACTTCATCGTCACGGACGCGTCCGGTCACGCCTGGCGCGCAAGCGAATCGACAACGCAGCACACGGTTCTTGTCGATCAGAAAGCGCTCGAGTACCAAAGTGTCGACACTGAAAGCGGCGGCCACTGGCGCATTACGCAGACATACGTAACGGACCCGATGCGATCGACCGTTGCCGTAGACGTGAAGTTCGAGTCGCTCGACGCGAACGCCTACAAGGTTTACGCGCTCTATGACCCAAGTCTGACGGGTAACGGCAACGACGACTCGGCCGTCGTGAAAGGATCGGCGGCCCTTGCATACGACGGAACGACAGCAACGGCCCTCGTTGCCACTCCGGCGCTGCAGCGGTTGTCGGTTGGCTATGTCGGCAAGTCCGATGGGTGGACGGACCTGCGGTCGAATGGAGTCCAGAAGTGGACTTACCAAACCGCGACGACCTCCGGTGGCGGCAACGTCGCCATGGTTGGGCTTACGGCCCTTAACGGAACGACGAGCACGCATACGACCGTCTATCTAGGCTTCGACTCGGTGCCAAGTTCAAGGGGTGCAACGGCATTAGCAACCGCAAACGCATCAGCCACCGTCGGCTTCCCTGCCCTAGCTAATGAGTTCACGACGACGTGGCACAACTATCTCAGCACGTTGCACACGCCGCCTTCGAGTCTGACGACAACCCTCGAACGCAACGTGTACGCGACAAGTGAGATGGATCTGGCTGCAAGCGAGGACAAGACTTACGTCGGAGCGTTCGTTGCGTCGCCATCCATGCCGTGGAGCGGTGGCATGCCAGACGCTTACACCGCACCTAACGGGTATCACATGGTGTGGCCACGAGATCTCTACAACATCGCGACCGGACTTATTGCCGACGGCGACGTCGCGGGTGCGCAGCGGGCCCTCACCTTCTTGTGGACGAAGATGCAAGGTGAGAGCGGGCTTTTTCCGCAATACATGTGGGTTGACGGAAGCAACTCCGGCGGCGGCGTCCAACTCGACGAAACCGCGTTTCCAATCCTGCTTGCCTGGCAATTGGGCAACCGCGACAATACAACGTGGCTGCACGTCCGCTCGGCTGCTAACGCGCTCGTGCACTTTCGCGACATCTCCAACGGACTCATCGGACCGGCAACGCAAGAAGAGCGCTGGGAGGAGCGCGGGGGTTACTCACCTTCGACTATCGCTAGTGAAATCGCGGGGCTCATCGCCGCGTCCGACATAGCTTTCGCCACGCATCACTCACTCGCAGGATTGCGATATCGCGCTGTCGCAGTCAAATGGTCGCAGCAACTCGCGTCGTGGACGGTCACGACCAATGGTCCGCTCAGTCCGCAGCCGTACTACGTACGTCTCACTGTCGACGGAAATGCCAACGCGGGCACGACCTACTCCCTTGGCAATACCGCACCGACACTCGACCAGCGCGCCATTGTCGACGCCGGTTTCCTTGAACTTGTGCGGCTTGGTGTGCGGTCTCCGTCGGATCCAGTCATTCTCAACTCGCTGAAGGTCGTCGACGCGAATATCGGATATCCATCCGGGCACGCGTTGTACTGGCATCGCTATACGTCGGACGGTTATGGCGAAACAGCGACGGGCGACCCGTGGGGAACAGCAGTTGCTGGCCACGGGCAGTCGAGTTTCGGACGACTGTGGCCACTACTCACAGGTGAGCGTGGCGAATACGAGTTGTTGGCTGGTCAGGACGCCGCGCCCTACTTAGCCGCCATGGCTGCCAGCGCTAATGAAGGCGGCCTACTTCCTGAGCAGGTCTGGGACAACCAAGCTCCTGGCGGCACTCCCGGATTTGCCATCGGGACTCCGACGACCTCGGCAACCCCGCTGGAATGGACACACGCCCAATACATTCGCCTCGCGGTAGACATGGCGGCCGGGACGGCCGTCGAACGTCCGTTGGTGGTCTGTCGCTATCTGCACACCTGCCGATAACTTTCGCGCCACCGCTCGCGTGTGAGGTTGGTGACGCAGAACTAGTGGTGTGCCTGATCGACGGGCCGCACTACTCTGCAATGGCGTGATCGTCTTCGACATATATGAGGCGACCGTAACTCGGGTGGGCAGTGGAGGTTAAGGTGCGCGCCACGCATCGCGACGATGTGGACGGCAGTCCAGCATCGGGTGGCCAGGTCAGTGAGGCGGCTGTCGTCTCACCCAACACTGGTCGTCGTGGGTTGCGCTATGTCGCTGGCCTGGACGGCATCAGGGCGCTTGCTGTTGTCGGAGTCTTGCTGTTTCACGCAGACGTGTCGTGGATGCAAGGCGGCTTTTTGGGAGTCGACGTCTTCTTCGTCCTCTCCGGTTTCCTGATCACGTCGTTGTTGCTCACTGAGATCAGGTCAACTGGCCGCTTACGTTTCGGCGCTTTCTACCTGCGACGTGCCCGACGATTGTTGCCAGCGCTGTTCCTCACGCTCATTGGTTCGCTTGGGTTGGCGTGGCTCTTCGCCCGTGACGCGTTCCACCAGGTACTGCGAGACATTCCCTACGCTCTCACCTACGTCATCAACTGGGCCTATACCTTCCGGCACCAGTCGTACTTCGAGGCCATCGGTCGGCCACCGTTGTTGCAACACCTGTGGTCGTTAGCGATCGAAGAGCAGTTCTATCTGATTTGGCCGAGCGTCGTTGCGCTCATCGCAATCCTCTTTCGTAAGCGCCTCCGCACTGCTGTGTTTGTGGTGGCGACACTGGGTGCGCTGCTGTCGACGTTCCTCATGGCGTGGGTCGCCAACCGCAACGGCTATCCAGACTTGGCAGACCCCTCGCCTATCTACTTCGCTACGCACACACACGCGATGGGCATTCTTACTGGCGCCGCCGTTGCTGCACTCTTCGTCGGACGATTCGAGTCAGGAACCGTCCGAAGGCGCTGGTCCGTTCTAGGTTCGGTCGCTTCACTCATTGGCGTCGTCGGAATTGTGGCCACCTACGTAGTGGTGTCGGAGTACAGCAACCGGTTATATCGCGGCGGCATTCTCGTCTTTGCGATCGTCTGTGTGTTGGCGGTTGTCGGTGTTGCGGTTCCAGGGTCGTGGGGCAACACCGTTTTGGGTGTGCAGCCACTGCGATACCTAGGCCAGCGCTCCTACGGCTTGTACCTGTACCACTGGCCGATTTTTATGGTCTTGCGTCCCGGACAAGATGTTGCCCTAGCGGGATGGCCTAACACGCTTCTGCGGCTGGCATTGACACTCGTCGTAGCCGACCTCTCCTACCGGTTCGTTGAGATGCCCGTCCGCCGAGGTGCGCTCGGCACGTGGTTCGGTTTCGGGTCCGACCCCGCGGGAAAGACGACCCAGCACAAACCCCCACGCAACCCCTGGCGCCGCACGGCGATCGCTGCGCTGGCGACGACCTGCGTCGTTCTCGTGGTCGCGTTGGCTGCACAACATCACGACTCGACCGTGGCAGCACCAGTCGCCCCCGCGCATCCACATCCGGTCGTCACGCTGGGTCCAACGATTCCCCCCGCGATACCTGTCAAGCCCGCGCCGCGTCCGCAGGTGGCCGCGCCGATCGTTCACACGACTGCGATGTTTGTCGGTGACTCGGTCATGCTCGGGGCGAGCGGTGGCCTGCGCCGCGAATTCCCGCGAATGCGACTCGACGCTGCGGTCGGACGACAACCGCGTGCCTACCCGAAGATCATCAAGCAACTCAAAGATGCCGGACGAATTCCGCAACTCGTCATCATCCACATGGGGACGAACGGCTACGTGAGTGCGCCAATCTTGCGGCATGTCCTCACGCAACTGCAGTCCGTCCGTACGGTCATCTTGGTCACCGTGCACGTGCCACGCCCGTGGACACGTGGCAGCAACATCATGATCACTAAACTTGCCGAGCATTTCGCCAACGTCCGCATCGCGGACTGGGCCGCTCTGTCGGCCGGACAGAACTCCTGGTTCGTCAGCGACGGCGTTCACCTCACCGAGTTGGGCGTTCGTGCATACTCTGCACTCATCGCCCGAACTGCTCTCGCCTAACGCCTCTACCTAGAAGTCGCTTTGACCGGGTTCGTGCGACACCCGATGAGCATGCTGCCGGGCGTGTTCGATGGCGTCCGGAGTTGTCGCAAACAGGTGGCGTTCATGCGCCAACTCGTCGTACACACCCAAACGTTGTAGGACTGAAACATGTTCGGGCCGGACTCCTGACAGCAGCACTCTGATGTTGCGTGCTTCGAGCCGCTTGATCGTGTCAGCCAAAACGGACGCGCCGGTTGCGTCCACCGTCGTCACACGAGACAACCGCAGTACGACGACCCGTACGTCGCTAACTTCCGATAACTCGAGCAGGAATGTGTGGGCCGCACCGAAGAACAGCGAGCCCTCGAGTCGGTAGGCGACGATGTTCTCCGCCAGCAGTGCTTGCTCTTCTGCATCATGGTCGCCGACCTCAAGCGGAATCTCTTCGATGTGCGCTGAACGTGCGACTTGGCGCAACGCCAAGATGGCCGCCACAGCGATGCCAACGATGACCGCGGTGACTAAGTCGAATGTGACCGTAGCGATCGCGGTGATGGCCAAAACAATGGCATCGCCTCGGGTCGCGCGGAGCAGCACCAGCAGACTAGACACTTCGATCATTTGGATCGCTGTCGCGATGAGGACTCCAGCCAAAGCTGCCAGCGGAATGAGTGCGACCCATTGCGCTGCGAGCAGCACAATCGCAAGCAGGACGAGGGAGTGGGTGACAGCCGCAGTTCTTGATCGTCCCCCAGTACGCACGTTGACTGCGGTTCGCGCAATCGCGGCTGTGGCCGGAATGCCGCCAAAGAGCGGTGCTGCCAAGTTTCCGAGGCCCTGCCCAAAGAGCTCACGGTCGGAGTTGTGTCGCTCTCCAATGCTCATACCATCGGCGACTGTTGCAGAGAGCAGGCTCTCGAGTGCCGCTAACGCCGCCACCGCGATCGCTGGAACGACGAGTGCCTCAACTTCACCAAGCGATACGTGCGGAAATGTTGGACTCGGAAGTCCGCGCGGAATGGCACCGATGAGGGCCACATCGATGTGGGCAATCTTCACCACGAGAGTTGCGACGACGACCGCACCCAGCGACACCGGGAGGGTCGGGCGAAACCGAACTCCGACGAGCATCGCCAGCGCGACACCAGCGGCTATGAGGAC
>Ga0075017_100000381_pt1 | contig 24283 bp, 28 predicted proteins | sample AleBraG_ABR_2012_FD_71475 | JGI IMG/M metagenome (GOLD analysis project Ga0075017, IMG submission 71475) | Freshwater sediment microbial communities in response to fracking from Pennsylvania, USA - Alex Branch Run_MetaG_ABR_2012 | ecosystem: Environmental > Aquatic > Freshwater > Creek >... | reverse complement strand
TCCGGTGATCGGGCTCGGCGCCGGCCGGGGCCCTGCGGCGGCGGCCGCCTCCTCGGCGACCGCCAGGCGAAGAGCCTCGTCGAAGCTCATCGGCGCGATCGCGAAGGCCGCCGCGGCGGCGGGCTCGGCGACGACGGTGGCGGTTCGCAGACCCTCGACGAGTGGCCGGGCGACGTTCGTGTCGACGGGGGTGACGAGGCCCAGCCACAGTGCCGAGAGCCAGGGGGTGATGAACGGCACGGGGATCTTCGGCCGCGGCCGCAGCCCCATGGCGAGCGCCATCCGGTCGAGCATCTCGCCGTAGGCCAGGACGTCGGGGCCGCCGATCTGGACCTCCGCTCCGGCCGAGGCGGGCACGTCGGGCGCCCGGGCGAGGTACTCGATGACATCGTCGATGGCGATCGGCTGGGTCGCGGTCCGAAGCCAGCTCGGGGCGATCATGACGGGCAGCCGTTTGACCAGATAGCGCAGCGTCCGGTAGGACTCGCTGCGCGCACCGACGACCATCGCAGCTCTGAAATAGGTCAGCGGCGGCCCGTCGGCGGCGAGCAGGCGTGCGGTCTCGTGGCGGCTGCGCAGGTGCTTGGAGACGGTCTCCGAGCCCAGGCCGCCGAGGTAGACGACCCGCTCGACCCCGGCCGTCCTGGCGGCGCGGGCGAAGTTGAGGGCGCCGTCCTGCTCGCGCTGCTCGAAACCTGACCCGCCGGCCATCGCGTGGACGAGGTAGTAGGCGATCTCGGAGTCCGCAAAGGCGCCCTCGAGGCTCGCCGGATCGGTCACGTCGCCCCGGAGCACCTCGCAGCCGGCCGCCTTCAGGTGACCGGCCCGCCGGGGGTCGCGGACCAGCGCCCGGACATGCCAGCCGGAGCTGAGCAGCGAGTCCGTGAGCCGGCCACCGATGAACCCGGTGGCCCCGGTTACGAGCGCCGTTCGTGCGATCACATCAGGTTAGCCGCCGCCCCTGGCCCTACGGCCGGGGTTACGTCGCCGCGCCGCTGCCGTTCCGGCGCTCGGCCATGTCGGCCCCCGTGGTGGTGGTCATGACGGCCGCCGAGCGGCCGCCGATGATGCGCCGGGAGAGGCCCGGTGCGAGGACCCTCAGCGCGGCCGCGATCCCGTAGGGGCGCGGCACATAGCGTTCCGGGCGCCGCCCGATGCCGGCCTGGAAGATCGCCTCGGCGGCACGGTCGGGGGTCGAGACGAGGCGGCGGGTCAGCGGCTTGGCGTTCAGCTCGGCCTGCGGGAAGCCCTCGGTCGTGATGAAGCCGGGCAGGACGAGGCCGACGTGGACGCCGTGCTCGCGCTCCTCGGCCCACAGCGCATCCGACCAGCCGGCGAGGGCGAACTTCGAGGCGCTGTATGCGCCGGTGCCGGCCCGGGCGACGCGGCCGGCCGTCGAGGACACGTTGACGATCGCCGCTGGTGCGCTCGCGCGGAGCAGCGGCAGGAGGGCCTCGGTCAGTCGCAGCTGGGCGTCGAAGTTGATCGCCATCGTGCGCCTGACGTTCTCGTAGCCGCCGTCGGCGAATCTCGCGCGCCAGGCCGCGCCGGCGTTGTTCACGAGCAGGTCGAGGCGCCCGTGGCGCTCGCGCAGGTGCTCGAGGATCAGCGCCGGGGCGTCGTCCGCCAGCAGGTCGACGGCGACATGGCTGACGCGGTCCTCGCCGAGCGAGGAGGCCAGGGCCGCGAGGCGCTCGGCGCGCCGGGCGACGAGGACCAGGGCGGCGCCGGGCTCGCGCGCCAGTCGGCGGGCCGTTGCCTCCCCGATCCCGCTGGATGCGCCGGTGATGAGAAAGACACGGGCGCGGATGGAGTTCTGCGTGGGCGCTGTCATCGGCTCCTGGCTCCTGTAGCGTGAAGTGCCCGGCCGGGCACGCCGGTCAGCCTTTCAGATCGCCTCACGATGAGCTCGTCGGCACCCAGCGACACCCAGGGCAGCTCCTCTCCACGCAAGCTCGAGGCGATCGAGCTGTTCCGCGAGCTGCCGCGCCGCTATGACGAGCTCTCGGCGGCGCTCAGTTTCTGGCAGGACCCGCGCTGGCGCCGGGCGCTGGTCGGCGAGGTCGGCGTCGGGCGGGGGGCGCGGGTGCTCGACGTGGCTACGGGCACCGGGATGGTCGCCGCCGAGCTGCTGGCCCGGGCCGACTGCAGCGTTGTCGCCGTCGACCAGAGTGCGGCCATGCTCGGCCGGGCCCGGCAGCGCTTCGCCGGGTTTGCGCGGGAGCGCATCGAACTGCTGGAAGGCGAGGCGGAGCGGCTCCCGTTCGCGGACGCGAGCTTCGATGCGCTGACGTTCACCTACCTGCTGCGTTACGTCGACGACCCGGCGGCAACGATGCGCGAGCTCGCCAGGGTGGTGCGCCCCGGAGGCAGGGTCGCCTCGCTCGAGTTCGGCATCCCGTCGCCGGCGCCGGCCTATGCGGCCTGGCGCTTCTATACGGCGGTCGGCCTGCCGGCACTGGGCCGGCTGGCGTCCGCCGAGTGGTCGCGGGTCGGACGCTTTCTGGGGCCGAGCATCCGCGGCTTCTACGAGCGCCATCCGCTCGAGCGGATCGTCGGCTACTGGAGCGAGGCGGGCCTGGGCGAGGTGAGCGTCCGGCGCATGAGCCTCGGCGGCGGGATCATCATGTCGGGCACGAGGGAGGGCTGAAGGGGGTGCTCGCCACCCCCCGCCGACCGGCCTTCTACGCGCTCGGGTCGGGGCGGGCCGCCGAGGCGCTGACACTGTTACACCCGCCCTACACGCTGTGGCACCTGAGCTACGTCGCGCTCGGCGCGGCCGCGGCACCGCAGATCCATCCCGGGCGGCTGGGGTGGGCGCTGGGCGCCTTCGCGCTGGCCGTCGGGGTCGGTGCCCATGCGCTCGACGAGCTGCACGACCGGCCGCTGGGGACGAGCTTCTCCGACCGCACGCTGGCCCTGGCCGGCGGTCTGTCACTGCTCGGAGCGGTGGCGATCGGCGTCGGCGGGATCGTCTCGATCTCGGCCTGGCTGTTGCCGCTGGTCATCGCCGGCGGGCTGTTCATGCCGGCCTACAACCTCGAGCTGGCCGGCGGTCGCTTCCACAGCGACCTCTGCTTCGCGCTCGGCTGGGGAGCCTTCCCCGCGTTCACCGGCTACTTCGTGAACTCGCTCGAAGTCGGCGTGGCGGGCCTGCTGATGGCGGCCGGGTGCACGGCGCTGAGTCTCGCCCAGCGGCGGCTCAGTTCGGCGGCGCGGGAGCTGCGCCGCCGGACGCTGGCCGTCGAGGGCACGAGAACGCTCACCGACGGCGGCAGCGCCGAGCTCTCGCTGGCGGGGATGCTGGCACCGCTGGACGGCGCCCTGGCGGGGCTCTCGCTGGCGCTCCCGGCGCTCGCCGGAGCGCTGCTGGCAGCTCGCCTCTGAGGCTCAGCCGGTCAGCCGGGCGCCGGGGCCGGGCCGCAGGACGATCGCGCCGGGCGGGTTCGGGACGCCGGGGCCCAGCAGCGCGAGCACGGCCCCACCGAAGCCGCCACCGAGGAGCCGGGCCCCGCTTGCGCCAGCGCGGAGCAGGCGCTGGACGGTCGCCTCGACGGCCGGCGTGGAGACCTCGAAGAGGTCTCGCAGGCTCCCGTGCGAGTCGTTCATCAGCCGGCCGAGGGCCTGGGGTTCGCGAGCCCGCAGCGCGGCGACGGCCTGCAGCACCCGCTCGTTTTCCGAGAGCACGTGGGTGGCCCGTCGCTGCTCGGGTTCGGGCAGCGACGCCAGCTGCTCGGGGCGGGCCTCGCGCAGCGACTCGACGCCCAGGAGCTCGCAGGCGTGCGCGCACTCGCGGCGGCGCTCGTTGTAGCCCGAGGCGGCGTGGGCGTGGCGCTCGCCGGAGTCTTCGACCGCAAAGCGCCAGCCTCCCAGGTCCAGCGGGACCGCGTCGATCTCGAGCGTCCTGAAATCGATCAGGAGCGCCGCGTCGGGGGCGCCGTAGAGGCTCGCCAGCTGGTCGAGCAGCCCGGTCTGGGCGCCGGTCCAGTGGTGCTCGATCCGCGAGCAGATCCGCGCGATCTCGATCCGCTCGAGCGGCAGCTCGCGGGGGCCTCGGCCCGTGTGCGAGGCGAGCTCGGCGAGGGCCAGGCAGAGGGCGATCGACAATGCGGCCGATGAGGAGAGCCCCGCGCCACGGGGGAGGTCGCCGGAGATCTCCAGGCGGGCCCCGACGAGCGGCATCCCGGCCGCTGAGAGCTCGGCGACGGCTCCGCGCACGAAGGCTCGCCAGCCCGCGGCGGGAGCGGGATCGGCGAGGCTGAAGCGGTCGCTCTCCTGCAGGTCGCAAGCGATTGCCTCGACGCTCGCCGCACCGTCGGGGCCGGCCGTGAGCTCCTCGGCCTTCACCGTGACGCCCTGGGCGATCGCGAACGGGAGCGCGAGGCCCCGGTTGTAGTCGGTGTGCTCGCCGATCACGTTGACGCGACCGGGGGCGAACGCGCTGCAGTGTCTATCCGCCACGGATGAGCGCCTCGCGCAGGGCCAGCGCGGCGTCCTCGGGCAGGACGTCGGAGATGAACGTCCCGGCGCCCCGCTCGGAGCCGGCCGGGTACTTGAGCCTGGCGGCGTCGCGCAGCGGCGGGTAGAACTCGACGTGCAGATGGCCGGCCCGCTTGCCCGCTCCGGTCGGCGCCTGGTGGACGGCCATCACGTAGGGCATCGTCCGCTCGAACAGTGCGTCGAAGCCCCGGACCACCCGCTGCAGGGCGAGGGCCAGCAGCCGCAGTTCCTCGGGCTCGCACTCGATCAGACTGGGGCGGTGGCGGCTCATCGTCAGATGGACTTCGTAGGGCCAGCGGGCGGCATGTGGGACATATCCCAGGACGGCCTCGTTCTCGTAGACGACGCGCCGGTCCTCGGCGCGCTCGAGCTCCCCCAGGCGGCACTGCGCGCAGCCACCCATCCGGGCGTCGGCGGCAAGCTCGAGCGCGGCGACCGGGGGCAGGAACGGATAGCCGTAGATCTGCCCGTGGGGATGGTGCAGGGTGACGCCGATCTCGACGCCGCGATTTTCGAAGATGTAGACGTACTCGATGTCCTCGCGCGCGCCAAGCTCCGCGTAGCGGTGACGCCAGACCCACATCAGCGCCTCGGCCCGCGCCGGCGCAAGGGATCCGAATGAGCCCCCGTGACTGTCGCTGTAGACGACCACCTCGGCCGCGCCCGCAGGCGACTCGAATGCGGGGAAGCGGTTATCGAAGACGACGATCTCGAACTCGGCCAGGGGGATCTCGGTCGGCGGCCCGCCCGGACCGGTGGGGTCCAGCGGGCACTCGGCGCGGTCGGGCAGGAACGTCCGCTCCTGGCGGTCGATCGCGTAGACGACATGCTCGCCGCGCAGCTCGTTGAAGCGCACCTCGCTCATCGGCCGGACGAGCGCCGGTAGACGAGCAGCATGCGGCCGTCCTCTTTCACCTGCCGGACGACCTCGAGCGGGCCGAAGGACTCGTGCGGGGATGACTCACGGCCGCCATCCGGGTGGACTACGGAAGCGGAATCCGTGGCGGCTGCGTCCTGCGGCGAGGGCCCGCCGCTCGGCTTCTCTTCCATCATCCGAGGGTACACCCGGTCCGTCCACGGAGAGGGTAGTGTGCTTGCGAAAGCCGGTGTGTTCCCGGTGAAAAGGCGAAGGAGAGGAAGCTATGTCCGATACCGATCAGGTTGTTCATCTTCCCGGCGAGCGCAGTTCTCAGGAGGACAGCCCCGGCTTCGACCGGCGGTCCTTCCTGCGGCGCACCGCACTCACCGGCGTCGCCGCGGGATCGGTCGGTTCGATCCTCAGCGCCTGCGGCTCGAGCTCCTCCAGTTCGGCCTCGAGCTCGAGCGGCGGCTCCGCGGGCGTCTTCGGCTCGCACAAGGCCTACAAATTCGTGTTCGTCAACCACGTAACGACGAACCCCTTCTTCACCCCCACGCAGTACGGCGCCGCCGATGCCTGCAGCCTGCTGGGCTGCACCTACCAGTGGACGGGCTCGGAAAACAGCAACGTCAGCCAGATGGTCACCGCACTCAACAGCGCCGTGACCAGCGGCGCCGACGGCATCGCCGTCGCGCTGATCGACCTGCACGCCTTCAACGGGCCGGTAGAAGCGGCGCTCAAGGCGGGGATCCCGGTCCTCGCCTACAACGCCGACGCCGTCGGCAACGCGCGGTTGGCCTACATCGGGCAGGACCTGAAAAAGGCCGGCGAAGAAATGGGCAAACGGATCGTCGAAGAGGTCGGCTCCGGCGAAGTCGCACTGTTCATCGCGACGCCCGGCTCGGCCAACCTGCAGCCGCGCATCGAAGGCGCCGAAAAGGCGATCAAGGCCTCGGGCAAGTCGATCACCGTCCACGCCGTGGCGACCGGTGCGGCGGTTGCGCAGGAGCAGCCGGCGATCGAAGCCTGGTATCTCAGCCACAAGGAAGCCAAGGGCATGTACGCCGTCGACGGCGGCAGCACCGAAAGCCTCGCCAAAGTCATGCAGAAGCTCGGCCTGAGCGCCAAGGGCGTCAAGGCCGGAGGCTTCGACCTGACCGAACAGACGCAGAAGCTGCTGCAGGAAGGCAACATCGAGTTCACGATCGACCAGCAGCCCTACCTGCAGGGCTTCCTGCCCGTGCTCGAGTTGTTCATGTACAAGGTCTCGGGCACGCTGACGGGCCCCTCGGATGTGGACACCGGGCTGAAGTTCCTCGACAAAGAATCCGTGGCACCGTACGTCTCGTCCAAGTCGCGCTACGAGGGGACGTCGAGTACCGCGGCGGTGATCGGCTAGGGAAACGACGTGGACGCGAGGAGGGACCGTGGCTAGTACGGCGAGCACACCGGCCGCCAGTGGTCCCTCCTCCGCGTTGCCGGATGAAGCACACCGCCGTTCGGTCGGCGGGCGGGAGATCCTGAACCGCCTGCTGGCACTGCGCGAGGGCTCGATCATCGTCGTCACGATCATCGTGGCGATCTATTTCTCTGCAAACACGAGCACGTTCTTCACGACGGAGAACTTCAAGACGCTGCTGCCCTACTTCGCGCCGCTCGCGATCCTCGGGGCGGGCGAGGTGTTCGTGATGATCCTGGGCCAGATCGACCTCTCGATCGGCGCGATGTACATGTTCGCGCCGATCGTCTTCTACAAGCTCGACACGGCGGGCCTCGGGCTCGTCCCCTCGACGGTGATCGCGCTGTTGGTCTGCATGGTCGTGGGCGCCGCCAACGGGGCCTTCGTGGCGATTGTCGGCGTGACCTCGTTCGTGGCCACGCTGGGCATGCTGTTCAGCTTCGAGGGTCTCAGCCTGATCCTCTCGCACGGCACGCCCGTGGCCACCCCGGGCGCCCAGATCCACCAGACGACGGTGCTCGTCCACCACGTCGTCAACGGCCACCCCGTCGTGCTGCCCGAAACGGTCAACCACATCGGCACGTTCGCGAGCATCTTCGGTGGCGGCGTCTACTCCGAGCTGATCTGGGCCGTGGTGATCGTGCTGATCCTGCAGGTGGTGCTGACGTTCACCCGCTGGGGCCTCTACACGGTGGCGATCGGCTCGAACAAGCTCGGCGCGGCCGAGGCCGGCGTCAAGGTCAAGCTGGTGACGATCCGGAACTTCATGCTCTGCTCGCTGACGGGCGGTCTCGTCGGGCTGTTCGAGGCGATCCGCTCGCAGACGATCCAGCCGGACCCCTCGGGCCCCAACGAACTGCTGCTGATCGCGATCGCGGGCGCCGTCATCGGCGGGACGCTGCTCTCGGGCGGCTCGGGCACCGTGGTCGGCGCCTTGTTCGGCGCCCTGTTCCTCGGGATGCTCAAGGACGGGCTGATCCTGCAGGGCGCAAACGCCAACTACCTGCTGTTCTACACGGGCCTCGCGATCGTCGTCGCGATGACGGCCAACGTCTTCGTCGGGCGCGCCCGGAGGGGGCACGGGGGTGGCTGACGCGACGGCCGGCGCACGAGTCGTGGGCCCCGTCTCGGCGCCCGACGACGTGCTGCGCGTCGAGCATATCGCCAAGCGCTTCGGGCCCGTCACGGCGCTGCGCGACGTCAACCTGCACCTGAAAAAGGGCGAGGTCCTCGGCCTGCTCGGCGACAACGGCACCGGCAAGTCGACGCTGATCAAGATCATCTGCGGCTTTCAGAAGCAGGACTCAGGCGAGATGTTCCTCCACGGCAAGCCATATGCGCCAAAGAGCGTCGACGATGCCCGCGCGCACGGCATCGAGACCGTCTACCAGGACCTGGCGCTGATCGACGAACTCTCCGTCTTCCACAACCTGTTCCTGCGCAGGGAGCGGGTCCACCGCCCGCTGCCGCTGCTGGCAAACCGCCAGATGAAGCGCGAAGCACGTGCCGCGCTGGACGAGATCGGCATCAACATCCCCCGGATCGACGTCGCCGTGGCACGGCTCTCCGGCGGCCAGCGCCAGGCGATCGCGGTGGCGCGGACCGTCAACTCGGAGGCCGACATCCTCCTGCTCGACGAGCCGCTGGCGGCGATGGGCGCGAAAGAGGGCTCGATGATCCTCGACCTGGTGGCCCGGCTGAAGGAGGAGGGGAAAGTCTCGATCATCATGATCCTCCACAACTACGTCCATGTCCTGCAGGCCTGCGACCGGGTCAGCATGATCCAGGACGGGAAGATCGCGCTGGACAAGCCGACCGCCGAGACCTCGGTCGAAGAGTTGACGGACATCGTCGTCAACGAGTACCGCCGGGCGCGCGAGGAGAGCCATCGCGCCGAGGCGGTGCCGGCCGCCGACGGCTAGCGGATGCCGGCCGCGGCGAGCCGCTCGATGTAGGGCTCGAGCAGGCGGGTGATCGACGTGGCGGTCGCCCCGGCCTCGCCGCTGGGCAGGGCCGCGTAGCTGATCGCCAGGCGCACCAGGACGTCGCTGAGCGTCTCGGCGTCGCGGCGGCGGATCTGCGGCCAGCTGGCGAGGATCGCCGCCTTCAGCCGCTCGGTGGCGCTCTCGACGATCGGCTTGCCCTGGCTCGTCATCAGGCTGAGCAGCTCCTCGGCCCCCTCTTCGAGCACGATCGCGCGCACCACGGGGTTCTCGGCGGCGGTCTTCAGGAACAGCTCAAAGGCCGCCGTCAGGGCCTTGACGGGAGCGGCGACGTTCGCCGCGAGGGCCTGCTCGACGGCGTCGAGGAACCGTTCGGCTTCGCGCAGGACGAGCATCTGGGCGAACTCCTCGCGCGAGCCGAACTCCTTGTAGAGAGTCTGGCGGCTCACTCCGGCGGCCTGCGCGATGTCGGCCATCGTGATCTCGCTCCAGCGGTTGCCCTGCAGCTCATGACAGGCCGCGTCGAGCAGCGTGTCTCGCAGGAGCCGACGGGCGGCGACGGCATATGGGACGTGTGGGGCGGGAGCGGACATCGGATGAGGAGGTTGCGGAGGGCGTGCGCGGGCCGATCGGGACCGCGCTGGAAGCCGACCTTATCGCGCCCCGCGATCCGGGCACGCCCACACGCCGGGGACCTCCGCGAATGGGCATGCTGCGGGTCGTCGGCCTGTCGCCGGCGTCCTGCGCAAGAAGGCGTGCAGCCAAGTAGCGGCCGCTACACTCGGCGGGCCGGACGTTCGCAGGCTACGAACAGGTGAGGTGGAGCATGGCCGTGACTTCGGTTGACCGGGGCGGGACGGCGGCCGGAGGTCGTCGCGTCTGGCCGATCGTCGCCGGCGCCGCAGCTCTGCTCGTGCTGATGCTCGGGATCGCGGCGTACCTCTACGACCACTCGCGTCGCGACGTGATCGCCGCGGGCGTCCGGATCGACGGAATCCTGGTCGGCGGCCTGCATCGGGCGGCAGCCCAGAGCAGGCTCGAACACGATCTGGTGAGGCGATTGGAAGGTCCGGTCATGATCCGCTCGGGTTCGCACACCTGGCAGCTGAACGGCGGCAAGGCGGGCATCCACGTGGACGTCGGGAACATGGTCCGCCAGGCCGTTGCGGCGAGCCGCGAAGGCTCGATCCTGACGCGGACCTGGCGCGCCCTGACCGGAGGCACCGTGAACCGGGACATCGCCCTCATCGCCGGCTACTCGCAGGGCGCGGTCAGGAGCCTGACGGCGAAGATCCGCAGCGAGGTCGACCGGCCGCCTCGCGATGCGACGGTCGAACCGACCTCGAGCGGGCTGAGGTCGGTCGCCTCCCAGGCCGGCCTGACGGTTGAACAGAGCAGGCTGGGCTCGCGGATCGAGGCCGCGTTGCTGGCCCCGCAGGGTCAGCGCAACGTCGAGGTGCCGGTACGCAGGGTGGCGCCGGCCGTGACGACCAAGCAGCTGGCCGCCCGCTACCCGGCCTACATCGTGGTCGACCGGGCCGAATTCAAGCTGCGCTTCTACAGCCACCTGAAACTCTCGAAAACCTATGAAATCGCGGTCGGGATGGAAGGCCTGGAAACGCCGCCGGGCCTCTACAAGATCCAATGGGAGCAGGTCAACCCGCCCTGGTATGTGCCCGACAAAGCCTGGGCCGGGGCGCTGGCCGGCACGGTCGTCCCGCCCGGGCCCGCCGACCCCCTGAAGGCCCGCTTCATGTCCTTCGACGGCGGCGCCGGGATCCACGGGATCGACCCCAGCGAGTACTCCTCGATCGGCCACGACGCCTCGCATGGCTGCGTCCGGATGCGGATCCCCGACGTGATCGCGCTGTACGCGGTCTCCCCCGTGGGGACCCCGGTCTACATCATCTAGCGGAGGCGGCCGTGGGGCCGCCTCTCAGCCCCCGGTGGCGCCGGGCGGGCGGCGGGAGGCCGCGTATTCCTCGTTCTGGCGACGCTCGCCCCGGACCTGGATGAGGATGTACACGATGATGATGTTGACGATCACGCCGATCCCACCGAAGGTGGCGATCAGGCCGATCGTGTGCGTCAGGGCTTCGTCGGTGCCGATGGGCATGGCCGGAGCCTAGCAACGGAGCATCCGGGAGTGTCGTAGCCTTCAGCCGACCGCCGGGCCGAGCCGGCCCGATGCCTGGAGAGGTGCCGGAGCGGTTGAACGGGCGCGACTGGAAATCGCGTAACGGGGGAAACCTCGTTCGAGGGTTCGAATCCCTCCCTCTCCGTGCAGGCCTGGAAGTCAAAGGGCGTTCCGACGAGCGCGCCGCTTCGTGTTGGTCGTCTATCGACGGCGAACCAACAGGCCGCGCTGCCGCAAGATCTGGACATGGGACGTGGCTGAGCGGAGAATAGATGCCATGGCAAAGCCGATCCACCCGACCGACGGGCGATCGCAATGAGTCCCTCATCGCCCCGCTACCGGAAGGATTCGCGCGTCGATGACTACATCGACGCGCTCCCGAAGTGGCAACGCGACGTCTGCCACGAGCTCCGCGACCTGATCCACGCCGCCGACCCCGACGTGACCGAGACGATCAAGCGGTCCGTCCGGCCTTACTTCGTGCTCGAGGGCAACATCTGTGCCCTCCTCGCCACCAAAGATCACGTCAACCTCTTCCTATACGACGGCGCAATCGTGCCGGACCCCGCGGGGATCATCACCGCCGGCCACGACAACACGACCGCTCGACAGATCTCCTACTCCGAGGAGGACACGATCCGGTCTGCCCCGCTCACCGCGATGCTGCGGCAGATCATCGCGAACAACCGCGCCGGCGGATGGCGAAAGCTCAAGAAGACTTAGTCCAGGGGACGAATCGGTCGCCACGCGTGAGGTGTTCGAGTACTCGCCCTCACGCCCCGTGGGGTTGTGTCTCGGGACATGCCGGACGGTAGTGTGATCCGATGCCTCCGAGGTTCTCACGCCACGAGAGGGAGCTGCGAAGATGCTCGCGCATCGGCGCAGGGCGGACGCCCGCTCTGGGGAAGGAGGAGAAATGACGGGGACGCGAGGAGCAGGCACAAAGGAGGATCCGTGGCTTCTCAAGACGCCGCCCGGGTCATCTGAGTACCAGATGTACCGCGACGAGGAGAGCCAGACGATCGTCTGCGTCGTCGGCAAGACGACGCTGGGTTACCAGTTGCGGGCGATCGAGGATCTGCACGAGATGCTCCAGGCCCATGGAGACTGGATGGCGCTCGGCGCCGCCGATGAGCAGAAGCAGCCTGCCGCGGGCACGGTCGAGGAGTGGGCCCGCTCGCCCACCAACCCCGTCGGCGGGTTCTACGGGACCAAGAAGGGCCTGCGTGGGCGCTTCGGCATGTACATGCCGCCGCTGCTCGAGGCACTCGGGCTCGCCGAGCTCGAGCACAATCCACGAAACAACCGGATGAGGGGGATGTAGATGTCGATCACTCCCACCCAGAGCCAGATCGAAGCGCTCGTCGCCGGGCCCCAGAATGAGCCCGTGCAGATGCTCAACCTGCTGCGTTTCAAGGAGCGGGCCGACGGCGTCGACGCCGGCCTCAGCGGCATCGAGGCCTACGAACGCTACGGCCGGGAGACCGGCCCGTTCCTCGAGGCCGTCGGCGGCCGCGTCCTGCAGGCCGTCGAGGCGCGCCAGATGGTGATCGGCCCCGAGGCCCTCGAATGGGACATGGTCCTGCTGGTCGAATACCCGTCGCGCGCCAAGTTCCTGGAGATGGCGATGAACCCCGACTACCTGAAGATCCATGAGCACCGTGAGGCCGCCCTGGCGGACTCGAGGCTGATCGCGTGCGGGCCGATCTCGAGCGGCGGCTGAGTCGCGGCGGTGGACTGGAAGCTTGAACTGCTCGTCGTGCCCGTTTCGGATGTCGACCGGGCCAAGGCCTTCTATCACGAGCAGGTTGGCTTCAGGCTGGATGTCGATTTCAGTGCCGGCAAGGACTTCCGCGTCGTCCAGCTGACGCCGCCTGGGTCGGCCTGTTCGATCTCGCTGATGCAGAACACCGAGAGCGCCGGCCAGCTGCGCGGCCTGCACCTGATTGTGGGAGATATAGACATGGCTCGGGGAGAGCTCGTGGGGCGCGGCGTCGAGGTGAGCGAGATCTACCATTTCGCCGAGGGAGGCCGGCGATCCGGGCCCGACCCCGAGCGTCGCGACTACGCCTCCTTCCTGTCCTTCGCCGACCCCGACGGCAACGGCTGGCTCGTCCAGCAGGTCAGGGGCGAGGCCCGCGTCTAGAATCTCGCCGGGATGGGCCCCGCGCACCCGATCCGATCCCGTCGATGAGCTCGCCGGCCCCGCGCGAAGCCGTCATCTGCGAGCCCCTGCGGACCCCGGTGGGGCGTTTCGGCGGCATCTTCCGCGACATCGATGCGGCGTCCCTGGCCGCGGCGGTGATTCGCGAGCTGGTCGCCCGGACGAGCCTGCGCGGGGAGGACATCGACGATGTGGTGCTGGGGCAGTGCTACCCCAACGGGGAGGCTCCGGCGATCGGCCGGGTGGCCGCGCTGGACGCCGGGCTGCCGGTAGGGGTACCTGGCTCGCAGATCGACCGCCGCTGCGGCTCGGCCCTGCAGGCGGTCATCAACGCCTGCATGCAGGTCCAGAGCGGCGCCTGCGAGTTGGTCCTGGCGGGCGGCGTCGAGAGCATGAGCCAGACCGAGCTCTATTCGACGAAGCTGCGCTGGGGGATCTCCGGGACCAAGGGGGTCATGCTCGAGGACCGCCTGGCGCGCGGCAGGGTGACGGCGGGCGGGATCTTCCACCCGGTGCCGGGGGGGATGCTCGAAACGGCCGAGAACCTCCGGCGCGAGTACGCGATCGGACGTGAGGAGCAGGACGAGCTGGCGCTGCTCTCCCACCAGCGGTCGGTCGCGGCGCAGAGCGACGGGCGCTTCGCCCAGGAGATCGTGCCGGTCGCCCGGGGGGATGAGATGGTTGAGCTGGACGAGCACCCCCGGCCCGATGCGAGCCTCGAGAGCCTCGCGCGGCTGGCGCCGGTGATGGGCCGCAGTGACCCGCAGGCGACCGTCACGGCCGGCAACGCCAGCGGCCAGAACGACGGCGCGGCCGTCTGCATCGTCACCCACGCCGAGCGCGCCGCCGAGCTCGGCCTGAGACCGCTGGGGCGGCTCGTCTCCTGGGCCGTGGCCGGAGTGCCGCCGGCGACCATGGGAATCGGGCCGGTGCCGGCATCCAGACGGGCACTCGAGCTGGCCGGCCTGCAGCTCGGCGACATGGATCTGATCGAGCTGAACGAGGCCTTCGCCGCTCAGGTTCTGGCGGTGCTGCGCGAGTGGGGGCTGCCGGACGGTCTCGAGCGGGTCAACGTCAACGGATCGGGGATCTCGCTGGGCCACCCGGTCGGTGCGACCGGTGCGCGGATCCTCGCGACGCTGCTGCGCGAGATGGACCGCCGTGAGGCCCGCTACGGCCTCGAGACGATGTGCATCGGCGGCGGTCAGGGCCTCGCCGCGATCTTTGAGCGGTCGGTCCCCGAGTAGGGCCGGAGGGTCGCGGCTCCAGCCGGGCGGTTCGCGGCCCGGCGGTAGACTACCTCGCTCTGCGCCCGTAGCTCAGCTGGATAGAGCGTCGGTCTACGGAACCGAAGGTCAGAGGTTCGAATCCTCTCGGGCGCGTCGCAAAGTGGCTCCAAATCAGGACTTTTCCGGATCCGGCGGGATCGCCAAATCGGAAAATACGTCCCGAATATGTCCCAAGAGGAGAGCGAACGTCGACGAGCGCAGTCTGAGGTCGAAGCGGATCAGCGGACGGGAACGAGCCGAGCACGAAGCAACCCCGCGAGCTCTTCGGGGCTCCTGCCGGAGCTGAGGCTGATGATCCACTCTGCGAGTTCAGGATCGGGGGCCGCGACGGTGAACCCGTTGATCTCGAGGAACGTGAGCATTGCGACGAGCGCGAGTCGCTTGTTGGCGTCGATAAACGTCTGGCTCTCGGCGATCCCGTGCGCGAGCGCCGCGGCTGGCTCGTCGTGCAACCAAGGATGGCGGCGTAGAGCTCCAGCGTGTCGACGAGCTCGAGGTAGACCAGGTCGGCGTCGGACGCCTCCGGAACCATCGTTCGTCTAGCGGTCGGGGTTCTGGCTGTCGGGGTCGTGCTCGGCGAGGATCTTCAGCGCCTCGGGGTGCTCGCTGACGAGACGTGCTCCGACATCGCGGATTCGCTCGCGCACCTGTTCGGCGGGCATGATGCGCAGCTCGCCGCCCTCGAGCTGCTCCACGAGCACCGAGGTCCCCGGCTCATAGCCGTGCGCCTCGAACTCGCGCGGGATCGAGACGACATTGCTGTTTCCGACGCGGCGGATCTTGACAACCTTCATGCATTTAGTATATACGAGGATATCCGCGTGGGGGGCGTCGGCGCGATGTCGCCCAGCGGATCGACGGAGCACTTCGTGGGCGCGGTTGGCCGACAGGCGAGCGAAGCGCACTCGTCTCGACCGCGGCGGGCGAGATGTGCGCTTTCGCGTGGCGGGAACCGATAGCGGGGGCGCTCACACACGCCCGTCGCGGCGCCTCGGTTTAGTCCTCGGCAAGCGTCAGCGCGAACTCAGTTCAGACGCTCGCTCAGCCTGGAGCGGGTGCGATGTGGTTTCCCCGTCCTGGCGAGGAGCTGACGTCACGGCGCGTGTCGGCCATACGACGCGCGTAGGGTGTCGGGCGATGCGCAGCGAGGCCGGAACGGGTAGAGGCTCCGAAGCGATGCGCTTCGGACTGTTCGGCGGCGCCGAGGCGCCGCGCAGCAGCGACGGCGACCCGGCCCGCGGGTTTTGGGAGTACATCCAGACCAGCGTCGAAGCCGAGCGCCTGGGGTTCTATTCGACGTTCCTGGTTGAGCACCACTTCTCCGGCGTCGGGCAGGTTTCCTCCCCCCTCGATCTGCTGAGCTTCCTGGCCGCCCGCACGACCAAGATCCGGCTGGGGACAGCGGTGCTCGTGCTGGCATGGCATGACCCGGTGCTGCTGGCCGAGCGCGCTGCCACGCTCGACCTGCTCTCCGGCGGGCGTCTGGACTTCGGCGTGGGAAAGGGCTACCGGCATTCGGAGTTCGCCGGCTTCTGCGTGCCGAGCGAGGAGGCGGACGGGCGCTTTGACGAGTCTCTGGCGGTGATCTTGAAGGCGTGGCGCTCCGATCAACCCTTCTCCCACGAGGGTCGGTTCTGGCGCTACCACGACATCGTGGTCGAGCCGCCAACCGCTCAGAAGCCGCATCCCCCTGTCTGGATCGCTGCAGGCACCGCCGAGTCGGTGCGCAACGTGGCGAGGCTTGGTGGGAACCTGTTGCTCGACCAGTTCGCCTCCACTGAGGCGATTGGCGAACGGATCGACGTGTTCAAGGCCGAGTGTGAGGCTCGCGGCCGTGCCTTTGATCCGATCGAGGTGGCCGTCGCACGCAACGTCTACGTTGCACGGGACGCAGACGACGCGAGTGCGGCCCTGGCCCGGCAGGCAAGCATCCACGAGCGCATGATCGAGCGCTCCCGCGGCCCGGAGGGGTCGAGGCGCTCACACATCATGGCCTACGCGGACAACGCAGGCGCGACCGAGGCCAACGTCCTCTTCGGCCCGCCCCAGGAGATCATCGCGGGGCTGAAAGCACTGCAGGCGGTAGGCGTCTCCTACGTGCTGATCAGCGGCGGGGAAGCGACCCGGCAGAGCATGCAGCGGTTCGCCGCCGAGGTGATGCCGGCCTTCCCACAGGACCGACGGCCGTGAAAGCTGGGCGAGTTCAGCCCACGTTAGCTTTGTGGGATGACCGCAGCCCTCACGTTTCGCGGGATCGCACCTGCTGACATCGCCGAAGTGGCTGCCCTGGTCACTGACTCCCTCGTGGGTTATCGCGAGTTCGCGTCGGCCGACTGGCAGCCGCCGCCGGCAAGCGAGCAGGTCCGCGTGCTGCAAACCTGGATCGCCGATCAAGACTTCTGGGGAGAATTGGCTTCAGACGCCCAAGGCCTCGTCGGGCACGCCACCTTCATCCCGGCGGCACGCCACTCGTTTCGGGCGGCGCCGGACCCAGCCCTTGCCCATCTCGGCCACCTCTTCGTCAAATCGTCATATTGGGGTACAGGCGTCGCGGCGCAGCTTTTGGCGCACGCTCGGAGCACGGCCTCCGCGCGCGGGTTTGCGGCCATGCGTCTGTTCGTCCCGGCCGGCCAAGCGCGCGCCCGCCGCTTCTACACACGCGAGGGCTTCACCGCCGTCGGCGAATCGTTCGAGTTCGCCGGCCTACCCGCGCTGGAATATCGCCGCCCGCTTGAGGCCTGACAAGATCGCGATCGTAATGCAGCTTTTCGAGCAGGCCGTCGACGCGGGCCTCGTCCAAGAGGCGGGGCTCGAGCTCCAAGGCCTTGGCGAGCCAGCTGCGGGCCTGCTCGGGGTGCCCCGCGGCTGTTGCAACGAGCGCCTGCGGAGCGAGAACTCGCGCAACAGCAGAACAGACGACCGGAACGGAACCCAAGCGTCTCCTCACAGGTTCGCCAGACGCCCCCTTCGCACGGAATCCAACGGTCTGCCACCCCGACAGAGCCGGCGGCCGGAACGCGTCCCGAAACATGTCCCAGATCGGGCAGATATGACCCCCGCGGTTCCCGACGGCTCGTCGGAAACAGGACGCGACACGCTCGAGAGCATCCGCACAACGCTGCGAAAGGAAGGGCCGGACGTGAAACTCGGCGGCCTCGCCGCGCAGAACCGCGACTTCACCGACGCGGTGTACGGCAACTTCCCGCTGATGATCGCCCTTATTGCGCTCATCACGTTCGTGCTCCTGGCGCGTGCGTTCCGCTCGCTGCTGTTGCCGCTGAAGGCCGTGATCTTGAACGTGATGAGCGTTGGTGCCGCGTGGGGAGTGCTCGAGCTCGTGTGGCAGCAGGGACACGGGTCGAGCCTGATCTCGGGGATCTCGGCCACCGGCTCGATCAACTCGTGGCTGCCGCTGATGGTGTTCGCGTTCCTGTTCGGACTGTCGATGGACTACGAGGTCTTCATTCTCGCCCGCATGCGGGAGGAGTACCACCAGACGGGCTCGACCGACACCGCCGTCGTCCGCGGCATCGGACGCACCGGGCGCCTGGTCACGAGCGCCGCGCTGATCCTGTTTCTCGCCTTCGTATCGCTCGCGTCCGGTCCGGGTACCGACCTCAAAGTGCTCGCGACAGGGCTCGCCGCCGGGATCCTGCTCGATGCGACGGTGATCCGGGCGCTGCTCGTTCCCGCGGTGGTCTCGCTGTTCGGCCGCTGGAACTGGTGGCTGCCACGCTTGCTCGCACGACTCTTGCGTGTAGAGCCTTCGCTGCCCACGCGGGCAATCCCGGGGGAGGGCACGGCCTAGGCATCGGCGGCAGGCGCGGCCGAGCGGTCGTGATCAGGTGGTGCCTCGGAGCCTCTCGAGCCCGTCGAGGATGAGGTCGAGTCCGAACTCGAACTCGATGGCGGTGTCGTACCCGGACTCGGGAAGCTTCGTGGCGATCTCGACGAGGTAGGGGTAGCTCTCAAGCGCGCCGATCGTCTGCGCTCTCTTCCGTGCGGCTTCTCCGGCACTGTCGGGGGACTCGAACGCCAGATCCTTTTCCTGCAACGCGAACCCGTAGATGTAGGCGTCCTGGACCGAGTAGGCGTGGAGGGCCATGGCGAACGGAAAGCCCGCCCCCCTTAGGCAGCCCATCACGGCGTTGTGGTTTCGCAGATTCGCGGGCCCGGGATGACGGGACTCCATCATCCCGATCGCCCAGCCGTGGCGCTTCAGGGCGTCGCGTGTGGAGAGCGCCCGGTGCCGCATGGCCGAGCGCCAGTCGAGATTCAAGGGAGGGAGCTCGATCTCGCTGAAGACGATGTCGACCATGCCGTCGAGGAGCTCGTCCTTGTTCGCGACGTGCTTGTAGAGGGCCATCGGAACGACGTCGAGTTGCTGCGCGAGCCCTCGCATGCTGAACGCTTCGAGCCCGGCCGCATCGGCGAGCGCGACGGCGGCCTGAAGCACGCGAGCGCTGCTCAGAGGTTCCCTGGTCGCGATCTTCTGACTTGACATGGGCCTTGACAAGTGTACACCGTATACCTATAGTGCCGGGAGACGAGTGTACGCCGTACACTCCAAAGAAAGGCATCTAATGAATCCCGACGCTCCGCATCCCGTCCAGTACTCCGTCGACTACCCGGACCGGCCGCTCAACCGCCTGACCAGTTTCTTCCGCCTCTTCATGGTTGTCCCGATCGTGATCGTGCTCGGCTTGGTAGAGGGCAGCGGCTACGCTTACGGTGGCGGAAAATCGGGCGGGGCTGCCGCCGCTGCCGGTCTCGTCGTGGTGCCGACGTTGCTGTTGATCCTGTTTCGCCAGAAGTACCCGCGCTGGTGGTTTGACTGGAACCTCGAGCTGATGCGTTTCTCCTCTCGCGTCGGGGTCTATCTGGCGCTGATGGATGACCGCTATCCCTCTACGGACGAGCACCAGGCGGTGCATTTGGACTTCCCCTACCCGGACGCGCGAAATGACCTGAACCGCTGGCTGCCGCTGGTCAAGTGGCTGCTGGCGATCCCGCACTACGTGGTACTGTTCTTTCTCTACATAGCCGCGTTCTTCGTAGTGATCGCCGCCTGGTTCGCGATCCTCGCCACGGGTCGCTTCCCGCGCGGGATGTTCGATTTCCTCGTCGGCGTCGGCCGCTGGACCAACCGGGTGATCGCATACGCCCACGTCATGGTCACCGATCGCTATCCCCCGTTCCGCCTCGCCGCGTAGCCCCGACCGGTGGTGCGAGGGGAAACGAGAGCCGTGATCAGGCCCAAGGGTGACTGATCACGGCGTCCGCGATGCGCAACAGGCAGCAGGCCACCAATTCGACTTTGGCATACGAGACGGCTCCGGCGCCGAGGCCAAGCGGTAGTCCGCCCAGCCGGGGTGGCTCCAAATCAGGACTTTTCCACATCCGGCGGGATCGCCAAGACGGAAAAGCGCTCGACGCGTACGCTGGTCGCTCACGAGGGTCGAGAACACACGCCGGCGCCGACGCTTTCAGCCTCCGTGCTAGCTTGCTGGGCGCTCCGCGTCCACTGCGGCACCGAGGGGCGGGGACGCCGGGGTCACCCGGGACGCCGCCCCCCTCGCCGCTCCCGCCGGGCACGGGCGCCGGAGCAGGCGTGCATAGAGAAACTGCTGACTTGCTCCGGATGGCGTGCGGTGGGTCGCGAGGCTTGACGACGCGAGCGTGAACTCCCCACCCAGGACGGCCATCAACTCCTCGACTCCATAACGCTGGACTGGTAGGCCACTGCACTCGCTCGGTCCTTGCGGGCCGAACGTGGCGATGATCAAATGGCCTCCGGGTCGCAGCGTGCGTCGCAGGACGCCCAGGTAGCCCTCGCGGTCGGCGGCGCTGACCATGAAGTGGAACACGGCCCGGTCGTGCCAGAGGTCGTAACGACGCCCGAAGTCGTATGTGCGGACGTCGGCCTCGATCCAGACGATTCGCTCAGCGTCGCTTCCCAGGTTCGCTCTGGCATGGGCGAGCGCAGCGGGTGAGATGTCTGCGACCGTGACGTCGGTGTACCCCATCACGAGCAACTGCGCCGCGAGGCTCGAAGCGCCGCCGCCGACGTCGAGGATGCGTGCCTGAGGGTCCAACCCGGTCGCTTGGACGAGTTCGACCGAGCGTTGCGGATGAGGCTCGTACCAGCTCACCGCCTCAGGGGCTTTCGCGGAGTAACGGCCCTCCCAATGGGCGCGGTCACTCCGCTCGACCAGGTCGGCGGTCGTCGGCTCCTCCTCGGGCATCCTGTCGCGAAGTATCCTGGACCGGCGAAAGCAGTAGTCCCGGTCACGTCGCCCCGGTCGGACGCTGTCTTCCTGCCGGAGACGCCCATGGGAGAATGGGTCCGTGGGTCACGGCCATTCGCCGTTCGCGGTCTTCAACCGAACCGCCAATCCCCTCGTGAAGGGCGTCCTCAGCACGCCCCTGCATCCCCTGCTGAGCCGCAGCCTCGCACTGATCACTGTCACCGGCACCCGCAGCGGCCGCCGCTACACGTTCCCGGTCGGCTACCGCCAGACCGGCGACCGGGTGATCGTCAACGTCGGCTGGCCCGAGCGCAAGCACTGGTGGCGCAACCTCCGCGATGGAGGCCGGGTGGAAATGACGATCCGCGGTCACCGGCGCGAAGGGCGGGCGCAAGCCCGCGGTGACGAGCACGCAGGCGTGACCGTCGAAGTCGAGCTGGACCCAGACCACGCGGGCTGAGTCCCGTCCGCTGCCCACCCGCGCAAGGGTGAGCCGCAGATCAGTCTCTCGACCTCGGAGTAGACAAGGACGCGGCAGACCACGGACCGCCGACAGCGTCGGCTGCCTACCCTGAACGGTGACGATGAGCACCTACCTTGCGGCGACGTCCGGCCCGGCCCGGCCGAATCACAGGGGACGCTCTCTATCCGGAAGGTGCGCCCAGGTGCTGCTCGATCTCGGCGCTGACACGCTCGTGCAGGGTCGCGAGGGCCGTCTTCTCCTCGCCGGGCGTGATCGCGTGCTCGGCCAGCGCTGTGCGCAGCCGCGCGGCTTTGACGCTCGCCAGCGCTTCGATCAGCCCCGCCCGCGAGCGGCCCTCGGCGACGGCGATCTGTGCGAGTGACCGCCCGGATCGCAGCCGCGCCCGCAGCGCCGCCTGGCTGATGGCGAGGTAGCCGGCGGCGGTCTGGATCGGGCCGCCGCGGCCGTGGCCGTGGTTCACCTCGGCGACGATCTGAGCCCGTGAACGGGCCAGCGCTTCGCGCTGGGCCGGCGTCGGGGAGGACCGTGCCCTGAAGGCCGCTTCGCGGGGGCCGAGCAGCGCGGTGATCAGCCCGTCGGCGGACCTTCCGGGTGTGGCGTCGGCGACTTCGGCCATCGTCGCACCGGTCCGCAGGCGCCGGCGCAGCTCCGCGCGGCTGATGCCCAGGTAGTCGGCGGCCAGCTGAACGTCGCCCGGCACCGAGCCGGCGCTCAGCAGCCGCTTGACGGTCGCCGTCCTGTGGTGGGCGCCGCCCGGGGCGACGGCGATGACCACGCCGGCCGTCACCGCGGCCAGCGCCACGCCCAGCAGCAGGTTTCGTCTCAGGTGGCCTCTCATGGACTTGGGCATCCGGGCCTGGCGTGCAGGGCCCGGCCGGTGCCGGGCCCGCCCGGGCCGGCGCCTCGCTCCGGCAGAGCGGCTCCGGCTCACGTCGCCAATGTAGGGTAGCCGCAGATATCGAGCGGGTCGAGGGCCGCCGTCGCCGCCCTTGCAGGGTCGGCCGGTCAGCACCGCGACAGGGCCTGCGGCGGGCCCGCCTCACGCCGTGCCGGGCCGCCGTCGGAGCTAGCATCCGGTCGGCCTATCGTGGTATGCTCGCGCCATAAGTCTCGATCTCGGGGGGCCTCCCGGCCTGAGACGAACCGGGTCGCGGACGCGCTCACGACAACCACCTGAAGCAGCCAGCGCAGGCGAAAGCGAGGATTTGGGAGAATGAGACGCCTCAGAGTCACGATCGGGCTGGTTTCGGCGGCCCTGATGCTGGCGGTGTTCGCGACACCGTCGCTCGCATCCAAAGAAAAACCGAAAGTGTTCTTCGGCCACTTCACGGCCAGCATCTTCGGCAAACCGATCTCGCCGAGCAGCAAGGCGATTGCCAAGGGCAAAGGCGAAATCAGCGAACTTCGCGTCGGCCCGCTGATCCTCGAATGTGCAACCAAAAGCGGGTTCACGCTCGGTGCGAGGGCGGAAATCGAAGCGGAACGCTCGTCGAACTTCAAGGCCGACGTCAAGCTCAGCGGCTGCACGACCGACCTGAACTTCGGCAAAGGCGGCAACTTCGAAAAAGCCAAGGTCTCCTTCGGCAAGGGGCTCGAGATGGAATTCCACGCCAACGGCTCGGGGGCGGTCGGCAACCCCCTTGGAGGCGAAGTCGCGATCCTCGAAACGGTGCCCGTCCAGGTCAAGGTCCCGGGGCACAAGTGCAAGCTGTTCATTCAGGCCCAGACCGTCCCCGTCCAGGACGAAACCAAACCCGAAAAAGAATACGAAGCGGCCGAATACGGGACCGAAAAAGAAGCGGTCGAACCGAAACTGATCAAAAAGTACCCGAGCGGGTTCAAGGAACGCCTGGAAATCGCGTGGGAAATCAAGAAACTCGTCTCCTACGTCCCGATCGAACCGGGCAAATGCGAATACAAGAAAGGGACCGAAGGGAAATACGAACCGGAAGGCGAAGGCCTGCCGAACCGGGTCGAATACAACAACGGTCACTTCTCCGGCGAAATGGAAGAAATTGAAATCAAGGGCGGCGAGCTCGGCTTCGACCCGACGCCCTCGGAAACCTGATCCTCATTCGGTCAGCCGCCGCGGCCCGTGGCCCGGCGGCTGATCTCTGAGCGGGAGCGCGGGGCCGCAAGGTTCCGCCCCCGCTCTTTTTTTGCCCCGGGCGTGCCCGGCTCGGATGCTCAGCCGTCGCTGAACGGCGCGATCGCGATCCCGTGGTCGCGCTCGCGCATCCCCAGCTCGTAGGCGCCGCCATGGGCGCTCGAGAGTGACCGGCTCGGCCGGCCCGGCGCGCGGACCTCGAGGTCGAGCTCGGCGAGCGAGCAGTTGACGACGTCATGCTCGCCCCCGTCGGGGTCTGCGTAGCGCCAGCCCGCCGCGAGGCCCGGCGGGTTGCGGGCGCACACGTGGAGCTCGAGCCCACCGGCTCCCGCCAGGCGGATCGAGCAGCCGGACACGCTCTCCCGCACCTGCGGACGCGAGCGCAGGCCGCCGATCCGGTGGCGGATGCCGTCGAGGCTGAGCGCGCCGTTGGCCACCCAAGGCGTCAGGCGCCGGCCGATGAGAATCCGGCCGAGGGCGAGATCGAGCCAGGCCCCGGGGGCCTCGGCGAAGCCGGCCCCGTGCAGCCAGATCCAGCGCTCGGCGTGCTCGGCGCCCCAGTTGTGCCCGACCATCCCGGGCCACTCCTCGAGCGAGATCGGCTCCTCGCCGGCGATCGTCAGCCGGCCGCTGAAGCGTGCCGCCGGCGCGGGGCTCGTCAGCTTCGTTCGCGGCAGCGGCGCCCGGTAGAGCCACTCGGGCGAGAGGTGATGAAGCGGCGGCTCGGCGGTCGTGAAGGAAAGCGACCAGGAGGCCTCGCCGCAGCCGCCCTCGGCGAGTCCCGGCCCGAAGGTGGCTTGCCCGCCGACCGAGATCCAGCCTCCGCTCGGCACCACGGGCCCCGGCGAGCTCGACTTGGCCATAAACGGCGCCTCCCGGCGGGCATCGAAGACGGTGCACCAGATCGAGCCGGTCGGCGCCATCGCCGGGCGCTTGTGGACCGTATGGCGGATCCACACGCCGAGCGGCTGCTCGGGTGCGAAGGCCCGCAGGTAGAACGACTCGTACATCCCGGCCCGCGGCCCGGCCGTCGGGAAGATCGGGCTCACATCCACCGAGCCGATCCTACCCTCCTGCCGCCGGGCCTGAGAGG
>Ga0075017_100000379_pt1 | contig 24376 bp, 24 predicted proteins | sample AleBraG_ABR_2012_FD_71475 | JGI IMG/M metagenome (GOLD analysis project Ga0075017, IMG submission 71475) | Freshwater sediment microbial communities in response to fracking from Pennsylvania, USA - Alex Branch Run_MetaG_ABR_2012 | ecosystem: Environmental > Aquatic > Freshwater > Creek >... | reverse complement strand
CCGTGGCCGCGATGCTGGGCGCGACGTTCATCCTCGACGATCCGATCTTCAACGGGCTGGCGATCTCGCTGATCTTCGGCATCTTCGTGTCGACCGTGCTGACGCTGGTCGTCATACCGCTGCTGTACTACGCGGTCTATCGTCGTGCACATCCCGCTCCGCCGCCGGAGCCCACTCTATTAAAGGAGCAACCCTCATGACTTCGTGGCAACTTACCCGTGTGGTCGCCGGGACCTTTGTGCTGCTTTCGCTGGCCCTGGGGGTCAGGGGCAGTCCCATCTACCAAAGTGCCTACTGGCTCTGGTTCACGGCCTTCGTGGGCGCGAACCTGCTGCAGAGCGGGCTGACACGCTGGTGCCTGATGGAGCGCATCCTGCGCGGTCTGGGCCTGAAGCCCAGCGCCGACTGAAGGGCCCCGGACGCTCCACATGCAACTCGTCTGCCCCAGTTGTCTCGCCATCAACCGTGTCCCGCCGGAACGGCTCGCGGACAAGCCCGTCTGCGGCAAATGCCGGGCGGCGCTGTTGCCACCGGTACCGCTGGCCCTGACCGATGCAAGCTTCGATCACTATGTCGGCACGAGTGATCTGCCGGTGCTGGTGGATTTCTGGGCCGACTGGTGTGCGCCATGCCGGATGATGAACCCGATCCTGCTCGAACTGGCGCAACGGCGCCTGGATGTCCGCGTGGCCAAAGTCGACACGACCACCGAACGCCAGCTGCCGCAGCGTTTCCACGTGCAAGGCATCCCATTGCTCATTCTATTTCGGCGCGGAACAGAGATCGCACGCCTCACCGGGGCCGTCCCCGCGGGCCAACTGGCGGCCTGGCTCGATGGCGCTCTGAAAGGTCAGCAGCATGAGGGCAGGTCATGAAAGCGCAGCTGGCGGCGGCACTGATCCTGTTCTCGTCGGCGGCGACCGCCGGTGGGATCACCATAACGGAGGCTTGGCAGGCCGCAATGAGACACGATCCGACATTTGCCGCGGCCCAGGCTCAACGCGATGCCGGTCGTGCTCGTGGCTCGGAGGCGACGGCCCTGTGGCTGCCAACGCTCACCGCTACCGGAAGCGCGGGACGCAGTGATCTGGACAGCCGTACCCAAGGGGCGTTTTTCTCCGCGCCCGGCTTCCCCAGTACCAATGGCGTGGACTTCCAGACCAACGTGAATGGGGGGACGGCGACGCGCTGGGCATTGGTGGCTGAACAGCCGCTGTTCGACGCCGCCCGGCTCGCGGATTCCACCGTGCAGAGAAACTCGGCCCGCGTGGCCGAGGCCCAGTACCGCGCGGCCCAACAGGACCTCATGCTGCGGAGCGCCAAGGCCTATTTCGACGTGCTCAATGCGCGTGCGCAGCTGCAGACCCTGGTGCGGTTGCGGGCGGCAGCGGAGCACACACGCGGGGAAAACCAGGCGCGCTATGAGGCGGGGGACATCCCGGTCACCGACATGCGCGAGGCGCAGGCGAGCGCGGACACCATCGACGTCCAGGAGCTCGACGCGCGCAGTGCCGTCACCTTGAGTGAGGCGACATTTTCCGATCTCACCGGACTTGATGCCGCCGATCTGGGCGACGTGCCGGAAGGCGCGACCCGTGATCTGCCGGTTCCCGAGCCGCTGGAGTCGTGGACGCAGCGCGCCCTCAGCGGCAGCCCGCAGCTCTTGATCCAGCACCTTGCGGTGACCACGGCGAATGCGCAAGTGAGCCGATATGGCGCTCTGAATTCCCCCCGCCTGAGCCTCGTCGGCCAAGTCGAGCGGGATTCCCTGCATGGCAAGGGGGATTTCGGGTCCACCGACATCACTGGACGACAGGCGAGTATCGGGCTCCAGGCGTCGATTCCTCTGTTTACCGGCGGCCTGCGCAGCGCCGAGCGCCATGAGGCGAGGGCCTTGGAGCATCAGGCCGAAGCCGAATTGGCGGGCGCCGACCAGAAGGTGAGGCAGCAGGCCCGCGCCGCCTGGCTGTCTTTGACCACAGCGGCGGCTCGTGTCCAGGCGCTGCGGCGACTGCGCGCTTCCACCGCGAGCCGACGTGATGCGACACGCCTGGGCACGGAGATTGGCGGTCGCACGGCGCTGGAGTTGCTCAGCGCGGAAGCGGACTACCAGCGCGCCGGAGCCGATTTCCAGCGCGCACAGAGTGACTGGTTTCTGGCCGGCCTGCAGCTCAAAGCGGTGGCGGGCGAACTGAGCGAAGAGGATCTAGGACAAATCGATCATCGGATGGAATCCACACCACCGGTGGCGGAATGAATTCTCTGACCATACAACAGCGGGGGCATTAGTCATGGCACACATCGCAATCCTGGGGGCCGGAACCGGCGGCATGCCGGCGGCCTACGAGCTTCGCGCAGCACTGAGCTCTGCGCATCGCATTACCGTCGTCAACGCCGTGGACTATTTTCAGTTTGTACCGTCGAACCCCTGGCTGGCAGTGGGCTGGCGCAAGCGATCGGGGATCACCTTTCAGATTGCTGGGCCCTTGAAGCGCCGTGGTATTGACTTCATCGCGCAGTCGGTAGCGAAGATTGACGCGGCGGGAAGCCGGCTGGAGATGGCCGACGGCAGTAGCGTTGCCTACGACTACCTGCTCATTACCACCGGGCCCAAGCTCTCGTTTGCGGAAGTTCCGGGATCGGGGCCGGATGGGGGATTCACGCAATCCGTGTGTACGGTGGATCACGCCGAGAAGACGTGGGCGGCGTATCAGGAGTTTCTCAAGGACCCCGGCCCGGTGGTCATCGGCGCCATGCCCATGGCGAGCTGCTTCGGACCGGCCTATGAGTTCAGTTTCATTCTGAGCACGGACCTGAGGCGTCGCCGGATCCGTCACAAAGTCCCCATCACCTACGTCACCAGTGAGCCCTATATCGGGCACCTCGGGCTCGGCGGAGTTGGCGATTCCAAAACGGTACTGGAATCGGAACTGCGCAACAGCGACGTCAAGTGGATCACCAATGCCCGCGTCACCAAAGTGGAGGCGGGAAAGATGTTTGTCACCGAGGTGGATGCCAACGGCCAGACGGTGAAGGAACACGAGCTGCCGTTCAAGTTCTCGATGATGCTTCCGGCCTTCAAGGGGGTTGATGCGGTGGCGGCGGTGGAGGGGCTGTGCAATCCCCGAGGGTTTGTGATCGTCGACGAGAACCAGCGGAGCAAGAAGTACCGCAACATTTACTCCGCGGGCGTCTGCATTGCCATCCCGCCGGTCGAGGTGACGCCAGTGCCGACCGGCGCACCCAAAACCGGCTATATGATCGAGACCATGGTCACGGCCATCGTCAAGAATCTGGTGGCCGATATTGCGGGTAAGCCCGCAACCGCCAAGGGGACCTGGAACGCCATTTGTCTCGCCGACATGGGCAGCACCGGCGCAGCGTTTGTCGCCATCCCGCAGCTGCCGCCGCGCAATGTCAACTGGTTCAAGAAAGGTCGCTGGGTGCATTGGGCGAAGGTCGCTTTTGAGAAGTACTTCATCTACAAGATGAAGCGTGGCAATTCCGAACCGCTGTATGAGAAATACATGCTCAAGGCGCTGGGGATACGGCGATTGGAGAACTGACAGGGTCGGATGCCGTGCCGCTGCCCTGTGACGGACGCGGGATGGGATCGGGACACGCTCCACGGGAAATATGGAATATGACTTGGTGGCCGGTGGTTACAATGACTAGATTCAAATGGTGGCGTCCGATGCCAAAGCGGGCGGCTTCCCGCGATATCGCGATTGCAATGGCCATAAAGGTGGCGTTGATTGTCGCACTCATCGCGCTGTTTGCCCGCCCGGCGTTTCATCCCGCCAACGATGCGTCTGCAACGGCGACGGCGGTGGTCGGGGCGACAAGAAATGGAGACGTCAGCCCATGACCCATTCCACCCTGCTCGAACTATCGCGTTGGCAGTTCGCCGTGACGGCGATGTATCACTTTCTTTTTGTGCCGTTGACCCTCGGCCTCTCGATCCTGATCGCGATCATGGAAAGCGTGTTCGTGATGACCGGCCGCGCCATCTGGCGCGACATGACGCGGTTCTGGGGCACCCTGTTCGGCATTAATTTTGCGATGGGTGTGGCCACGGGGATCACGATGGAGTTCCAGTTCGGCACCAATTGGGCCTACTACTCCCATTACGTCGGGGATATTTTCGGTGTGCCGCTCGCCATCGAGGGATTGATGGCGTTCTTTCTGGAAGCGACATTCATTGGTCTGTTCTTTTTTGGTTGGGACCGGCTATCGCGCCTGCAGCACCTCGTTGTCACCTGGCTGGTCGCCATCGGCAGCAACCTTTCGGCGCTATGGGTATTGATTGCCAATGCCTGGATGCAAAATCCCGTGGGGGCCAAGTTCAATCCTGATTCGATGCGGATGGAATTGCAGTCGATCTCAAAGGTGATTTTCAACCCGGTGGCCCAGTCGAAGTTCGTGCATACGGTGAGCGCCGGCTACGTGACCGGAGCTGTGTTTGTGCTGGCGATCAGCGCCTGGTTCATGCTTAAAGGCCGCCATACGGAATTTGCCCGACGCTCGGCGACGGTGGCGTTGAGCTTTGGTCTGGCATCGGCCCTGTCGGTGGTGGTGCTCGGCGATGAGAGCGGCTATACCGCGAACCAAACGCAGAAAATGAAGATTGCTGCCATGGAAAGCATGTGGCACACGGAACCCGATCCGGCGCCGTTCGTGCTGTTCGGGATTCCCGACGAACGTCATAGAACCACGGCTGCTGAGATCAAGGTGCCCTGGATGCTGGGGTTGATCGCGACCCGTTCCACCGATGAGGACGTCCAGGGTATCTACGAACTGGTCGCCGTGGCGCGCCACCGTATTGAAAATGGAATTCCCGCGTATTCGGCGTTGCAGACCCTTCGGGCGGATCCGAAGAATATACTGGCTCGGACCGTATTGGAGGCTCGGGCTGGGGATTTGGGCTATGCACTGCTGTTGCGCCGGTACGTATCGGACCCGGCACGGGCGACGGCGACTCAGATTGACCAGGCCGCCTGGGACACCGTGCCCTCAGTCGGATTGCTGTTTTGGTCCTTCCGCCTCATGGTAGGGCTGGGTTTCTTTTTTATTGCCCTGTTTTCGTATGGGTTTTATCAGGCAATGCGTCGTCGCTGTGACGCGCGCCGGTGGTTCCTAAAACTCGCCCTGTGGAGCCTGCCGCTTCCATGGATCGCGGCAGAGGTCGGCTGGTTCGTGGCCGAGCACGGGAGACAGCCCTGGGCGATCGAGGGCGTGCTACCGACCTTTCTGGCGGTCTCGCCGATCTCCACGGGCAATGTCGTGGTGAGTCTGTCCGGGTTCGTGCTGTTCTATTCCGTACTGGCAGTCATAGACGTTTCTCTGCTGGCTAAATACATCCGCCTCGGGCCGGCTGGCCAGGCTGAGGAGCCGCACCATGTTTCTTGAGTTTGCGACGCTTAAGGTCATCTGGTGGCTGCTGCTGGGTGTGCTCCTCATCGGCTTTGCCGTCATGGATGGCTTCGATCTCGGCGTGGGCATGTTGCTGCCGTTCCTGGGGCGCAGCGACTCCGAACGGCGGGTGATCATCAACACCGTTGGCCCCGTTTGGGAAGGCAACCAGGTATGGCTGATCCTGGGTGGCGGCGCGATCTTTGCGGCCTGGCCGGCACTCTATGCGGCCAGTTTCTCCGGGTTCTATCTGGCCATGCTGTTGGTGCTCGCGGCACTCATTGTGAGACCCGTGGGCTTCAAGTTCCGCAGCAAGATGCCTCAGGCACGATGGCGCAGCATCTGGGACTGGGCACTGTTTGCGAGCGGCTTGGTGCCGTCGCTGGTGTTTGGCGTCGCCATGGGCAATCTCCTCGAAGGTGTTCCCTTCACCTTTGATTCGGAGCTCCGGGCGTCCTACGCGTTTGGGTTGTTTGACCTGCTCAACCCGTTCGCGCTGCTGTGCGGGCTCGTCAGCGTCGTGATGCTGGCCACGCACGGCGCCGCGTATCTGGCTCTCAAGACCGATGGGTCTATGGCGCAGCGGGCGAGGGTGGCCTCGCGGATTTTCGCGCTGCTGTGGACGGCGCTGTTCGGGCTCGCCGGACTGTGGCTATGGCGTAGTGGTTATGGGCTGGTAATCACGGGTGGCGCGGTGCCCGGTGCGACGCCCAATCCGCTGGGCAAGACCGCGATTCCGGCGGCGGGCGCGTGGCTAATGAATTACCAGCGGTGGCCTTGGACCATGCTGGTGCCCGCCATCGGTCTGGCGGCCCCCCTGCTGGTGGCCGCGTTGGCCGGTATCCGCCACCGGCTCGTCGTCTTTGTCGTCAGTAGTCTCGGAGTTGCCGGCGTAATTGGCTCCATGGGCGTCAGCCTGTTTCCCTTTCTCCTGCCGTCGTCCTCCTTTCCGGGAAGCAGCCTGACGGTCTGGGACGCTTCGAGCAGCCATCGGACGTTAAGCATCATGCTGATTGCCGTTATCCTCTTTCTGCCCATCGTGCTCGCCTATACGAGTTGGGTCTATCACGTGCTACGCGGGCCGGTCACGGCCGCACAGATCCAATCCAACCCTGACGGTAACTATTAAGGAAGAAGCCATGTGGTATTTCAGCTGGATCCTGGGACTTGGGCTGGCATGCACATTTGCGATACTGAACGCGATGTGGTTCGAGCTCGATGCCGATCGGCATGCGCGCGAGCGTCCGGCCGACACTAAGAACGTGTCCTGACTACAGGCAAATCAACAGAGTAAGCGAGGTTATGCTGCATGAACACACACTCACACCCCATCGAAACTCTAGAACCTGCGGAAGCGTCGAAGCTGCTCAAGTCAGGCAAGATATTGCTGATCGACGTGCGCGAGCCGGCCGAGTACGCGTCTGAACGGATCCACGGGGCGCTGCTCTATCCTTTGTCTACCTTTGACGCGGCGGCGTTGCCACCGGACGGAGCCCGTCGGGTGGTGTTCCAGTGCGGCAGCGGGAAGCGATCGTTGGCCGCTGCCGAGAAGCGCCTGGCGGCCGGGCAAAGCCACGCCGCACATCTGGGCGGCGGCATCGCGGCGTGGAAGGCCGCGGGCCTTCCAGTGATTGCCTTGGAGGGAGCGGCATGAACCATAATAATGAACCGCGATCGCGCGCAGGTCAGATATGAAACCCTACCCGCATCTCTATAACGTCAGCGCACGCGGATCGGTTTCAGGATCCGTTCCTGTGGGTTCGCACGGCGTGCCCGACATCGACACCGCGCCGCCGCCGGAGTTCGGTGGGCCCGGGGATGTGTGGTCTCCGGAGACCCTGCTGGTGGCGGCTGTGGCCAACTGCTTCATCCTGACCTTCCGCGGCGTGTCGCGGGCCAGCAATTTCGCCTGGGAGCGGTTGGAGTGCCAGGTCGATGGGGTGCTCGATCGGGTGTCTGGGGTCACGCAGTTTTCGAAGTTCACGACACGGGCCACGCTGACCGTGAAGGCGGGCGCGGATCGCGCCAAGGCACAGGACTTGATGGAACGGGCGGAAAAGGTGTGCCTGGTTGCCAACTCGCTGCGCGGCGAGCGCCATCTGGAGGCTCAGATCATCGAGACACCTCAATGAGCGTAGGGCCAGCCCACGCCGCAGGAAGCCGTACGTGAATCCGTGGGATGTGCGCTACGGTGCGCCCGGCTATCACTACGGCACGGAGCCCAATGACTTTCTCCGGGAGCAGGTCGGATGCTTTCCGCGCAGCAGTGACCTCCTGTGCCTGGCGGAAGGCGAGGGCCGGAACGCCGTGTTTCTGGCTGAGCAGGGCTTTACGGTCGTGGCGGTGGACCAGTCGGCGGTCGGCCTGCAGAAGGCGGAACGGCTGGCCGCCTCCAAAGGCGTCCGGATCTCAACGATCCAGGCCGATCTCGCCGACTACCGGATTGAACCGGATCACTGGGACGGCATCGTGTCGATCTGGTGCCACCTGCCGGCGCCCCTTCGGGCCCAGGTTCACCATCAGGTCGTCGCGGGTCTGAAGCCCGGAGGCGTGTATGTGCTTGAGGCCTATACACCTGATCAACTTCGTCACGGCGCTGGTGGGCCGCCGACGCCGGATCTACTGGTGAAATTGAGCGACTTGCGGGGTGAGCTCCAGGGGCTGGTGCTGACCCACGCCGTGGAATCCGAACGGATCGTGAACGAGGGCCACACGCATGCCGGCTTGAGCGCCGTCGTTCAGGTGGTCGGCCGCAGGCCAGGCTGATCCGTTAGTGCCTTCTGACTATTTCTTGCCGGGCGTATTGGTAGTCTTCATCGCCTGGAGAATGGGCGCTTCGCTGCACGCGCGCCAGAAGATTCCCGGCTTCCTGGTGGCACGCGCACGGATTATTGACGTGCGCACGGCGGAGGAATTTGCCGCAGGCCACGCAGCCCAGAGCGAGAATGTACCCCTCGCGCAGTTGCAGCATAGGGTCAGTGAACCGGACCCGAAGCAGTACCTCATCGTCTGCTGCGCATCCGGGGCCCGCAGTGGTGCGGCGCGACGACTTTTGCGGCGTAAGGGCTTCGAGCGCGTTCTGAATGCTGGGTCCTGGCGCAACCTGCCGTGACAGGGCACTCACGACACCGCGTGTTGTCTCGGTAGACTTATGCAGCCCGTGGTGACGTTGATGTGCGGTGCTCTGGTCGGCTTCTCGCTCGGGCTGATCGGTGGCGGCGGATCCATTCTGGCGGTTCCGCTGCTGCTGTACGTGGTCGGCGTGCGTGACCCTCACATAGCGATCGGCACCAGCGCCTTGGCGGTAGGTGTCAATGCCGCATTCAATCTCCTCGGGCACTGGCGGGAGGGCAACGTCAAGTGGCCCTGCGCGGCGGCCTTTGCGAGCGCCGGCGTGGTGGGCGCCGCTCTGGGATCAACGCTCGGCAAACTCGTTGACGGGCAGAATTTATTGCTGCTGTTTTCCTTCGTTATGGTGGCTGTGGGCGTTGCGATGCTTCGACCCCGCGCGAGCGGTGGTGATCCGGGCGTACACATTAATCCGGCTATTGCGGTCCGCCTGCTTGGTGTAGGTCTTCTGACCGGGGCGATTTCGGGCTTTTTTGGCATCGGCGGCGGGTTCCTCATTGTTCCTGGGATAATGCTCGGTAGCGGAATGCCGATTCTGAACGCGATTGGTTCGTCGCTCTTTTCAGTCGCCGCGTTCGGACTGACGACTGCCGCAAGTTATGCGTTTTCCGGACTGGTTGACTGGCCGGTCGCTGTGCAATTCATTCTGGGTGGCGCACTCGGCGGCTTGCTCGGAATCCGCCTCGCAACCCGGCTGGCCGTCCGCCGCCGCCTGCTGGCATCGATTTTTGCCGGCGTGATATTTGCGGTGGCCGTCTATATGGCTATCCGCACGGTGATTGCACTGCATGGGCAGAGTACCTGAGCAGCCGCATGACGGTGCGGCTGCAGCTCCAGGTGCAGTTGCAGGTGTTCGTCGCCATATTTGATCAGTTCGATCAAGGGCGTCCTTATGCGGCGGTCTGCCTGCTGACGGATGCTTCGTCGTGCGCTCAAACATCGAGGAATGGTGTCGACGCGATCTTCTGTACACCGGCTGCCATCCCGAACAACTCAAAGGCATGGATTACTTCAGTGCCTATCTCCGGTATTGGGAGCAATATCATTTGTCCTTAGCAATGACCGGGCTGTCTTCGAGCCGTAATCTGCGTATCGTCGCCTTCGGTAAGTGCGCTCTACAATCAATGGCTCAGGGCTATCATGATCGCTTCGGTAGTGGATTAGAGGCGTCCGAGTTCCAGGTTTCAGATGCCGCGCGACAGCGGCATCCGGAGTGGATTAAGCGGTCACAGCCGGCGATCGAACGTATTGCTGCGGCCTGGAAGCTGGTGGGGCTTTCATTTCCGGCGGATGGTATCGGCGTCTGTTGGTGATTCAGCATCACGGCTTGACGCTTGGATGAACGCACCTTGAATCGGGCCCAGGCGGGGAGCCCGGCCCGATCGGCATCCTTAATCGCTTCCACTATGAAACGGCGCTGATCGCCAACGTGCACTCGGCGAGTCTACGCAACCAAGGTCTTTCTGGCATGCCCCGTTCTTGGACATTAACGTGGTTGGGACAATATGACTCGCTCAGACCATTGGAAACGCACCTTCATCGAAGTGGAAATCGAATCATAAAGATCTGTCTACACTTCTGAAAGCAGAAGGAGCGCCGACGGTTCCTCAAGCGGATTGATGAGCCAGAGAAGAGCAGGAGAGTCGGCGCAATGGAAATCAAAGAAAGGAAATTCGGAAAACACCATAGGCAAACGCGGATCCGTGTTACGAGCGTAACGTTCCTGCTGACACGCGCATTCAGGTCACCTGCCTTCTGGTAGACAGTAGGCCGAATTTGCGAAGGGTTGGTCGCTTTCACGTGCCCCGGCTGTCAATGTCTGTGCGTAAGCATTAGAAGGCTCTCATTAAGAATGCGTCGCGTCTTGCGCTTTTATCAAGGCGGGGCTCGCGTCGGATCCGCCAAACGGAAGAAGGCGCCGACGCTGTTGGCGTTGACTCCAAATGTGGTGCCGACGAAGTCAGCAACGGAACTTTCAGTCCGCGTCATGAGTCGACAGCTACGAATGGATCATTATCGGTTGTTGAAAGCGGCATCGGGCCGTGAGACGCAATGCGACGGCGTGTCACGAGTGGCTTACTTGATGCCCGACCAGCACGGAACGGCAGTTCGGACGGCGCGGAAAGCTCGGGGGCGTGATGTGATCAGGCGTCCGCTTAAGTGGTGTTTGTACCACCCACGAAACCGGGGTTATTGGTCGTTGTACCGATGGAAGATTACTTGCTGGGCCTCCGGTCGGCAGCAAACTGCTTCGCCTTTATCGGCACTCGAGTTCGCAGGGGCGATCGATCGCCAAGACGGGGTTGCGGCAGCCTTGGGTGAATGGCGGTCGCAGTATGATGTTGCCGCACAGGCAATGAGGGTATGGCGAGCATCCGGGATGTTGTGTTGGGGCAGGGGATTGGGATTGAGGCCGCGCTCGCTTGCGGGCCATCTCCCGAACGTGGGCACTCCAAGGCCGCCTTGGATTCTCGCGTGCGGCGTGCTTCCTCGGAGCGAGCGCGACCTGAATCTCAATCCCTGTTCTCGCGGCAAATACTGGATCCACCGATTACCTTCGGGGTTCGCTCAGTGGCAGGGCAGCGCCATCGGCGCCGAGTTCGATTGGGGCGGCCTACGGCATGGGAAGGTTCGCACATGAGCGTGAGCATTGGTGGTGCGGTTTACGGCGCAGTCGTCGCGGTCAGCCTGCTCGTTGCGCCCAGCAACGCTTCGGCGGCGCCGGCACTGGCGTTCTGGGCGAACTACGATGAAATCGTTCATCTCGATAATTTGTCGAAATCATACGGTTGTGACGAGCTATTCTATAAAGTTCGGGATATTTTATTGGCGGTCGGAGTTCGCCCGGGAGTGGAGATCTACGTCTATGACTGCGCGCACGGTCGCGGCGAATCAGCGAGGTCGCCGCGGATACACGTCATCTTCTATGCGCCTATGGCCCTCCCAATGACAGCACGTCAGACTGCGAGAACTCTCTCGGTGAACCAAAAGTTCATCCGCTTGCGTCCAGGGGATCCCAAATCGCTTGATGCGGCAGATTGCATCTTGCTCGATGAAATGGGTGGCACAGTTTTGCGATCGGTGTCGAAACACATGGACGCGACTGGATTGAATTGCCGATCGATTCAAGCAGCGCGGGGGCAATTCGGATTGGTGGTGGATGCCCTGATCCCTATCGCGTAGGGCCGAGTTGGAGCCCGATGATGGTAAGAACGGTGCTGCCAGGTCGCGGCGCCGGCGCCACATTCGGAACCGCACTCATGCCAGCAGTTTGCCGCCGCCGCTCGGGGTCACCGGAAGTCAGACTCTATGTTGCGGGTGGGACACCCAGTGGTAATGTTCGCGCCGAACGACGTTAGGCTCAACACAGGGAGACTGATCGAGCCTGCGCGCCTCGTGCGCTCTAGCGAAGCGAGGGGGACGATAGGGTGCAGAAGGCCATGGTGAGCGAAATCCGCCGACTGTGAGCGCAACGCTTCAGCGTTGGAGGGTGAGCAAGGTCACTAAATACATAAAAGTTGCCTTCATTAGAACTTTCTCATGCAATTTTAATGCTGCTCTCATCTTCATGCTGTTTAATGCGGTCCTTGCAAAACAGGTTCCCCATGCAACTTCTGATTGTCGAAGACGACCGCAAATTGGCGGATTTCATCGCTCGCGGCCTCCGCGCGGAGAATTATGCCGTGGACGTGGCCGCCGATGGTATGCAGGGTGAGCAGTGCGTCATGAGCTACGCGTATGACCTCCTGATCCTGGACCTGATGCTTCCCAAACTGTCGGGTACGCAGCTCCTGCGGGAGGCCCGCCGCCTTCGACCTAACGTGCCAGCGTTAATCCTCACCGCGCGGGACTCGATCGCCGACAAGGTCTTGCACTTTGAGGCCGGTGCCGACGATTACCTGACCAAGCCCTTCGACTTCGCTGAGCTGCTGATGCGGATCAAAGCGTTGCTACGGCGGACTCCGAGCGAGCGTACGAATACATTGCAAGTGGCTGACTTGGAGCTTGATAAGCTGACTCAAAAGGTTCAGCGTGCCGGACGCGCCGTTGAGTTAACGGCGAAAGAATATGCCTTGTTGCTGTACCTGATGGCGTGTCCGGGAAGGGTGTTTTCCCGCACCATGATCATTGATAATGTCTGGGATCAGAGCTTCGAGGGCGTGACGAACATCGTGGATGTTTATGTCCGCTATTTGCGCCGCAAGATCGACGATCCGTTCCCGATCAAGCTGCTTCAGACCGTGCGCGGTGTGGGCTATTGCGTGCGGGACCCGGAGGCGTCGTGAATCATCGCTCGCTGGCATTTCGATTGGCGGCTTGGTACGCGCTGCTGCTGAGCGCCACGTTTGCCCTGGTGGGCTTTGCCATGTACTTTGGCGTCGAGCGGTACTTGCAAGCCAACCTGCGTGACTCGCTGTCACGGCGTGCGGAGCGGGCCGAGCAGATCCTGCGGTCCACCTCCTTGACGCCGGCCGCGGACTACCTGCCTGCGGCCATCGAGACGCAGATCGCCCCGGAATTTAGCAATCGCTTCCTGCGCATCAGCCGCTGGCCTGACGTCGTCCTGTATCGCTCCGGCTGGCCGGCCGATCGTAGCTTTGACCCTGCCGCGATCGGCGCTCCGGTCGCTTGGACGACGGACTTCCAAGCGCGTCGGGTTGAGCTTCCATCAGGTGGGCCCATGCTTATAGGCAGCATCAAGGTGGATACCGCGGGAGGCGTTTATCTGATCGAACTGGGTGGCTCGCTCGAACAGGTCGAAGCCCTGCGGGATCGCTTGCTGTTGCTCTTGGGCCTGCTGCTCCCGGTTCTCGTAGTCTTGGCGGCGGGCGGTGGCTATCTGCTGGTCGGCCGCGCGTTGCGACCCGTGGACATCATGTCAAAAACGGCCGAACACATCAGCATCCAGGATCTTAATGCGCGATTGCCCGTGCCGCAGACCGGCGACGCTCTGCAGCGATTGTCGGAGTCCATGAATCATATGCTCGGTCGGCTGCGCGACTCCGTGCAGACGTCCCAGCGCTTTCTCGCCGATGCGTCGCACGAGCTTCGCACCCCGCTGACAATCGTAAAGTGTGAGCTGGAAGAGATCGTCTCCAGTCCGCACGGCTCTCCGGTCGTGGCCGACCGGATCGGCAGCGTGTTGGAGGAGGTGGATCAACTCAAGCACCTGGTAGAAGGGCTCCTGGTCCTTTCCAGGCTGGATACCGGAGAAGCGCAGCGCGAAATGGTCAGCTTTGATCTGGCCGAGCTGGTCGCAAGTACCGCCGAGCAGATGCGGCTGGTCGCGGAAGACGGCGCCGTTGCCCTGATGTTTTCCGACCTGCAATCGGCACCGGTGCAGGGAGACCGCGCCCGGCTCAAGCAGGTGGTTGTGAATCTGCTCGATAACGCCCTGAAATACACGCCGCGCGGGGGTACGGTGACCCTGAAGACGCTTCGTTCAGGACGGCGCGCGGTGCTCCAGGTGCGCGACACGGGCGTCGGCATCCCGGCGCCCGCCCTGGCGCACATCTTCGAGAGATTCTACCGCGTGGATAATGCCCGCTCGCGCGACAGCGGCGGCGTGGGCCTGGGATTGTCGATCGTGAAGGCCATCTGTTCTGCGCACGGTGCCGAGATCGAAGTCGATAGCACGCTGGGTGTGGGCAGTTGTTTCAGGGTTCGGTTTCCCGCGGTAACCCAGGCGGCAGTTACGCCGCTTGAGATCGACGTGGTTCCAGCCACGAATACCGGCGATGTCGACGCCCACACTTCGCTGGAAGCGTAACTTATGTGGATTATTCGTGCCGCTCTGCGGTATCCGCTGACGTTTTTTGTGATGGCGATCCTGATGTCCCTGAGCGGCTTGCTCGCGATCGTCCGCACGCCCGTCGATATCCTGCCCGACATCAAGCTGCCGGTGATCAGCGTGGTCTGGACCTACATCGGCCTGCCACCGGCAGACATGTCGAACCGGATCATCACCTATTTCGAGCGGCAGATGACCACGGCGGTCAATGACATCGATCACATCGAGTCGCAGTCGCTGCCTGGCGTCGGGGTCGTCAAAGTCTTCTTCCACGCCAATGTCAACATCAGTGCCGCGCAGAGCCAGGTGACGGCCATTGCGCAGACAGTGCTCAAGCGCCTGCCGCCGGGCATCACGCCGCCGCAGATCCTGAGCTACAACGCCTCCAGCGTACCGATCCTGCAGCTGGCGCTGACCAGCCAGACGCTCACCGACCAGAACCTGTACGACCTGTCCAACAACTTCATCCGCCCGCAACTGGCGGAAGTGGAGGGCGCCGCGATCCCCTCGCCCTATGGCGGCAAGGCCCGCCAGGTGAGCGTCGATCTGAATACGGCCGCGCTGCACGAAAAGGGACTGTCGGCTCAGGACGTCACGACGGCGCTGTCGGCGCAGAACCTGATCCTGCCGGCCGGAACTGAGAAGGTTGGCAAATTCGAATACAACGTGCTGCTGAATGCCAGCCCGCTGCGGCTCTCGCAACTGGAGGACCTGCCGATCAAGGACGCGGGCGGCGCCGTGGTCTACGTGCGCGACGTGGCGCATGTGCGGGACGGCTATTCACCCCAGGAAAACATCGTCCGGGTCAACGGCCGGCACTCGGTGTTGACCACAATCCAAAAGAACGGCTCGATCTCGACGCTGAAGATCATCAGCGATGTCAAGAACCTGTTGCCGCGCATTCGAGCGGGCGCCCCGGCGTCGCTGAACATCCGGCCGATCAGCGATCAGTCCATCTTCGTGAGCGCTGCAGTCATGAGCGTGGCGCGCGAGGGCGTGATTGCGGCGGCACTAACGGGATTGATGATCCTGCTATTCCTGGGGAGCCTGCGCTCCACGCTGATCATTACGTTGTCGATTCCACTGGCGGTCTTGAGCTCGATTGCGCTGCTGTCCGCCGTGGGTGAGACCATCAACGTCATGACGCTGGGCGGCCTGGCCCTTGCGGTGGGCATCCTGGTGGATGACGCCACGGTCACCATCGAGAACGTCAACTGGCACCTGGAACAGGGCAAGGACATCGAGCAGGCCATTCTCGATGGCGGACATCAGATCATCCTACCGGCGCTGTTTGCGCTGCTCTGCATCAGCATCGTGTTCGTGCCGATGTTCTACCTCGAGGGTGTGGCGCGCTACCTGTTCGTGCCGATGGCCGAGGCGGTGGTCTTCGCCCTGGGCGCCTCGTTCGTGCTGTCGCGCACGCTGGTCCCGGCACTGGCCAAGTTCCTGTTGCGCGATCACAAGGTGACCGGGCATTCCGACTATGCCGTGCACAGCGGGGAGTCCGACTACGCCGGGAAGGGCAATTTCGCGGTGCGCTTTCAGCATCAATTCGAGCGGGGCGTGACGCGGGCTCGTCATTATTATCACCAGGTTCTACAGTTGGCGATCGCGAGGCGGACCTGGTTTATTCCGGGGTTTCTCGCCGTCATCGGCGCCTCGATGCTGCTGCTGCCCTGGCTCGGTGAGAATTTCTTCCCAACCGTTGATGCCGGGCAGATGAAACTTCATATCCGCGCCCAGACCGGGACGCGTATCGAAGAAACTGCGCGGCTGTGCGATGAGATCGAAAATACGATCAAGCAGATTGTCACGGGGGATCAGCTCGGGGACATGATCGACAATATCGGTCTGCCCGTCAGCGGCATCAACATCACCTACAGCAACTCGGCCCCCATCGGGCCGGCCGATGCGGATATCCTGATCGATCTCAAGCCCGGCCATGAGCCGACTGAGAAACTGCAGAAGATCCTGCGCGAGCAGTTGCCGCAGCGCTTTCCCGGAACGACGTTTGCGTTCCTGCCGGCCGACATCGTCAGCCAGATCCTGAACTTCGGCCTGCCGGCCCCCATCGACGTGCAGGTGGTCGGCTTCAAGCGCGATGCGAATCACCAGTACGCCGAGGAACTGCTGCGACGGCTGCGGCACGTGCCCGGCATTGCGGATCTGCGCCTTCAGCAGGCCTTCAATCAGCCTCAGATCCAGGTGGACGTTGACCGCACGCGGGCGCAGGAGGTGGGGTTGACCGAGCGCAATGTGGCTGACAGCCTGCTGGTGTCGCTGTCGGGCAGCGGCCAGGTGGCGCCCAATTTCTGGGTCAATCCTGACAATTTTGTGTCCTATCCGATCGTGGTCCAGGCTCCGCAATACCACATGCAGAATCTGATGGACCTGCGTAACTTGTCCTTGACGGGCCCGGCGGCAGCGAGTGCCCAGATCCTGGGCAACGTCGCCGACCTGTCCCTGTCACAGGGCGAGGCGGTGGTGTCGCACTACGATGTGCAACCGACGATGGACTTGTTCGCCTCGGTCCAGGGCCGGGACCTGGGGTCGGTCGCCGCGGACATCCAGTCGATCCTGAAGGACACGGTGGGACTCGTCCCCCGCGGCTCGTCCGTCGTGTTGCGCGGCCAGGTGGAGACGATGAACAGTTCCTACCGCGGACTGGAGCTCGGCATCGTGGCCTCCGTCATCCTCATTTATCTTCTGCTCGTGATCATGTTCCAGTCCTGGCTGGATCCGTTCATCGTCATCACGGCTTTGCCGGCGGCCATTGCCGGCATTGCCTGGATGCTGTTTCTCACCGGTACGACCCTGTCGGTGCCGGCTCTGACGGGGGCGATGATGTGCATGGGCGTCGGCACGGCCAACAGCATTCTGGTCGTGAGTTTTGCGCGGGAACAATTGGCGCAGGGACTCAGTTCGGCGGCCGCGGCGGCGCGGGCCGGCGCCACGCGCTTCCGGCCCGTGTTGATGACGGCACTGGCGATGATTATTGGTATGCTGCCCATGGCGCTGGGGCTGGGCGAGGGCGGTGAACAAAATGCCCCGCTGGGCCGAGCGGTCATCGGTGGGCTGATCTTCGCCACCGTCGCCACCCTGATTTTCGTACCCGTGGTGTTCTCGCTGCTGCACCGGCATCGCGGCGCAAACCCGGATGCGCCGGCGGAGACGCCACGCATGTACCAGGAATCTGAGGGAACTTAAGACATGAGTAGCGAGGAATCTAAGTTGTTAATGCATCGCATAAAACGGATCGGCTGGATCGCGTTGGCGTTCAGTGTCACCGCTGCGGCGGCGGGCATCGGCTTGCGGATGCATGATCAATCGGGAGTACGGCGCTGGACGGAAACGCAGGCCGTGCCGACCGTTCTGCTGGTCACTCCGAAGGTGAGCTCGGGGAACGGCGAGCTGATCCTGCCCGGTACGCTGCGCGCCTACCTGGAAGCACCGATCTATGCGCGGGTCAGCGGATACCTGAAGCGCTGGTACGTGGACATCGGCGCGCACGTGCACGCCGGTGAAGTGATGGCCGAGATCGAAACCCCTGAGCTCGATCAGCAGATGAAGGCGGCGGAATCGGACCTGGACACGGCCGTCGCTGTCGAGAAGCTGGCCGGGATCACGGCGCAGCGCTGGCAGAACATGCTGGCCTCCGATTCGGTCTCCAAGCAAGAGACGGATGAGAAAGTGGGTGACTATACGGCCCGACAGGCGGCTCGCGCCGCCGCCGAAGCCAACCTGCAGCGCCTGCGCGAGATTGCCGCCTTCAAGCGCATCGTGGCACCGTTCGACGGTATCGTGACGGCCCGCAATACCGATGTCGGTGCGCTGATCAATGCGGGCGCGGGCGCCGGGCAGGAGCTGTTCCGGGTCGCCGACATGCATGCGGCCCGTGTTTATATCGACGTCCCGCAAACCGATACGGCCCAGATCTTCAAAGGCATGAAGGCGCAGCTGCACCTGCCCGAGCAGGCGGATCTGCGCGTCGCCGCGACGGTCTCGGATATCTCCCAGGCCATCCGCGAGTCCTCGCGGACCATGCAGGTGGAGCTGATGGCGGACAATCGCGACGGGAAGCTCCTGCCCGGTGAGTATGTCGAAGTCCATATCCCGATGGCGGCGACGGCGGGTCTGTACAGCGTGCCGACGACGGCCCTGCTGTTTCGCCAGCAGGGCCTGCAGGTCGCGACCCTGGGTGCGCAGGACAAAGTGACGCTCAAGGCCGTGCAACTGGCCCACGAGGATGGCGGTACGGTGACGATTAGCTCGGGGCTGCAACCGACGGATCGGGTGATCGACAGCCCCCCGGATTCGCTTGCCGAGGGGGAAACCGTGCGCGTCGTGGCACCGGTGGCACCCGGCAAGCTATGAAGACCCTGGCCATGGCCTTGGCCTGTACGACATTGGCGGCCTGCTCGCTGATGCCGCGCTACAGCCCGCCGCCCAATCCGGCGCCCGCGGCCTTCAAGGATTACGGGGCCTGGGAACCGGCCGCGCCGTCGGACCAGCGCCCGCGCGGCGATTGGTGGCGCGCCTACGGCCAGGCTGAGCTGGATCAACTGGAGCAGGACCTCGATCGCAGCAATCCCGACCTGGGAACCGCGGTGGCGCGCTACCAGCAGGCCAGCGCCCTGGCCTCCGAGGCCCGGGCCGCACTCTGGCCGACGGTCAACGCCGTGGGCCTCGATAACTTCGATCGTCAGTCGGACAACCGGCCGCTGCGCTCCGCATCACAGCCCGCCAAATACCGTGACGAACTGGTCGGCGGCGGCGCGAGCTATGAGCTGGACCTGTGGGGGCGCGTACGCAGTTCCGTGGCCGCGGGGGCAGCGTCCGCGCAGGCGGCGGCGGCGGATCTGGAGTCGGTCCGGCTGCTGCTTCACGCCGAGTTGGCAAACGACTACATGGCGCTGCGCGGGGAAGAGGCCCAGTTGCGGCTGCTGCAGGACACGGTAGCCGCCTATACGCGGGCCCTGGAGTTGACGACCAATCGCCACAATGGGGGCATTGCCTCGGCCCTGGATGTGGCACGCGCGCAGACACAGTTGGAAACGACGCGTGCGGAGTTGACAGACACGACGGCAGCCCGGGCCCTGTACGAGCACGCGCTGGCCGCACTCGCGGGCAAGCCCGCCCCAGCCTTTGCCTTAGGCCCCGCCGTGACCGGTCTTAAGCTTCCGCAGGTGCCAGTTGGGCTGCCCGCCACACTGTTGCAGCGACGTCCGGATGTGGCGGCGGCGGAGCGCCGGATGGCGGCGTACAACGCCGGGATCGGAGTAACCCGAGCCGCATTCTTCCCGCGACTGTCGCTATCCGCCATCGCGGGATTTGAAAGTACGGCCGGTCCGGGACTCCTCACGGCGCCGAATCGATTCTGGGCGGTCGGGCCGCAGGGCTTCATGACGCTGTTCGATGCCGGCTATCGGTCGGCTGCCGTGGCCGCTGCACGGGCGCAGTTTGATGAGGCGGCCGGCCAATATCGCAGCGCGGTGCTGACCGCATTCCGCGATGTCGAAGATGCGCTGGCGCTCTCGCAGCTCTTGAATCAGGAACTCGCGCAACGCGAGGCGGCCCGGACAGCGGCCGAGCAGGCGCTGGACATGGCGCTGAATCGCTATCGCGAGGGCGCGGTGAATTACCTCGAGGTGGTGACCGCGCAGGTCGCCGCGCTTGCCGCGCAGCGCAGCGCACTCGAAACCCGAACACGCGAGCTGCAAGCGAGTGTGTTCCTGGTACGCGCGGTGGGCGGCGGCTACGAGGCGGCCTGGCCTGTTACCGGTGGATGACCGGCACCGGACCCCGGCGCATGAGACATATTCCGAGCCGGTGCGGCCCGGTGCGCAGAGTCTGCGGCGAACAGCGCGATGCTGCAGCGCAATATACTGATCAGCCGGGCCGTTGCCGCGCAGGTCTTGGTTCTATAATGCAACCCGTCGCCCGCCAGCAGGCCTAAGCTGGGGCGAGGGCTGATTGGGTCCGAAGGCATCTGTTCAGGAGGATCCCGCCATGCTGAGCTATAGAAGATTCGTCCCGATTCGCTCGGCGGTCTTGGCCGTGGCGCTCGTGCTTGGTGCCACAGGCGCGGCGCTGGCGGGTCCCGGTCATGGCGGCGGCTTTCACGGCAACTCTGGCTTCCACGGTGTTTCCGGCTTTCGCGGTGGCGCAGGGTTCCATGGTTTCAGCGGCGGCGCCCGCAGTGCATTCGGTGGCGGGCGTGTTTCGGGCTACTACGGCGGCGTGACGGGCGGGTACCAGGGCCGCTATCCGGGCGGATACGGCGGCGGGTATTACCATGGCTACCCCCGTGGTGGTTACGGTTACGCCGGCGGTGGCTACGGCTACCGCGGTGGTTACGGCTACCCCCGCGGTGGTTACGGCTACCGGGGCTGGTGGGGCGGCCTGGGGCTGGGGCTGTTCCTGGCCGCTTTGCCCCTGTATTACGAGACGCTGTGGTGGGACGGTATCCCTTATTATTACGCCAACAATTCCTACTATGTCTGGGACGGGGACGTACAGCAGTACCAGGCGGTCGTACCTCCCTCGGGCCTGGCCCCGAATGCTGGGGCCGCGCACGGCAGTGCGGGAAGCGGTTCGGATCTTTATGCGTATCCCCAGGACGGGCAGTCCGCCGATCAGCAGGCCAGCGATCGGTCTGAGTGCCGACGCTGGGCCGCCAGCCAGGCAGGGGACGAGGCGGCAGGTCAGAGCGAGGGTTTCCGGCGCGCCGAAACCGCCTGCCTGCAGGCGCATCACTACAGCGTCGACTGACGGGGTTGGCGCGCCGCGGGGCCGCCCGCGGCGCGTGAGCGGCCGCGAGCCCGGTTTCACAAGACTGCAATACGAATGCAGCACACTGTGCTGGGTCAATATGGGTGCAGCATGCAATTGGAACTATCCGGCTCAGCGGCCGCGGCCAGACGGGCCGTGGGGATGAACATGGATGGCGAAGCGCCGGCCTACCTCATACCCGCAAGCGACGTCGATACCGGCGTCCTGCCGCCGATCGGCGCACGCACCTCCGCGCCGCGCATGGCCGTCGATGAAACCCGCCGCACCCTGGCGCTGAAGGCGCCACTCAAGGCGCGCGTCGAGGACCTGAATTTCTACTATGGCGCGCTGCACGCCCTCAAGGGGCTGAACGCCGAGATCCGCGAGCACCACATCACCGCGCTGATCGGCCCGTCCGGTTGCGGCAAGAGCACCTTCCTGCGCTGCTTCAACCGCATGCACGACCAGCAGGCCGGCACCCGCTACGAAGGGCGCATCATGCTGTATCCGGATGACGTCAACCTCGTGGCGCGCGACATGGATCCGATCGAAGTGCGCATGCGCATCGGCATGGTGTTCCAGAAACCCAACCCGTTCCCGAAGTCGATCTTCGAGAACGTCGCCTACGGCCTGCGGGTGCGCGGCGTCCACGCGCGGGTCCGTCTCGCCGAAGAGGTTGAGCGTGCGCTGCGCTCCGCGGCCTTGTGGGATGAGGTCAAGGACCGCCTGGACGGCTCCGGGTTGTCCCTGTCAGGCGGTCAGCAGCAGCGGCTGTGCATCGCGCGGGCGTTGGCGACCGAACCGGAAATTCTGCTGTTCGATGAACCGACCTCGGCACTCGATCCCATCGCGACGGCGCGCATCGAAGAGCTGATCACGAGCCTGCGCGAGCGCGTCACCGTGATCATCGTCACGCACAACATGCAGCAGGCCGCGCGCGTGTCGGACTTCACCGCCTTCATGTACCTGGGCGAGCTGGTCGAAATGGACGAGACCAGCAAGATCTTCACCAACCCGAAGCAGCGGGCGACCGAAGACTACATCACGGGGCGGTACGGCTAAGCTACTGAAATTCAAGCTATGTTTACATGCAGCCGCTATAAAGCTAGAATAAAGCTAGCTTAAATCGATGGAGGCTGCCATGACTACTCGTGAAGTAGGCGCTTTCGAGGCCAAGAACAAGCTCGGCACACTGCTCGATTGGGTGGAGAACGGCGAGGAAGTCCTGATCACGCGCCACGGTAAAGCGGTGGCGCGCCTCGTCGCCGCCGAAGCCGGCATCGATCGCCTCAAGGCGCGGCGGGCCGTGGCCGGAATTATTGAGACCAGGCGCGGCGTCACGCTTGACGGTCTCAAGATCAAGGATCTGGTCGACGAAGGGCGGCCATGAGCTTCGTCCTGGACAGCTCCGTCAGCCTGGCCTGGTGCTTCGAAGATGAACGAACCGACGCCACGGACAATCTGATGGAGCGCGTGGTCGACCAGGGCGCGTCGGCCCCGTCGCTCTGGCCGTTGGAGGTTTTGAATGGACTGGTGGTGGCCGAGCGGCGCCGCCGGATTGATGCGGAGCGCTGCCGCCGCTTCGCCGGCTTCCTGCGAGACCTTCCGGTGGCGATTGATGCCGAGTCCGCGGATAGAGCCTGGAGCGATACCTACGCGCTGGCCGAACGGTTTGGCCTGACGATCTATGACGCCGCGTATCTCGAATTGGCGCGACGCCTGGGCGTGCCATTGGCAACGCTCGATCAGAAATTACGCGACGCCGCGGAGGTACTCGGTATCTCCTTGCTCGGACACTAACCACGCTCGGGTACTCACCACCTGATCAATCCACCTGCAGCAGCTCGTTATCACGGGGCGGTACGGCTGATCAGCCGGCCCGATTCTTGCGGGCCGCCGGGCGCGAGGTCGTAACTCGCGTTTTGCCGCGGGCAGTGCTAATGTGGTCATATAGATGACCACATTGGGTGCACGATGATTCGCCTGTCGGTGGTTAAAGCGAAGGCGCAGTTCAGCCGCATCCTGGCGGAAGCGGCCGCCGGGCGCGAGGTCGTCATTACGCGCCGTGGGATGGCGGTCGCGCGCGTTTCCGGAATCGAGAGCAAGAAGAAGCCGCTGGATCTGAGTGCGCTGAGCGCGTTCAGAGCGACGCTCGTTCCCAAAGCGCCGGCGGCGGCGGCTCTGATCCGGCAGGTTCGGGATGAGCGCTATTGATGCTGTATTTGGATACCAGTGTTCTGGTGCCCTTGTTCGTTCCTGAGGAGGCGTCTGAGCGCATACAGGGGTGGTTCGAGCGGCAGGGCGCCGAGGGTCTCGCGATCGGCGATTGGACGCTGACCGAGTTTTCCAGTGCGCTGGGATTGAAGGTACGAGCCAGGACGCTCAAAACCGCTCAGGCGCACAGGGCCAGGGACCTGCTCGAACGAATTGCGACTGACAGCCTCCAGGTGCTTACGCCGGGCCGGGCCGACTATGCCTGCGCGGGCTCATTCCTGGGCCAATATGCGCTGGGCTTGCGGGCTGGCGATGCGCTGCACCTGGCCATCGCCCACAATGCCGGCGCCGAGGCGGTTTATTCGCTGGACAGGAAGTTCGTTGCCGCCGGACGCAGATTGAAGATCCGCACCAGAAGCCCGATCTGATCAATCCATCCGCAGCAGTTCGTTGATCGAGGTCTTGGCGCGCGTCTGCGCGTCCACGCGCTTGACGATCACCGCGCAATAAAGAGAGTGCGATCCGTCCTTCGCCGGCAGGCTGCCGGACACGACCACCGATCCGGGCGGGACTTGACCCTGGAGAACCTGACCGGTCGTCCGGTCGAGGATCTTGGTGCTCTGGCCGATGAACACGCCCATCGAGATCACCGATCCTTCGCCGACGATGACGCCTTCGACGATTTCCGAGCGTGCGCCGATGAAGCAGTTGTCCTCGATGATGGTCGGGCTGGCCTGGAGGGGTTCGAGCACGCCGCCGATGCCGACACCGCCTGAAAGGTGCACGTTCCTGCCGATCTGCACGCAGGAGCCGACCGTCGCCCAGGTGTCGACCATGGTGCCCGAATCGACATAGGCGCCGATGTTCACGTAGCAAGGCATCAGCACGGCGTTCGGCGCCACGTAGGCGCCACGCCGCACCAGGGCGTGCGGCACGACGCGCACGCCGCCGCCGGCGAATTCGGCCGCGCTGGTCGCGGCGTATTTCAGCGGCACCTTGTCGAAGAACCGGGTGTAGCCGGCCTCGATGACATGATTGTCGTGTGTGCGGAAGTAGAGC
>Ga0075017_100000378_pt1 | contig 24395 bp, 21 predicted proteins | sample AleBraG_ABR_2012_FD_71475 | JGI IMG/M metagenome (GOLD analysis project Ga0075017, IMG submission 71475) | Freshwater sediment microbial communities in response to fracking from Pennsylvania, USA - Alex Branch Run_MetaG_ABR_2012 | ecosystem: Environmental > Aquatic > Freshwater > Creek >... | reverse complement strand
TGGAGCAACGCATGGAATTACCCGCTTCGGATAGAACGGTGGAATGCATGAACATGGGTATTGCCGGTTACCCGGCGGGCTCGGATGGCGAACCCGGGGTATGCCAGCCGCCGCCGAGAGCGCGACACAGGCCTACGGAGACCTGCAGTCGCTGCAGCGTGTATTGGCTCATCTGATCCTGGGCCGCGTACAGAGCCCGCTGGGCCTCCAGCAGCGTCAGGTAGTCACCCGAGCCCGCCTGGTAGCGACTCAGGGCGCCATCTAGGGCTTCTTGGCTCTGTTCGAGTACCGTGGCGAGCAGTGACCGCTGTTCGTCCAGATGGCCGCGTGCCGCCAGGGCACTCTCGACATCGAGCAAGGCGGCGAGCACCGCAGCCCGATAGTTCGCCAGCAATTCCCGCTCCCGCGCCATCGCGATATCCCGCTGCGCGCGGCGGCGGCCGCTGTCGAAGACCGCCTGCACCAGTGAGCCTCCCAAGGCAACGGACGAACCGGTGCCTGTGAGAGTCAGTACGGCCGCCTGGACGGCCGGGTTTTGCAGTCCACCGCTCACGGTCAAGGCGATGGTTGGCAGCAGAGCAGCGCGCGCGATGACCACGTCGGCGTCCGCAGCGCGCAGGTTGGCTTCGGCCGCGATGAGGTCGGGCCGACGGGTCAGCAGCGTCGCGGGCAGACCGGCATCGACGTTGGGCTCAGCGAGTCCCTCCAGAGACTGTGCGCTGACCGCAAAGCCCTCCGGTTGCCGGCCGAGCAACAGCGCCAGGGCACCGAGCGCCGCGGTTTCCTGCTGGCGCAGTCGCGGGAGCGCCGCCTGCGCGCTGGCAATGGCCGCGCGCTGAGTCGCAACTTCCACGCTGCCGGTTAACCCGGCCTGGTGGCGGGCCTCGACGACGCCCAGGACGCTCTGTAGCACCTTGAGGTCCGCCTCGGCGAGATGGATCTGTTGGCGAACAGAGAGCACCTGGAAGTAGGTATTGGCAATCGCAGCGTGAGCCGTGAGCGCGACCGTCTCCTGGTCCGCGACGCTAGCGGCCGCCTGGAGCTTGGCCGAACGCGCGCTGGCCCGATTCTTGCCCCAAAAATCCACCTCATAGCTCGCGGTGAGCAACGCGGACCAATCCGTCTCGTGTCCGCTGCGGCCTTCGGCACGGCCGCTGAAGGCGGTGATGGTGCCGTTGGCGCTGAGTTCCGGCAGCAGCGCGGCACCGGCTGCTCGGGCGCGCGCATTGGCCTGCTCGACACGGGCCCGCGCTGCGGCCAGATCCTGATTGGTCCGCTCGGCCGCATCGATCAGCCCATCGAGTTCGCTACTGGCAAAGGCCCGGTACCACTGCGCAGCAACCGGATCGGCCGCAGGAAACTGCGACCCCTGCGCAAATCGAACCGGCACATCCGCCCGGGGGCTTAGCGCAATCGGCACGGCGCAGCCGATCAGCGACGCCGCCAGCGCACTCATCAGGAAGATGGAAGATCGGCTCCGCACTCATTTACCCTAATTAGACCGGCCCTGCGTAAGTAAAGGGGGCGCAGCCGGCGCAACCGTCCACCTTGAGATTAGCAGTGCGGATCGGTCTGCGTGCGTACAATTTTGTAACCCGTGGGGCAGCGCCTGGTCGTCGCTGCGCCTCAGGCGGCCTGAAGTTTCAGTTCCACGCGCAGCCCCGGCTCGTTGTCCCCCAGCACCAGTTGGGCATCGTGCAAGCGGGCTATCGCGCTGGCCAGCGCCAGTCCGAGGCCCGTGCCCGGCGTTGAGCGACTGGCGCTGAGGCGATAGAAACGGCGCAGGACCTTCTCACGTTCGGACTCCGGGATTCCCGGACCTTGGTCACTGACGGTTACCTGTGCGAAGTTACTGATACGCTCTAATGTTAAGCCGATGCCGACGCCGCGGGGCGTGTGCCGAATGGAGTTTTCCAGGAGGTTGGCAAACAGTTGCATCAAGAGTTCCTGATCGCCGCGCACGCGAATGTCGTTGCTGATGGCGGCCGTGAGGGTGTGGCCCGCATCCTCGGCCACAGGGCGGTACAACTCGGCCAGCTTGCCGAGCTGGTCGGACAGGGAGTATTCCAGGAATCCGCGGGGTTGTGAGTTGGCCTCAATCTGAGCGATGCGCAGTAGCGCCGCGAAGATCGCCAGTGCTTGATCGGTCTCCTTGATGGCGCGCGCGATCTCTTGCGCGTAGGTCTCGATCGTATGCGAGTGTTGTGCCTGCTCAAGTCGGTGGCGCAGACGCGTCAGCGGGGTGCGCAGGTCGTGGGCGATATCGCTGGAGACCTGCCGCAGATTCTCCATCAGCGTGCCGATCCGATCGAGCATGCGGTTGATGGCCGCGCCGAGTCGATCCAGCTCATCGCCACTGCCGCGCAGCGCGATGCGCTCGGCGAAGTGCCCTGCCATGATTGCATTGCAGGTGCGGGTGATGCCGTCAATGCGCCGCATGTAGCGTAGGCTCGAGAGGGCGCCGCCGAGCAGAGCCATCGCCACGGCGGCGATGGTGATCCAGGCAAACGCCTGCAGCAGGTGCGCCTGCACGGCACCCATCGCGCGGGTACTGCGTCCGATAAACAGGTAAGCGCCCTCGCCCAGTACGATCCCCTTGCCGAGCAGGCGCGGGTAGTCATCCAGGGAGTCCTCGGGCCGCGCTCCGGATTGAGTCGCTCCGATCTCCAGCAGACCCAGGCGCCGCGGCAGGGGCGGGAGATTGCCGGCCAAACGGCGTCCTGCCGCGTCCTGCAGGATAATGAACTCGTCCTGATGGATGCGATCCGGGCGTACCGTCGGCCCCAGGCGCTGTTCGATGACCTCGATGGCTTCGGGGATGCCCTCGCTGCGATAGCCGTTGCTGATCGTGCCGATGTCGGCATCGATGGCATCGAGCAAGGCGCTGCGTTGGGCACTGGTGACGATCCAATAGACGGAGGTCATGAAGACAGCCGCAAAGCCCAGGAACAGCAAGGCAAAGACCGCTGCCAGATGGAAACTCTCGGTGCGAAATAGCCTATTGGGGGGCAAGCAGCTTGTACCCCTCATGTCTCACGGTCTGGATCGGATCCTCGTCGAACCCCTCGTTGAGCTTGGCGCGCAATCGGCTGATATTGCTCTCGACGACACTGGTCTGCGGATCAAAATGGATGTCCCAGACATTCTGCAGCAGCATTGCCCGCGTCACGACCCGATTGGCATTGCGAACCAGGTACTCGAGCAGCTGGAACTCCTGGGGCATCAGTGAGATCGGCGTGCCGGCACGTCGCACGGTACGTTTGAGCAGATCCAATTCGATGGCGCCGGCAACGACGTGCGTCAGCGAGCGCTGGGCTGGAGTATCACGGCGCACCAGGACCCGGACACGCGCCAGCAACTCCGGGAACGCGAATGGCTTGATCAGATAGTCGTCTGCCCCGGCCTCGAGTCCTTCCACGCGATCGCTGATGCCGCTCATCGTCGTCAGGTAGATGACCGGCGTGCGCACGCCGGCCTGGCGTATGCGACGCAGCACCCCCAAGCCGTCGAGTCCCGGGAGCATGCGGTCCAAGATCAGCACCTCAAATCGGCTCTGAATCGCGAGTTCCGCGCCTTGTAGGCCGTCGGGGGCACAATGGAGTTCGCAGCCATGGCGGCGGAAGCTTTCGGTCAGCGTGGCCGCCAGCTCGAGGTCGTCCTCGACCAGGAGGATGGTTACCGGTTGCATGCCGCACCGTCCTGATTGGCAGGATTGGCTGTCAATACGCTTGCCTCACCGGCAGGTCGCAGCGCTTTGACGGGCCAAGTCAGCACGGCCCATTTTGGCACACTTTGGGGGCCTGACGTTCCTGGCGGCGTCAATCTTGTAGCGAGCCCCACGATGGCGGCGGTGCGACAGTTGCCTGCGAAATGGACTTGGCAGGCTGGTCGCATAGCGGCGACGCCATTGTGAAAAATTGCAAAGTGTAACCGCACCTATGGACAGCATGGTCGGCCGCACTGATCATGCCGCGCCCCTTTGTCGGTGGGCAAGGTAAATCGCGGAACCTTTTTGACGGTCTGATCGTCCACCGCACCAGGGATAAAGTAGGCGAGAGTCGTATCCGTGTTGAAGAAGATCTTGTTTCAGGCCCATTGGCTGCTTGGCATTACGCTCGGAACCATTCTGGCATTCAGTGGCATCACCGGTGCCCTGATCGCGTACCAACCGCAGCTCAATGCGCAGTTTGGACCCGAAGCGCAACGGGTTGCGGTATCTGGCGCGCCGCTGACGCCGTCGCAACTGTACCTGCAGATTCAACGCGCGCGCCCCGATCGCGCGGTGGACTCGCTGAGCCTGTCGGCGAACCCGGCCGCCCCGGTACGCATCCGGTTCCTTCGTGGCGTACCGCGCCGCGGCGGGCCGGGAGGCGATATCGCGTACGCGGATCCCTACAGCGGCAGACTACTGCCCAGCAGTACGCGCGTATCCACGTTCTTGCAGTTCATCGAGCGGTTGCACCGCGGCATGTGGGCCGGTAACGGCAGTGCCGGAACGGTCGTGCGCGCCGCAGTGTCGTGGGCGGCGATGGCGTTGCTGCTGATGGCGATTTCGGGACTTTATCTGCGATGGCCACGCGGCCGAGCCAAGTGGAACTGGCGCTCGTGGTTTAGGATCAATTTTGCGCTCAAGGGCCCGGCCTTTCTGTGGTCTCTGCACGCCGTCCTCGGTACCACCGTACTGCTCCTGTATGTGCTGTCCGCACACAGCGGCGTCATGACCGGTCACCAGCTCGCCTGGTATCAGGGTGACGTGCAATCAGTTGAGGCAAGTCTCGGTATCCGGCGGAATGGGCCAGGCGAACGCGGCGGGCCGGGTGGACCGGGCCGGCCCGGTCGGCTCGTTGATTCGGGAAGCGCAGCGGGGTCGCGCGGTGCTGCGGATCTGGATCTAGAGCGTGTCTGGACCGCCTTTTTGCAACGCGTGCCACATGCGCAAAACGTCGAGATTGACCTGCCGTCCAGCGCTGCCGCGCCGGTTACGGTGCGCTACCGGATGGCCGATGCCAGCTCAGTCGACAACCAACTCGCATTTGATGCCCGGACTGGAGAGCCGCGCGCGATGGGTGCCGCGCAGCCCAATAGGCCAGCCAATTGGCGGCCACCGGTCGAGCCACTGCTGAGCGCTCTGCTGAACGGACGCAAAGACGTCCATACCGGTGAGCGCTGGGGCGTGGCCGGTGAAAGCGCTTTGATGCTCTCGAGCCTGGGTATGCCCGTATTCTACGTGACTGGCTGGATGATGTATCTGCAGCGCCGCCAGCGGAATCGTGTCAGGAGAATGCGCGGTGCGACACCTGACTGGCAGAGGCCGGTCAGGACGAGCCCTGGGGAAGCATGGGGTGGTCTTTGAACCACACAGCAATAAAGTCCACGAACACACGGATCTTTCGCACCAGCTGGCGGTTAGGCGCGAAGGCTGCGTACAAGGGGCGTTCCGGTACCAGGTAATCGGCCAATACTGGCACTAGCGTGCCGACTTGAATGTCCTGGTAGACGGAGCGCACTGGCAACAGCGCCAGGCCCATCGCGCGATTGGCCGCCTTTTGTAACACCACGTAAGTGTTCGAGGAAAATACCACGTGGCGCGGCTTGAATATGACTTTCTTGCCCGCCTTGGAAAAGTGCCAGACGGGGTCATTGATGTGCACTAGGGGTGTCGTGATCCGCCAAGTCCGTTGGAGTAAGGGGCCCGCCGTGGGTCGCCAGATAGTCCGGCGCCGCACACAGCACGAATTTTACCGGTGCGATCTTCTTGACGACAATGGACGAATCGCGCAGGTGCTTGGTTCGAAAGGCAATGTCGTAGCCTTCCTCGATGAAGCTGTAGGTTCTCTCGGACATCGACGCCAATTCAAGGCGTACGCGGATCTTAGGGTGCTCGACGGCGAAGGCCGCTACGGCGTCGCCCAAGTCCAAGCCGCCAATCCAGCGCGGCGATACGATCGACAGCTCACCTTCGGCATTCTCGCGCAGCGCCACCATGGCAGCATCTTCCTGAGCAATCTCGGCCAGGATGCGTTGCGCAAACTCCAGGTATTTCTTACCCGCCTCGGTCAGGCCAACGGAGCGCGTCGTACGGTTGACCAGGCGAATGCCAATCTGCTTTTCCAAATCGGCGATGTGGCGAGAAACCAATGCGCGCGAGATGCCCAGAGCGCGAGCCGCTCCGGCAAAGCTCTCGTGCCGGATAACCGCCACGAAGCTCTTCATCACCGTAAATCGATCCATCGCCGTTACGCTCTGTATTTCATTAGTGCTGAATGTGCAACAGCTATGACAAAATCGTGCACCAAATGCGACATGGCTGCTGCGGAGAATTGTGAAGCCATGGTTAGGACAGGTTGAAACTGCGACAATCTGGCGCAAATAAGCACCAGGCCAATCTCCAAGCCCAATGGGTTTCGCATCAGGACCCACCGGCCTGGCGTCGAGCCCTGGGACGACGGCCGGCGAATACTCCAGCGCGCGAAGGGCTTCCGGCGCGAATGCCGGCCTGCGGATCTGCGGTTGCCGGGCCCGATTCGATGCTGATACTGTGCGGCGACACTGGCGACCCACGAGGGTAGCCGCCCCGGCTTCGAGCGGGTCAGAGCCGAATTGGCAAAGGGGCCAGTGGGGTCCCGGGGGGTAATCGGTAGCGGGGGCCGCAACAGTGCGCCAAACCACAGGGTCCGAATAGATTGATGGACACCAATTCCGCAGGTCGGCTGGTGTGGGACCTTCCCGTCCGCGTGGTTCACTGGGCGGTCATGAGCGCCGTACTCGGCTGCTATGTCAGCGACAAGCTGGGACCGTCCTATTTCACCTGGCACCTGGTGTGCGGATGCACCGTATTGGTTTTGGTGACGTTCCGAATTCTGTGGGGCTTCGTGGGTACGCGACACGCCCGTTTCAGTTCTTTCTTGCGCGGACCGCGCGCCATGTGGGCATACCTTCAGGGTCAGCCGCCGACGGATGGAACGTTGCATCCGGTAGGTCACAATCCCTTGGGTGGGGCCGGTATTATGATTATGTTGGCGCTGTTACTGACGCCGGCTGTGACGGGTCTCTTTGCCAATGACGAGATCGAGAACACGGGACCCTTCTTTGGCTGGGTGAGTGGGCACACCAGCAACGAACTGTCGTCCATCCATCACCTGGCCTTCTTGCTGCTGAAAGTGATGATTGGACTGCACGTTGCGGCGGTGCTGTTCTACAGTCTTGTTAAGCGTGAGCAGCTGATCGGGCCGATGTATTCGGGCCGTAAAGCCGCCGCACGGGTGCCGGTATCGCAGGCAATTTCGAGTTCGAAGATCTGGACAGCGCTGGCCATTCTTGCGGTCCTGACGGCGTTGCTTGTCTACCTGGTGAATGCCGCTCCGCCCGCCGCGCTGTCTCCGTTTTGATCCGGGTCGCGGTTTGTCGCCAGCATTCGGCTGAGTGTTGAAGAACCTGCAACGCAAGGTGCCAAGAGGCGGCGCTAGACGCCGGCGGATCAGCCCTATCTAATCCTTCCATAATGATTGTGATGGCGTCAGAAATGGAGTGCAATGATGAATCGGTCGAAAGGCCCAGGGTTTGGTCGCGTCACGGCATTAGGCGTGTTGCTGACCGCGAGCGCCGTCGCGTTGGTAGCCCACGCCGAAGAACATCGGCAGACTCCTGGCGAACGTGCGGTTGAATATCGGCGCGGTGTTTATACTGTTCTGGCCGGTAACTTCGGCCCAGTGCAGGCAATGGCCGAGGGGAAGATGCCCTTCAGTGCGGCGGCAGCGCTGAAGCGCGCCGAGCGTGCTGCGCAGATGGCAAAGATGACCGATGACGCGTTCCCAGCCGACTCAAACGGCGTTGGCCGGACGGAGGCAAAGCCGGAGATCTGGAAGCAGCCCGAGGAATTTCAGAAGCAACTGCAGTCGCTGGTCGAGAAGACCGACGCGCTCGCGCTCGCGGCGAAGACCGGCGATCAGGCGAAGATCAGTGCAACGGCCAAGGAGACTGCCGAGACGTGCAAGAGCTGTCATGACAAGTTCAAACGTCGCGACTAGGTAGCGTTTCCAGGCAAGGCAGCGGCGCCGCCGCCAGGCGGATTGCCCTATGCGAGCAACCACAAGAGCGCGGTAATGGCAAAGCCGACGATACCGGTAACGGTCGTCAGCACAGTCCAGGACCGCAATCCATCGGCGACGCTAAGACCGATCAGCCGCGTAACTATCTAGAAACCGGGATCGTTGACATGCGATCCGGCTAGCCCGCCGGTGCCCATGGCAATGCAGGTCAAGGCAATTTGATTCGGATTCAGGCCGGCGTGTGCGACCAGCGGCCCGAGAATTCCCGCGGTGGTGGTGAGTGCCACGGTGGTGGGTCCTTGGGCTATTCGCAACAGGAAGGTCAGTAAGAACCCCAGGCCCAGGATCGGCAGTCCAGTGGAATGCAACAGGTCCGCTACGGCGTGGCCGATACCAGTGGCTATGAGTACTTGCGCAAAGATGCCGCCGGTACCCGTGACCAGGACCACCAAGGCAATTCCAGGTACCGCCGAGCCAACCACATCCGCTACTGCACCGCGGCTCCAGCCACGGCGGATGCCCAGTATGTAGGCGCATAACAGGACATCCAGCAGCAGGGCAACAAAGGGCGTACCGAGCGTCACCATTAGCGCGTGCAGGAGTGATCGATCTGGCGCTGCCGCTGATGCGAAAGTTCCCAGCACAATGAGCACGATGGGCACGGCGATCAACGCCAGCACCGTACCCGCACTGGGCGGGGCAGCGCGCGGGCCCGCGGGCACATTATCGGAGCGCACGACCTCCGCGAGCACGGCGTCCGTTGTGGCAAACACGCGGCGCGTGATGACCAGTGCGACCAGATAGGCACCGGTGATGGCGGCAGCACAGATCGGCAGACCCCACAGCAGAATGCGACCGACCTCACCGCCGAGCAGACTTGCGGTGGCAACCGCGCCCGGGTGCGGGGGCAGTACCGCGTGCACTACCAGCAAGGTAATGCACAACGGCAATGCGAAGTTCAAAACCGGCCGGCCTGTCGCTCGTGCCAAGCCATAAGCCATCGGCATGAGCATGATTACCCCAACCTCGAAAAACACCGGAATGCCAATGACTGCGCCGGCGATCGTGAGCGCCAAGGGTGCACGCCGATTCCCAAAGCGCTCAATGAGGTTCTGAGCGAACACGGCGGCACCGCCGGAGTGTTCGATCAGCCGACCGATCATGGCGCCAAGAGGAATGATCAGGGCGATATGCCCAAGAGTCTTCCCCATGCCGTCTTCGATAAGCGTGGCCAATCTGGCCACGGGTATGCCGCCGGCCAGCGCCACCAGCATACTGACCAACAACAACGCCAGGAAGGGATGCAGCGCAACCCTAAGGATCAGGAACAGCAACAGGGCGACGGCCAGGGCCGCGACCAGTACCAGCATCGCCGCGCTCAACGGTCTACCCTGCCGTCAAACATGCGGCGCGGCGTACTAGTGCCAGATGAGGCTACGACGTCCTCCTTGGCGACGCTTGTGCCACATGTCGATATACATGACCAGGCCGGAGATGGACAAGAAAACCAGCGACAAACCGGCGAAGAGGCTCATCAGCCGGGTGGGGATGCCGAACATGGCTCCCGAGTGGAAATGCTTGATGTCTTCGTGCACCTGTACGCCAAACGGAAAACCACTTTGGGGGTAGGACGATTCGCTTAAAGTGGCCGGCTGCCCCGTATCGGCATTGAAGACCAGTTGATCCGTCCTCTCGCCACCAGTGATCACCACGCCTTGCTTCATCTGCCCGTAGACGCGCAGGCGAAATACCCTGATCGGCGTACCAGGATGCAGCCGCTGCATCGACTCCAGTGTGGTCGCAGTCATTTCGCGCACTTCGGCGTCGCGCAACGGGATGATGAAATCGATCGGGTTGCGCCGTCTTGCGCTGCCCATGGCAGGCTGCGTCTGCCGGCCCGGTGCCGCCGCTGGAGGCCCTCCGCTATCGCCCGACCTTCTGAGAGCATTCACCGTACTTTCAAAACCAATCCACGTACCCGTAAACGCGATGCACAGCAGAAATACGGTCGCCAGCACCGCAACAGCCCGGTGCAGGCCACGCCACCACCCGCCGGTAAGCCAGAACCATTGCCGGCGACCAATGCGTGTTCGCGCGCTCAGGAGCCGGAAATACATCACCAAGCCGGTGATCAGCAGCGTCAACAGGACCAGCCCGGAGAGGAATTCAAAATATACGCCTGGTGTGTCGCCCCGGTTCCAGAAGCGATGCAGTGTCTTTAGCTTCTGCCGCAGAGAAGGAGGCAGCCGCCCTCCCTGGGGAATCAGCGCAGGGGGAGCGGCGCTGACGGGAGCGCCGCTCCGAGCATTGAAGGCCTCGAGCGTGGTGCCCAACATGACCTGCCCGATCGGCATGCCGTCAACGACGCGCAGTTCAACCCAGGCCATTGGGTTGAGCTGACCGTCTCCCAAGTTCTGGGAGGAGTGTGCGGCCCGCAGCACGACCCCGATGGCCTGGGCGATGTCGAAGCCTTCTGGCAAAGTAGGCGCGCTGAAATCGCTCACCTGAATGACCGGAAAGGTGGCCGGCCCGTACATGCCTTCGGCCATCGACAACGCCGTAGGATCGCTCGCCGGGGCGTGCGTCGCCATGGCGTTGAAGTCGAGCAACTGAATCGTGCTGCCGGTCGCTCCCAGCCAAAGCGTCAGGAGCGCGGCAAAAAGCGCCAGGGTGCGATGAATGGTCCGATTCAGGGAGATGCCCTTTCGGGACGGTGCTTTATTGACGGTGTCGTGCCCGGATGAAGCAGTAAAGCTCATGGCGCCTTTCCCCAGCTCACGATCTGCGGCCTCCGCAGGTGCGACCGCTACAGCCTTTAGCGCGAATTCTTGCAGACCAAGCCGCTGCTGCTTCCGGTGCACCACTTTGCAGTTTGTGGCGCGTAGAAGCTGGAGCCCAGCCACTGGGCTAATTCGGCGGGAGCGGGGCGTGCCGGGCCCTTCACGAAGTTGGTGGCCTCGCTGATACTCCCCGTGCCGAGGTATTTTGCCCCATAGGGATAGGGGTAAATGGGGCGCGTGAGATCCGCGACCGGCGGGGGTGACGCAGGCCCGGCACTTGCGGGATCGCCCGGACCTCCAGGACTCGCGCCGCGGGCGGGACGGGGAATGTGCACGCCTGCGAGTGCGCCGGGGGCGACGCCGCGCTCTACCCACAGCATCAGCGGCCCCAAGAGGTCGCTGATGACCGGCCCGTCGCCACCGCCACAATGATAGACGCCGGGGAGCACATAGAACCGCGCGAACCCATCGACCGTTGCTGCTCCCATCGTGTTCTGCAGGGCTGTGTAATAGAGAATGGCGTGGGCCGGCAGAACATTGGTGTCTCCTAGTCCCTGCCAGAGAATGAGCTTATGTCCCGCCTTGGCAAAACCGGTAAGATCTGGATTGGTGGCGTCGTATAGATAATGCAGCTTGGTGATGGCGTCAAACGAGGCGCGATCGAACTTCAGATCGGCTACCTGCCAGGTGCCGGGCAGGGCCGGATCACTGAATTGGGAGCGGATGGCGGTCGAGGTTTGATCTCTGGGTACATTGGCGTCGCGCTCCGGGTTGGGGACGATCGTTGCGGTCCACGCGAGTTCCGAGCCGGGCAGTACACCAATGGGAGTGAGTTTGCCGCCTTGAGCATCATGAGCGCCCTTATAGAGTTCCTGGGCCACGTGAACCTGTTCTGAAGTCAGGCACGTAGCCGGATCCTGGCCGGCCCTACATGCCGCCGCCGTCACATCGGCGCGGCACGCTAGGGGGTCCGACACGATCCCGTCCTTAACGCCATCGGCGGCATCACATTGGTCCAGGATTGCCTTGTGGAGGATGGGCAGTTTGTCCGCCGTGAGGATGGGTTTGCCGTCTGCGCCCGTGTTCGTAAGCACGTTCCAGGCTTGGAACAGCCCGTTATTGATCGTGAAGTTGAGGGGCGGGCAGCCGGCGCCGACGCCGTCGAAGTCTTCAGGGAAGCGCTGGACCTCCATCATGCCTTCGCGGCCCGGCTCGGAGCATGCATTGTAATAGGAAAATCTGGGCGCCTTACCGTAATACCTGGCAATCAGCGCCTTAGCAGCCAACACCTGCAGATGCATGCCGCGGTAGGCTGCATTGACGCGATACTGATAGTTGGTCGCAAAGTCGTCTTCGTGGCTCCGGTGTCCCAGGTCTTGCCAGGAAGCGGTGACAAAGTGCTCGGTCGTCATTGCTCCCGGCGCCACCTGAGCACCCGGTCCGCCGCCGAACAGGAGGCGCTGTGTCCATGCGGAAACCGGCAGATGCAGTTCAAATTTTGCATAGTCATCTACCACGATCTGGAGCCTGCAATAGGCAGCCCTCTTGCCATCGTCGATTACTTTCGCGGACGTGACGACGGTCGCGGCGCCGACGGCTTTTGAAACGTCCTCTGCAGTCATCGCAGGACAGTCGCGAGTGGCCGCGACAGCGGGCAAGTTCAACGGCTGCGTAGCAGAGGCCTGCGGTGCAGCGTGAGCGGCCAGCAGGAGAGTTGGTGCGGCGGCAAGGATGAATGCCAACGTCTGTCGGAGACTTAGTCGAACGATCAAAGAGCTCACTCCCTGCAGAGTCACCAGCCCACATGTGCAGCCTACTTCTAACACACCGTCGAGTCATTCAAGTATTCAAATTCTAGGCTTTGCTGATAAGATTTGGCGCCGCGTTCCGGCGACCGATACCGTCGTCCCAGGGCAATTGAGGATCAGCGTCATGCCCAATTTTCATCGCGTTCATTCGAGCGCCATCCTGCGCCCCGTGGCGCGCCCCGTGTTGGCAGCCGGCGCCGTTGCGGCGCTCTTCGTGGCGGCTGTGCACGCACAGGTGCCGACCTCGGCGCCACCGCCGCAACGGCCACAGATGCTGTTCTTCACGGATGCATTCGAGGACGGTGCGCGCATGCCTGGCAAGTACACGGGTCTGGCGGCGCCATCGGGCGTGTCACCTGCGCTCACGTGGTCTAGGGTGCCGCCTGCTACGCAGAGCTTCGTGCTGCTGATGCACGACACGGAGGAGGCTGCGAACCGCAGCTCGAAAATGGATCCCACGCATTGGCTGCTCTGGAACATCCCTGCAGCGTCCAGGGGTCTGCCAGAGGGCGTGGCCGAGGGCGCGGAACTTGCTGACGGACGCGCCAGGTCAGCATCCACTCTAACGGCTAAGGCGGTGTTCGAGGCCATGGATGGCCACGTTATTGGTAAGGCATCGCTGGTCGGCCGCTCGGCGTTGATCCCTGAGCCCGCGCCTATCCCAGCACGCTGAGTGCCGGCCCGCGGGCCTTGATGCGTCCGGATGTATCGGCGTCCAGCAGGGTCACGGTGCAATGCTTCACTTGCACATGTATTGCAGGCACGACGGTCATGCCATCACGCGCGGCTCCTCGGATCGCCTAAAAGTCTGCGGGCAGTCGCACGACGGTTACGGGATTGTCTTTGTGATTCGGGGATGTTCCCGACAACTCCGGAACGAGTAGCAGATAGGTGCCGTCGTGCATTTTGTGAACGGCGATGTCAGCTGGACCGGAGAATTCCACGTTCTGGTCGAAGGTCAGCCGGTAGGTGGTATTCCCGTCCAGCGGAGTCACGAGGACGCCGTTGACTCCCTTCACAATCGTATCCAGGCGGTTGTTGCCGGCGAAGTCCAGGCCATCCAGTGCGCCCAGCCCTCGATTAAAGGGCGGTGGCAACGTGCCGCTGTGGAAATCCGCTTGCTTGAGCTTATACATACCGCCTTCAGCCGGATCCTGGAGCCCGGCGTTCAAGCCCACGGTATTGAAATGCACCAGTCCGTCGGGCCCGACTTCAATGCCGTCGGGTCCGCCGTTGGGCACTGGGAGGTAATAAAGCGGCGCATTGTGACCCGCCGCCAACGCATCCAGGGATGTGACGGGAAACATGTAGACGCCACCGCCTTTGGTGATCACCGGTGGATGGAATTGCGTGCCTTGTTGGCCGGTCTCGGCGAGATACAGATTGCCTGCGCCATCGAACGCCAGAGAGTTGGCCAATGTCCCGATAACGCCGCTCACCTTCGCGGCCGCGGAGCCCGCGCCAATCCGGATGGCGCCCAAAACCTTAGCGTTCGTAGCAAACGCCACAATCTTCGGATTCAACACCTTCGGGTCCCGGACTACGGTGCCATCGGCTTCGGCCAACGGCACCCACGCCTCGGCAAGGAAGATGGTGCCGCGTGGAAACCTTGCCGTCGCCACCGTACTGACCGCCATGCCGAGCGGGCCAGTCAGCCCGGTAATGAAGCGCTCCTTCACGAACTTCAAGGTGCCATCGGGGCGCACGCGCAATTTACTGATGTAGCCGGCATTGTGCGTCCAGTGAAATCCGACCTTGGGCATGCCGAGTTCGGCTGAATTGGCAATGAAGACGTAACGACCGTCGGCACTAAAGATGGATCCTTCGGGATTGTCGAAAGCCTTTAAACGTTGAATGATTACGCCCTGCTTGGGGTAAGGCGGCAGGTCTGGGTTCTGGGCGCTTGCCACCGCGCAGTAGCTGACTAGGCATGCCAGCAGGGGAACAGCACACTTCGCTCGGCTCATGAGTTCATTTCCTTAGGTTCGATCGTGAGCACAACGATTACTCTGCACTGACGTCACTGGCCCCCGAATCCACTCCCCAGGATTGTCATCATAAATCAAATGGCTGGCGGCTTGGATCCGAACCCAGCGGGCAGGGGTGGGAATGTGAGATCGGACCCGGCCGCCGAGCCAATCTGGCTCACGATCAGTGCCGCGACCTGATTGGCAAAATGCGCCGCATCCAGCTGGTCACAGCCGGAGATTCTGGCTGCCAGGAAGCCGGCCAGATGCGCATCGCCAGCGCCGGCAGTATCCACGGCCTCGATCCGCGACGCGGCGACGTGGCGCAGGTGCCGGCTGGTTCCGACATAGCAACCTTCCGGGCCGCCGCGAATCAGCAGCTCGATCGACAGGTGACCGAGACGCGCGCTGATGTCCTGAGCGCTCGCGCACTGCCATAGGGCCCGCTCATCCTCCAGTCCCGTGGCAATGAGCGAAACCAGTCTCTCGAAGCGTCCGATGCGACTGCGCGCCTCCGCCTCGCTGGACCACAAAGCGCGCCGGAAATTGGTATCCAATACCACCCGGCAATCGTGCCGGTGCGTCCGCACCCAGCTGCACAGGTCTTCAAAACTGGTCGCGGAGCACAGGGCCAGCGTGACACCGGTCACCAGCAGGACTTGGGGCTGACCAAAGAGAAGTTGAAAATTCGCCAGCGTCGCGACCTGCAAGAAAGCGCGTGCCGCCGATTGGTGTCGCCAGTAGGAAAATGCGGCGCCGTGTCCCGGCGCTAGCGGAATTCCGTAGATACCGGGTTCGCCGCTGCCACCGTGCGGCGGCTCGTTGACCCGAATACCCAGGCTTGTCAAGCGCTCTCGCAACCATCCGGAGTAGCCGCTGTTGCCAAGAGCCGTGATCAGCGACAGCTCTACCCCGGTCTTACCCAGCAGTCTTGCCAGACAAACCATGCCGTTGGCGACATCGCCCCCGAAGGCGACCCGAATCTGCCCTGCTCCACCGGGTTGCAGTTCCAGCAGCGGCTCACCGACGGCAGCAATGCGCCGGACTCGGTCCCAGGAGATATCGGTGGCGGCGTTGTCATCGTGCATCCTCGAAACCTACACAAATTTGCTCGACGTAGCCAATGCTGCCAGGTCTATGTCAGCGGCACTCGCTGGGAGTAGGATGGAGCGTCAGATTCCTGGCACTGGAGCGGCTATGAGCTACAAGATTCGAGTCAATGGCGCGCGGCACATCGTGGCGGCCGAAGGTGATACGCCCTTGCTTTGGGTCCTGCGGGACATTCTCGGGTTATCCGGAACCAAGTACGGCTGTGGCATTGGTCAATGCGGGGCATGCACCGTTCACCTCAATGGGTCGGCGACCCGCTCGTGCGCCGTGCCGCTGGAGAGCGTGGTGGGGATGGAGGTGACGACCATCGAGGGCATCGGGGCCACGGCACTGGGCAAACGCGTGCAGGAGGCCTGGTTGGCGCACGATGTGGCACAATGCGGGTATTGCCAGGGTGGTCAGATTCTGGCGGCCACGGCGCTCCTGAAATCTGGGATCGAGCCGAATGATGCGGCCATCGACGCCGCCATGTCCGGCAATATCTGTCGCTGCGGCACTTACCTGCGGATTCGCACCGCCATCAAAGCGGTTGCCGACCAACTCCGGCGCTGAGGAGCTCCGACAATGCATTCCTTTGCTGATGCCAAGATGCCGGAAGCCAGACTCTCACGGCGCGCTTTCCTGGCCGCGAGCGGTACCGTTGGCGGCGGATTGCTGCTCACGGCCACGCTCCCATTCGTCACCTCGACGGCGCACGCCGCGGCCGCACCGGCGACGGAATATCCCATCACCGTGTATGCGCGCATTGCGCGCTCCGGCGCGGTAACTATCCTGGCCCCCAATCCCGAGATGGGTCAGGGCACCAAGACCGCGCTACCCATGATATTTGCCGAAGAACTGGGCGTGGCCTGGCAGGATGTTGCAATCGAAATGGCCGACTACCTGGGCGGCAAAGTGCTGGGCGGCCAGGGTTCCGGCGGCAGCATGTCCACGTTCGTGAACTGGCTGCCTTTGCGCCGGGCTGGCGCCGCTGGTCGCCAGATGTTCATTGCCGCCGCCGCGCAAATCTGGGCAGTCCCGGCATCCGAATGCAGCGCCGCCCAAAGCGTCGTGACGCATCACCTGAGCGGCAGGCGCTTGAGCTACGGGGCCCTGGCGGGGAGAGCGGCCGAGCTGCCCATACCGGATCTGCAAACCGTGCAGCTCAAGGATGAGGCCAGTTTTCAGATCATTGGCCAATCCATCCTGGATCCCGACAAGGCCAAGCTGGTCGTTGGCAAGCCGTTGTTTGGCATTGACGTTAAAGTCCCCGGCATGAAATACGCTGTATTTCACAAAGGCCCGGTATTCGATGCCGCCGTGAAGAGCGCCAACGTCGAGGTAATAAATAGCCTGCCTGGCGTCAGCCATGTGCTGATCCTCCAAGGAGCCGAACGCCAGCTGGAAGGTCCTCCCGGACACCCATTTCTGGTCATCGACGATGCGCTGCGCGGCGGTGTTGTCATCGTCGCGGATACGTGGTGGCACGCACAAAAGGCGCGCCGGCAATTGCAAGTGGTATGGGAAGAGGGGCCGCACGCCGGCGACTCGAGCGCACAGTTCGACGCGCAGGCCAAAGCACTGCTGCAACAGCCCCCGCAGGACACGGTACGCCAGGACGGGAATCCCGACGCAGCGCTGCAGAGTGCCGCGAAAGTGGTGGAGGCAACGTACTCCTACCCCTTTATTGCGCATGCCACGCTCGAACCGCAGAACTGCGTCGCCTCCTATAAGGATGGCAAGGTCGAAATCTGGGCGCCCACTCAGAATCCGGGCGCAGGCCGAGCGGGCGTCGCCAAGGCGCTCGCCATAGAGCCCGAAGCGATCACTATCCATATGTATCGCTGCGGTGGCGGATTCGGCCGCCGTCTCGCCAACGACTACATGATTGAAGCCGCGGTGGTTTCCAAAGCCATCAACGCGCCGGTCAAAGTGCTGTGGTCGCGCGAAGATGACCTGCAGCACGATTTCTATCGTCCGGGTGGCTATCACAGTCTGGCCGGTGGCCTAAACGCCGACGGCAAACTTGTTGCCTGGCGCAATCACTTCGCCGGTTTTGCACGTAACCAATACTTCAACCGTGTTGCGGTGCCGGCTGGTGACGCCTTTCCGGGCGGTTATGTGAGCAACTACTCGCTCAAAACGTCGCGCGTTCCGTTCAACATTCCGGTCGCTCCATTGCGAGCGCCGGGCGACAATGCGTACGCGTTTGTCTTCCAATCGTTTCTGGACGAGCTGGCCCTTGCGGCGGGCCGGGATCCCATCGATTTTCAGATCGATCTGCTCAAGAACCCACTGCCCGGCGAGGGCGAGCCCAAACCCAATGCGCGCGAACCCGCGTTTGCAGCGAGCCGAATGATCGGGGTCATGGAGCGCGTGCGGGCGCTGTCGGGTTGGGCGCAGCGCGGCAGTCTGCCCAAAGGCGTTGGCAAGGGCTTCGCCTGTTATTGGAGCCACCTGGGGTATGTAGCTCAGGTGCATCAGGTCACCCGGGAGCAGGACGGAACGGTCACACCCAACAAAGTGTGGGTGGTGGTGGATATCGGTCGGCACATCGTCAACCCCGTGAACGCTGAGAATCAGGTGCAAGGTGCCATCCTCGATGGCCTGTCGGCCGCGCAGGGACAGCGCATTACGATCGAGAAGGGTCGCGTCGCGCAAAGTAACTTCGGCGATTATGCGTTGTTGCGCAACGCCAATATCCCGGCGATTGAAGTCACTTTCCTGAAGAGCGACAACCCCCCGACGGGACTGGGAGAGCCGGCCCATCCGTCGGCTCTGCCGGCTTATTGCAATGCCATTTTTGCGGCCACCGGCACCCGGGTGCGGACACTGCCGGTGAACGAGGCGCTCGCCGGCGCTCGCGCAGGCTCCTGACGGACTGTGCCCGACGCCAAGCGATCGGTCACGCTGCGCTGGCGTATAGGCACGTTGCTCGCGGGCGGGGTGCTCATCAACTATTTCGACCGCATTAGTTTGTCGGTCGCCGGCCCACAGCTGGCGCGCGAATTCCAATTGACCCCAGTGGATATGGGTCTGTTGCTCAGCGCATTCTTCTGGTCTTACGCACTGGTACAGATTCCCGCCGGTCTGCTGCTCGATCGATTCGGCGTGAGGCGCATTGGCAGCGGCGGCGCGCTGCTGTGGGCTGTAGCCTCGGTGATGGGCGCTTGTGCCGGCGGCTATCTGGGCATTCTGCTGGCGCGCCTGCTGCTGGGAATCGCGGAGGCGCCTATTTTCCCGGCCAACGCCAAGGCCACAGGCTATTGGTTTGCGCGCACCGAACGCGGCCGGTCGACGGCGCTCTTCGACGCGGCAGCGAAGTTTTCCAATGTCATCCGGGTGCCGATCGTGGCGTATGCGGTCGTGCACTGGGGCTGGCGCTACGGGTTCGGTGTAGTGGCGGCGCTCAGTTTCGCCTACTTCCTGGTGTTTTCTTGGCTGTACCATGATCCGAGTCGCCACCCGCGTTTGGGCCGGGAAGAGCGGGAGTACCTGGCGGCCGGCGGCGCCGCGCCTGAAAGCGCGCAGATTGTCAGGCCCGCACGCTTGCTTGGTTACTTGCTGTGCCGACGCAAGGTCTGGGGGCTGTCGTTGGGTTTCGGGGCCTATGGGTACTGCTTTTATCTGTTTCTGACCTGGTTGCCAGCGTACCTGGTGCAGTCCATGCACATGACTATCATGCAGTCAGCCGGGTTTGCGGCGGTCCCCTGGACCTGCGCGACGCTGGCAGATTTGTTCGTCGGCGGCTGGCTGATCGATTTTCTTATCGCCAAGAAGCATGACGAGACCCGGGTTCGAAAATCAGTGCTGTTGATCGGTATGTGCGCTGGCCTGGCCGTATTCGGCGCGGCGACGACGACCAACCCCATCATTGCCATCACTTGGATCTCGATTGCACTGAGCGGACTGGCTGCCGCCGCCCCGGTTGGCTGGTCGCTGCCGGCCTTGATTGCGCCCCAAGGCGGGGTCGCCACCGTCGGCAGCATCATGAATCTGGCCAACAATGTCATGGGCGCCATCGCACCGGCTGTGACGGGGTGGTTGCTCGGTGGCACGCAGTCTTTCCATTCAGCGTTCTTGGTTGCGGGGATGGTGCTCATGGTGGGCATCGGCGCTTTTGCGTTTCTGCTGGGTCGCATTGAGTCGCTCCCAGGCCCGGCACCGCTGAGAGCAGCGGTGTAGTCGAGGGGAGGCTTGGCGGCGACCGGCCCGCCCTATGCCGGCTCTACGTTCTTTGCATTCAACGGGTTAACCGGACCATGGCCGGCTCTCCCCCGTGCGCAGGGTGTGGTCAAGGGCGGTAGACATTGTAGCTACGAAATCTGACTATGCACGCGGGCCCGCGAGCGCTCAGACTCCCCAGATGACCGTACCGGCTGTGCGGGTGGGCGAGCCACCAACAGGGAGATAGATGCCTAGGGGAATTCTTGCGGCGAGTCTGCTGGGCGTTCTCGGCAGTATTGCCTTGCTGCCAGCCCGCGCCGGCGATCTGCGCGCAGGAGCAGGCAAGGTGTCGATTACCCCCGCGGCGGATGAGTTTCCCTACACGGCTCCGGGTGAGCGTCCCTTTGTGGGCATTCATGACGACGTGTATGCGCGCGCACTGGTACTTGATGATGGCCACAAGCGCGTGGCGGTGGTACTGGTGGAAGTCACGAAGTTGCCCGATCCGCCCGGCCTCCTGAAGGCCATAGCACAGGAGATTGGGGTAGCAGAAACCAACGTCATGGTGGCCGCTTCGCACACCCATGACGTCCCCTTGGTCTTCTTTCACGAAAAGGAGCCCAACGTACTGCAGGCGCGCGAGATTGCCAGGCTGACCGAAGGGGCGCTCGAGGCCGTGCGGCAAGCCAACGCACAACTGAGACCCGCGCGAATTGCCTTCGGTCGCGGGCAAGCCTTCATGAACGTCAATAACGGCGAGCAAGCGGGGCTCACGTCCGGGTACGACCCGCAAGGTCCTTCGGATAAGTCGCTCGATGTGATTCGAGTCGAGGCAATGGATGGCAGACCACTTGCCTTGCTGGTCAATTATGCAACGCACGCCGAAGTGATGTTCCGCAGTGCCACCAAGGACGGCGGTTATGAGGTCAGTGGCGACCTGCCGGGAGCGGTGTCTAGACTCTTGGAGACCCAAGCCGGCGCCGCGCCGGTGGTCTTATATTCCGCGGCGGCAGAGGCCGATCAGCACACTCTATTCAAATCGCAGCAGCCGGCCGGCCGCTTGCCGGCGGTCGACGAAGGCGCCGGCGGCTGGGCGCTGCTCGACGTGCAGGCCCGCCGCGTTGTCGAAGCGGCATTGAGCGTACTTGCCAGCATGCCGCCTGGGGTCGCCCAGGCGCAGATCTACGCCGCAGCGGGGCAGGTATCGTGCCCCGGCCAGCGCATGCGCATGGACCGCACCAGCGGCAAGGTCACCGTCGAAGATACGCCGCCGGTGGACATACCGCTGTCCATGATTCGCATCAATGACATCGTCCTGGCCGGTGTTCCCGGCGATACGGCGAGTGCCATAGGCGAGAAGTTCAAATCCAGTTCGCCGGTTGCGCACTCAACGCTGATCAGCATGGCGAATGGCGGTCTTGGCTATCTACTTGCGGATGCCAGTTACGCACACCCCGGTCACGCCGTCATGGGATCGCCCTTGAAACCGCACTGCGCGCTGCCTGCCATCGTCGATGGCCTGGTCAGACTGATTCAGCCGCAGTAGCGGCGTGACGCCGCTGCACGAGTCTTGAGAATAATCCAAAACTATGATGATCTACCAAGTCTGCATCGCGGTACTACTCTTGCTGGTTGACGGCACATCGATGGTTCTGGCTGGAGAGGCGCGTCGAGAAACGTTCGGCCAGCTGAATGGCAAGCCTGTGGCGGCCGTGGTACTGAGCATTCGCGGTGGCGTCAAGGCGCGCGTCATTGCCTATGGCGCGACACTGCAGGAGCTCGACGTGCCGGACCGCCATGGGCACCTCGACGATGTCGTGCTTGCATACCCGGACATGTCTGGTTTCTTGAGCAAACCGCAGTACTTTGGCGCGACCGTCGGTCGATATGCCAATCGCATTGCCAAGGGTACCTTTACCCTGGAGGGTCAACGCTACACGCTTGGCATCAACAACAATGGTCACTCACTGCACGGTGGGTTGCAGGGCTTTGACAAAGTGTTGTGGACGCTGGCGGATGTCGCCGGTGGAGCCGAGCCCAGCGCTACCTTCACGTACGTCAGTCCGGATGGCGACCAGGGATACCCGGGGGAGTTGACCGTGGCGGTCACCTACGCGCTGACCGGCCGCAACGAACTGACTATCCGCTACCGTGCAACCACGACCAGGCCCACGGTGGTCAATATCACCAATCACAGTTATTTCAATTTGGCGGGTGCCGGCTCCGGTCGCGATGTTCTGGGCCAGCGCCTGACTATCTTGGCCGATCAATACACCCCTGCGGATGCCGGTCTTATTCCGACCGGCGAGCTGCGTGCCGTGGCGGGTACCGCGTTCGATTTTCGGACAGCACACGTGATCGGCGAGCGCGTGCGTGACGGCAGCGATGCGCAGCTGGTGTTGGCGCGCGGTTATGATCACAATTTCGTGCTGCGCGGGGGGGCGACGCAACAGCCCAAGCTCGCGGCCCGACTCGAAGACCCCCGGTCCGGTCGGGTGCTGCAGCTGCTGACCACGGAACCCGGCTTGCAATTCTATTCGGGTAACTTCCTGGACGGAACCGCGGTGGGCAAAGGGGCACGCGTTTATCGCCAGGGCGAGGCGCTCTGTCTCGAGCCGCAGCATTACCCCGATTCGCCAAATCAACCCGGCTTTCCGAGCGCGCGGCTGGATCCGGGACAGGTGTACCGGCAGGTCAGTGTCTATCGCTTCAGTAGCGCGCCGTAGGATCGCCGCAATCGCTTATTAACATACAGGTGCTTCATGAATGTCATTCCGGCCCGAGTCTCGATCTGCACAGTATTGTTTGCGTTGACACGCATGGCGACGGCCGACGACGGACTGATCACGCAGAAAGTCCTGCCGCTGCGGTATGAATTCGAGGCCGCGCAAGCCGTCATACAAGCCTGTGCCGCGAAGGGCTTCCATGTCAGTGTCGTGATCGTCGACGCCTATGGCAATACCAAGCTGATGATGGTCAGCGACGGCGCCATCTACACGACGGCCGACTCCGCGCGCCGCAAGGCCTACACGGCGGCCATGATGCGCCAGTCTTCGGCGGACCTGCAGCAGCGGATTGCGGCCAATCCGAACGCGCCGTTGCCGGGGGATGGTAATCCCAACTTCCTGTTTCTGGCAGGCGGCATTCCCATCCGCGCGGCCACGGAGGTGGTCGGGGCCATCGGCGTGGGCGGGGCCGCCTCCCAGCAGGATGCCGAATGTGCGCAGGCGGGAATCGACAAGATACAATCGCTCCTGCATTGAGGTGCAAGCCCCGATGACATCACTGCCACGTGTCCCCAGGCCGCAACCGACCCGTAAGCGATTAATGGCAGCCGCCGTGGCACTGAGTGCTGGTGCGGCGATCGCCGCGGCACCGGAGCTCACGCCTGCGGGGGCGCCAGCGCGCGATCAAGTGTTCGATCAGATCGTCGCCACTGAATTGGCGCTGGGTTCCGACGCCTGGCGAGCCCAGAAGCTGGCGCAATCTTCGCGTCACCACGCAATGGTCACGATTCCAGGCGCCGGCCACGCGCTGGAAGCCTTTCTCGTGTATCCGGATACCAAGGATAGGGTGCCGCTGGTCATGATGATTCCGGAGGATCAGGGCCTGAATAATTGGGCGCGTAACATGGCCGATGAGATTGCGGCCATGGGCTATGTCGTGGTGGTTCCCGACTTGCTGTCCGGTCTTGGTCCAGACGGTGGTGGACGCGGCTCCTTTCCAGACATTCGCAGCGTGATCAAGGCGCACAGCGCACTGACCTCGAATGAGGCGGCCATGACGGCGCAGCTGAATTCCTGGGCTGACTATGCGAAAAAGCTGGCCCAAGTAAATGGCAAATTCGCCGTGGTGGGCTTTGCGTGGGGCGGCGGGCGGGCTTTCTGGTTGGCGACACAGCGCAAGGACCTGAATGCGGCGTTCATCTTTTACGATGTGGCGCCCCCAGCTGAGGCGCTTGCGGGCGTGACGGCCATCGTCCATGGTTTCTATGCGGACATCGACCCGCGGGTAACGAAATCGCTGGCTGGCACCAAGACGGCGATGGCTGCGGCGGGCAAGCAGTACGATGCGGTGGTGTATCCGGGCTCGGAACACATGTTCGTGCGCCTGGGGGACGAGCCGGGGAACAGCAATCCCGCCAACATCGAAGCGCGCGCATTGGCCATGGCGCGCCTGCAGCAGCTTCTCAAGAGCATGTAGTGTTGGCTTGGGTCGGGTGGTCGCCGCCGCGTGTAATCTCGCGTCCTTGCAATTTCCATCATGCGACGCTGCGCTAACTGGGCCGTCTGGGCGGCAGCCAGCTTCACTACCGTGACGAGCGCTGTGGGCGCCGGCGCGCGTGGCTTGCGCACGCGGCAAGGGTCGAGCGCGGCGCAGGCGGCCAACGCGGCCACCACCACTATTAGGCGGCGAACTCGTCGTGCTGGCGGGGAGGCGTGCAACGCGAAGTGGGGCAGTCCGCTGCCGCCGAATGACCCGGCCACGCGATTTACGCGGCAATAGCGAACCGCAGCCAGACTAGCCGTGCGGCAT
>Ga0075017_100000377_pt1 | contig 24430 bp, 25 predicted proteins | sample AleBraG_ABR_2012_FD_71475 | JGI IMG/M metagenome (GOLD analysis project Ga0075017, IMG submission 71475) | Freshwater sediment microbial communities in response to fracking from Pennsylvania, USA - Alex Branch Run_MetaG_ABR_2012 | ecosystem: Environmental > Aquatic > Freshwater > Creek >... | reverse complement strand
CTCTCCATACCGTCCAGCAGATCGCGATTGCGAACCAGCAAGCGCACCAGCGCAACGAGATCATCGCAGCGCCAATGGCCGTTCATCAAGGCCTCTGCAGCCCCGACGCTGCCATTGGCGGCGATAGCGCGGTAGAAGTCCGGATCGACAATTTGCACTTGAATCTGCAAATCGGGATGTGCGGTCACTGGTTCGCCAAGTTCGACCGTTCCGCAGGCGTCCTGGAATACCAGTCGACCATGCCGCAGCCCTCGCAATCGGTTGAACAGCGTTCGGCGCAGCAAGCAATCGAACGCGCCGAACGCGTAAGTCTGATGTTTCGTAGTCTCGACGATACTGCTCATGAGATCTATTGATGCCCTAATGTCCCGCCGAAGCAGGGTGGTTATGAATCGGAATGCGCTTAGCCCAGAGGCGCAGCGCCTGCCAGTGAATCGCCACGACGACCTGCATGGTCACCACGGGAAAGCGGGCGAGCATCCACGCAAGCTGCGAACCTGTAATTGGAGCGCGCCGAAGGCTAAGCGTCGCGTCGAACAACTTGCCGGAACCGTCGCGTGCCGGCGCGAGCGCCATGTGTACCTTCAAGCGAGAGCCGGGTGTCGTTAAATTCCAGCGGTACTCAAGGTCCATCGGCATAAAGGGTGAAACGTGGAATACCTTCTCGCTGCGGAACCGCAAATATTGATTGGGACGGGCTTCGCTCTCGGCGCCAAGGACATAGCAATGCTGTTCGCCCCAGGGAGTGTTATTGACTTCAGCAACAACGACCTCGACTTTGGTGTCGGCGGCGTCAAAACAGTAGTAGAAACTCACCGGATTGAAACAGTGGCCAAAATAACGCAAATGGGTCAGCAAGCGAATAGGGCCGGCAGGTTGTTTACCGGTTCGCTTTCCAACCAGGTCGCGCACCGCCTGATCAAGCGGTACTTGGGGATCACCCAAGTGATCGCTGCGCCTGAATCGGGCCAATGCCGCTCTACTGGCGGACCAAAACCATCGGCCATGAAATACGCAGGCGAGCTCAGCCAGATCCAGATACACAAAGAAAAGCCGATAGCGGAACGAGTGCGTGCGCGGGGCAAAACGCCTGTGTTCAAGCCACCCGTGATAAATCGCGCTGTGCATCGGTGTATTGTTGAAAATGTTTTAGCGCGTTCAGGGCGCTGACAACGCCGTCCTCGTGAAAACCGTAACGCCAGTACGCGCCACAGAAGTAGCTGCGCTGTACCCCATTGATCTCATATTGTCGGCGCTGTGCGGCGACCGCAGCGGCCGTAAACAGCGGGTGAGAGTACGTTAATCGTTTGATGATCTTGGTGGGATCGATGTGGGAATCATCGTTGAGTGTCACGCACAAGGTTTCTCGCGACCGCAGGGTCTGCAAGATATTCATGTTGTAGGTCAGTGTCGCGGGACCGGCGAGCCCGTCGGCAACATGGTAGTTCCACGCGGCCCAAGCGCGCCGGGTGCGCGGTAATTGCGAGGTGTCGGTGTGTAGAACTGCTTGGTTTTTCTGGTAGGGAATGGCTCCCAGTATTTGGCGTTCGAGCGGGGTCGCATCCGCGAGCAGTTGTAACGCCTGATCGGCATGACAGGCGAAAAATACTTGATCGAAGCGTTCGGCCTCCGCGCCGCGCGCCTTGATCAGTACATGATCGCGAAGACGCCGCACCGACTCGACTGGTGTATTGAGCCTCACTCGCTCGTGAAACGGCGCCACGAGTTTTTCCACATAGCACGCGGAGCCCCCCTGGATCGCGCGCCATTGCGGCCGTGCATTGACCGAAAGCATGCCGTGATTGTGGAAGAAGCGCACAAAGAACTTGGCGGGAAATTCAAGTACTCGTGCCGGGTCGGACGACCAGATAGCGGCCCCCATCGGTACCAGGTAGTCGGTGATGAATTCGCCCGAATATTGGTGATCGGCTAGATAGGTGCCGAGCGAGATGTCGGTCGCCATTGTCAGCAGATCCGGCGCCTCACGATTGAAGCGGACGATATCGCGCAACATGCGATAGAACGAGGGTCGCAGCAGGTTGCGACGTTGTGCAAATAGGGTATTGAGGGTCGTGCCGTTGTATTCCAAACCGCTTGTTTCATTGCGAACGCTGAAACTCATCGGGCTTAGCTGGGATTCGACGCCCAGTTTGGCCAGCAGCGCGACGAAATGGGGATAAGTCCAGTCATTGAAGACGATGAATCCAGTATCGACCATCAACCGCTCGCCCGGCAGATCGATCGCATGGGTATGCGTGTGGCCGCCAATGTAGTTTGCGGATTCGTAGACCACGACCTGGTGTGCACCATGCAGGTGGTAGGCCACGACATTTCCGGCGATACCGCTGCCAATGACCGCAATTTTCATCGCGGTGGGCCAGGGAAGAAAGCGTTGGTGCGCGCGATATATGCGCTATAAGTGGGGCGGCGCTCGCCTATGTTACTTTCCAGCAGCGCGACGCCCGACACTTTCAACAGCAGCAGCGACATGAGCAAGGGCGATAAAACTGTCCACCAGGCGCCCGCTGCGAGCGCAATGAAATAGAATCCCCACCATACACAAAACTCGCCGAAATAGTTCGGGTGGCGTGTGTAGCGCCATAAACCGCTATCGAGCACTTTGCCGTCATTTTGAGCGTCGGCTTTGAATCGCGCCAGCTGCCAATCGGCGAGTGACTCGACGACTAGGCCCGTCGCGAAGACGATGACGCCGAGAAAGTCGAGGAAGTTGATCGGACGCGGGCTTGCGAGCGCCGCGAGCAGCGGTAATGAGATGATTGCGGCGAGAATGGCTTGCAGGCCGAATACCAGGTAAAGGCTCTTCAGTTCAAAATACGGTTGATTGCGGTTACGTATGGTCTGATAGCGATGATCTTCCGGCTCACCCCAGTTTCGCCAACTGATATAGGCCGCGAGTCGCACTGACCAAATCGCGGTCAGGCCCAGTACCCATAGAACCCGCGGTCCGAGTTCGTGCAGATTGAGCGCAAAAACGCAGGCCGCCGACACAATCATAAGGGACCAGATTCCGTCTACGATACTGACGTCGCGCTTGTATGTACTCACAAGCCAGGTCAGTAGCGAGAGCAACAAAAGCGCGCCGCAGCACCATTCGCTGGCATAAATCACCGATGCCGGACTCATGGTCGACGCTCAAACAAATAGTGACTGACCCACCACTGCTGCCCGCGATCATAGCCAAACATTTCCGCGCACGACATGAAAAACACGCGCCAGCGCTGCAACCACTGTGCCGCGTGTTCGCTGCCATAGGTCTGCTCTAGAATCGGGCGCACGATAGCGCGGCGGGCATCCAGGTTATCGAGCCAGGCGTTGGCAGTGCGCTGGTAGTGGGTACCGTCCCATCGCCAACGTCTAACGATGCGCAGGTGGTCCTGGCAATGCAAAGCCAGATCGTCACTTGGCATCATGCCGCCTGAGAAAAAATATCGGCTCATCCAGTCGCTGGTATCACGTTCGACGAACAGATAAGGGGTCGAGCGATGTGCAAACACGTGCATGAAGAAGCGCCCACGCGGCTGTAGCCAGCCGGCAACGCGCTCAAACAGGCCTGGCCAATTGCGCATATGTTCGAACATTTCGACACTGACAATACGATCGAATTTTTCGCGGCACGCAAAGTTGTTCATGTCATGCGTAACAACAACCAGATTTTGCAGCTGGCGGCGTGCCGCTTCGGCCTGAATGTAGATGCGCTGGGAATGCGAATTCGAGACTGCAGTAATGCGGGCGCGTGGATAGTGCGCGGCCATCCACAGTGAGAGCGATCCCCAGCCGCAGCCCAGTTCGAGGATGTCCTGACCATCGGCCAGATCGGCGTGCTGGCAGGTGGCGGCTAGAGCTGCGTCCTCTGCCGAGTCCAGGGTCGCCACGCCTTCCGGCCACCAGCATGAGCTGTACTTGCGATGCAGACCAAGCACTTCGGCAAAAAAAGCGGACGGAATCTCATAGTGCTGCGCGTTCGCTAGGTCCGGTGCGACCGCAATGGGTGCGGTGGCGATTTCGCCGACGAATATCGCGCATCGCGTTGCCGCCTCCGCCGTGTCCGCAGCGCGAATCTCGTCCAGCCTTTCTCTCAAGAGGCGGCGGATACCAGCGCGCACCATACGGTCGGGCACCAGGCCTTGTTCGACCCAGTCAACGGCGATTTTAGTGGCGGTGTTCATTCTCTATATACGCAGCAGATAAGGGTTTGGATTCATCTCTTTGTCGGGCAGGCTGACGACCCGAGGAATCCATATTGTCATATACAAAAATAGCATCGGAGCCTATTTGAGAGCTATAATGATCTATTAGTAACATTTTGTCTAGGACAACTGACGTGGTAGCTAATTTTACCGTCGGGTCGGGTATTGGCTCGGTGGAGCGAGATACCGGGTTGAGCAAGGACACATTGCGCATGTGGGAGCGCCGCTATGGGTTTCCGGCACCTGGCCGAGATCATAACGGTGATCGCGTTTATCCAGCCACGCAGGTCGAGCGACTCCAACAGATCAAGCGCCTGCTGGATAGCGGCCACCAACCGGGAAAGCTGGTTGCCTGCAGTCCCGAGGAACTGCAGCGGTTGGCGCTAAAGGAGAGGAGCGGATCGCCCGCGCCGCATTCGGAATTTATGGAGTTGCTGAAGACTCACGATGGTGACTCCATGCAGCGGTGGTTGGCGAAGGCGCTTATGGGCGATGGGGTGCAGCGGTTTGTTAGCGAGACGGTAAGCGAATTGAACATCCGCGTTGGAGAGGCATGGTCTCGCGGCGAGCTGGCGATTCACCAAGAACACCTCTATTCGCACCACATCGAGAGTACGCTGCGTCAAGCGATTCTTCTGGCGTCGCATGGCGGCGGCGCACCCCGGGTATTACTCACTACAATGCCGGGAGAGCAGCACCGCATTGGTCTCTTGATGGTCGAGGCGTTACTGGCCGCAGCTGGTGCCAATTGCATTGCGCTTGGCTCGCAAACGCCGGTCAGCGAGATCGTGAGCGCGGCGACGGCGCATCGCGTCGACGTCGTCGCGCTATCCTTTAGTGCCGCATTTCAGTCGGGCGCTGCGCGCCGCAGCGTAAGTGATCTGCGCTCCTCCCTTCCGCAGCCTATTTCCATATGGGCTGGTGGTCAGGGATTGCGACGGGTGCGGGGGGTTCTAGGAGTACAGATATTTCGAGACTTCACGCGCTTAAATCAGGAAGTCTCGGAATGGCACGCCGGCACAAAGATCGGACGCGTGCATTCAGCGAGCGCATGAAGTAAATGCGGTTGTGGTCAGTTCACCCCAAATATCTTGATGCCCAGGGACTGGTTGCGTTGTGGCGAGAGGCGCTGTTGGCTCAAGCAGTCCTGCGCGGCAGAACTCGCGGATATCGTCACCACCCGCAACTTGAGCGCTTTCGAGCTCAAGCGCGGCCGCTGGCCGCAATCAATGCATATCTAGGCGTCGTTTACGCGGAGTCGCTGGCGCGCGGGTACTCGTTTGATCGCAGTAAGTTTCGTTGTGCGCGAGACGTCAGTTTAGTGCAGGTCACCGCAGGTCAGGTGCGCTACGAGTGGAAACATCTGCGCGCCAAGCTGGCTGTCCGCGACCCGGTGGCGTACCGGAGGTGTCGCGGGACAAGAACGCCGGAATGCAATCCACTGTTCAAAATCGTTCCGGGTTCGGTTGAGGAGTGGGAGCGCTCGAACTAGATCATCGCGCGAAGATTGGTCTGCACGCTCGCGAGGGCATTGTTCAGGATCTCAATCTGAGACGCCGATAAATCACGGAACGCCCCGATATACACTTGACTCGCGACCTGGCGGATAATATTCGCGGCGCGGTGCCCCGCAGCGGTCGCCTCGACATCAGTTATCCGTGCATCAGCTTTGCGCCGGCGCACCCTGACCAGACCCTCGTCGCGCAATCGCTGAACAACTTTGGTTGCCGTCGAGAGTTTTAATACTCCGTTGTCCGCGATATCGCCGACACTTAAGGGGCCCCACTCGCAGGCAAGCATTAATACCCGCCAGCGCGGGATATCCGTGCCGACGACTCGTAACGCCCGTTCCATCGCGAGCCCGTAAACGCCGACCGTGCGATTCATCAGAAAGAAGGGCGAATCCTCGAGTTTGAATCCCGCCGCGGCGGGGTCGCCACGTGCCTTCGCGTCATTAGGTCGTTTCATAGATGTGGAATAGTACCCTAACGGTCAATTACTTGACATTTCACGTGATTATTCAATTAATATCCGAACGGGCGCATGGGATTTATCCGGAGGGGTCGATGGCTGAACGGTCGTTTGCCAAAGAGATCGATGTGTTGCGCCGCGGTGAGGGCGAGGTGGTCGAATGCGAGGCCATCGTAGCGGTCACCAAGGCGCTACTGCAATCCGGTGTTGGTTACGTCGGTGGTTACCAAGGGGCCCCGGTCTCTCATTTGATGGATCTACTGGCAGATGCGCGCCCGCTACTCGACCAGCTGGGTGTGGTATTCGAATCGAGCGCCAGCGAGGCGACGGCTGCGGCGATGCTGGCCACATCGATCAACTATCCGGTGCGTGGCGCCGCCACGTGGAAGTCGACTGTGGGTACTAACGTCGCCTCAGATGCGCTGTCGAATCTGGCATCGGCCGGCGTGACCGGTGGCGTGCTGATTGTTCTCGGTGAGGACTACGGTGAAGGCGCGAGCATCATGCAGGAGCGTACCCATGCCTTTGCGATGAAATCGCAGATGTGGCTGCTCGATCCTCGGCCCGATTTGCCAACGCTGGTCGACATGGTCCAACGCGGCTTTGAATTATCAGAGGCCAGCCGCACGCCGGTCATGCTGATGATGCGTATCCGTGCCTGCCACATGTATGGAAGTTTTGATGCGCGCGACAACCGGCGACCGGAATTCACACTCAGCGAGGCCTTACATGCGCCACGCCGCAGTTACGACAACATCATCTTGCCGCCCTCTACTTATGCTCAGGAACAAGACAAAGTCCGCAATCGCTGGCCCGCAGCGGTGAGCTTTATCGCCGAGCATCAGCTCAACGAGCTTCGATCCGGCGAGATCGCCGACATCGGTATCGTCGTGCAAGGTGGGCTGTTCAATACGCTTGCGCGCGCGCTTGAGCGCCTGGGACTTGCGGATATCTATGGTCAGGCGCGTGTACCGGTCTACGTGTTGAATGTCACTTACCCGCTGGTACCCGATGAAGTACGCCGCTTCGCAGCAGGCAAGCGGGCCCTTCTGGTCGTGGAGGAGGGTCAGCCGGAATTCCTTGAACAAGCTCTGGGGCATCTTCTGGCCGCCTTACCTGGTGCGCCGCGGGTGTATGGGAAGGGACCTTTTCCGATGGCGGGTGAATATACCAGCTGCGTCATGCTCGATGGTTTGACGCGCTTCTTTCAGGAACATAGTCCTGGACTGTTACCCGCCGCAAAGTCAGCGGCGGAGGTCTCGCTCAGACCGATCGAAAAATCACCCGAGCTGTTGCCGGGCGACATTCCGGCACGCCCTTCGGGACTGTGTACGGGTTGTCCGGAGCGGCCCTTATTTGCTTCGATGAAATTATTGCAGCGTGAGCTGGGGGATCTGCACGTCAGCGCGGATATTGGCTGCCATTCGTTTGCGACGCTGCCGCCCTTTGACATGGGTGCAAGCATTATGGGCTATGGACTAGGCGCGGCGGGTGCATCAGCGCTCAATCGCGTCGCCGATCGTCGCGCTGTGGCGTTGATGGGTGATGGCGGCTTCTGGCACAACGGCCTTACCAGCGGCATAGGTAACGCCGTGTTCAATCGCCATGACGGCATAACCATCATCGTCGACAACGGTTATTCAGCCGCAACCGGCGGGCAACAGATCCTATCCTCGCAATCTGGCACACCTGAGCGCGATGTCCGCCACCCCATCGAAAAAGCGGTCAGAGGTGTGGGCGTTGAGTGGGTGCGCACGGTTTCTACCTATGACATGCGCCATACGCTAGAAGTATTGCGCGAGGCCATGCTCACACCCCTGCGCGGACCCAAGTGGTGATCGCCGAGGGCGAATGTCAGCTCAATCGGCAGCGGCGAGTCGCGCCTGAAATTCGGCGTCGAGCGGCGGCGGGAGAGCGCGTGGTACGCCAGCGATTTGGCATCGATGAGGACCTTTGCACGGGCGATCACTCTTGTATCAGGCTATCGGGCTGTCCGTCGTTGACCCTCAAGCCGTCGATTAATCCACTGCGGCCCGAGCCTATTGCGCAGGTGGATGCGACCTGCGTCGGCTGCGGAGTGTGCGGCGAGGTGGCCCATGCGGCCGTCCTGTGTCCCTCCTTTTATCGAGCCGATATCGTCGTCAATGCGCGCTGGTACGAGCGCCTTCTGGAGCGCGTGCGTCAATGGGTAATCGGCTGGATCGCCGGCGGAAAGACGGTGTCAGACGCATGAATCCCCTGCGTCCGATATCGTTGACGCTCGCCGCACTCGGTGGTCAGGGCGGCGGGGTGGTCACCGATTGGCTGACCCGGGTTGCTCGTAGTGAGGGCTTTCTCGTCCAGGCCACTTCGGTGCCCGGCGTTGCGCAGCGCACCGGGGCTACCATTTATTACTTGGAATTCTTTCCGGAATCAGCGCTATCGCCGGACGGTCGTCGCCCCATATTGGCGCTAATGCCGGCTCCGGGTGATTGCGATATTGTAGTCGCCTCGGAACTCATCGAAGCGGGGCGCATGTTGCTGCGGGGCCTGGTAACTTCGCAGCGAACCATGGTCATCACTTCGACTCATCGCAGCTACACGATTGGCGAGAAGTCGGCGCTGGGTGACGGACGGGCAAACGGAACGCGCATTCTCGCGGCCGTGCAGGATAAGGCGCGTCGCTGCGTTGCATTCGACATGGCCGAGGTCGCCGAACGCCACGGGGCGGTGATTAGCGCAGTTCTCCTGGGCGCCATCGCGGGTGGCTCCGGGCTACCTTTTAAGGTGGATGCTTACCGAAATGCGATTCGAGGCAGCGGTATCCAAGTCGAGCCCAACTTGGCCGCTTTCGATGCGGGGGCGGCCCTGGCTGCGACGATACCAGAGGCGACCGGAGTGCAGCGCTCGGCGGCGTCAGCCGGGGCGGCCGGGTGGACCGATCTGCCGGCATTGCCGGCTGCTCTGCTTAAGCGTGTGACCGACGAAATACCCGCCGGCGCGCGCGCGGTAGTACAACACGGTGTGGCGCGGTTGGTTGACTATCAAGACCAACGCCATGCGCGGGACTACTTGGATGCACTGAAGGATTTCGCGAGATTTGACGCCGAGCGCACCTCACCCAAGCTCACGGAAAGCGTGGCGCGCGGCTTGGCATTATGGATGTCGGTGGAAGATACCATTCGCGTGGCGGAGCTTAAAACGCGCGCCGATCGGCGCGGGCGCATCCTTGCGCAGGCGCGCGCCAAGCCGGGCGAATTAGTGCGGGTCAGCGAATTCGTCAAGCCGCGCGTCGAGGAAATCTGCGGTACCCTACCCGCGAAGTTTGGCAGAATTCTCATGGCTACGCCGTGGGCGCGAAGTTTGATTGAACGGGGTACCGCTGGGCGCCAGATCTGCACCAGCACGGTGTCGGGGTTTTTGATGTTACGCGCGGTGGCTGCGCTGAAACGCTGGCGACGCGGAACTCTGCGCCATCAGGACGAAGCGGCGCGCATCCAATCCTGGATTGCGCAGCTGTGGGGGCTCGCCGCCGTGGACTACGAACTCGCGGTAGAATTCGCCAACTGCCAGGGATTGGTGCGAGGCTACGGAGAGACTTTCGAGCGCGGTATTCGTAATTTCGAGCGGCTGGCGGTTATCGCGCAGCGACTTAAGGGTCGCGTGGGCGCCGCTGCGGAGCTGGCGCGGCTGCGGGGTTTGGCCGCAGCCGATGAAAGCGGGGCGCAACTGGCGGCCGCGCTGAACGCACAAGCCGCCTGACAAGGGGAGGAATCGGAGGATGGCTCAGAAATCGTGGGATGTCGCAGCGATTCGCGCCTTAGTGCGCGACGATGAGGTGCATCGCGATATCTATATCGATCCCGAGCTATTTGCCCTGGAGCAGCAGCGCCTGTGGCGCGGTAGCTGGGTATTTCTAGGTCACGACAGCCAGGTGCCTACGGCCGGTGACTACTTCACCGTGGATATCGCCGGACAGCCCTTGGTTATGCTTCGAGGAGCGGACGGCGAATTGCGTGTGTTTTTTAATCGTTGCGCGCACAAGGGCGCTAAGATCATCAACGCAGCCAGCGGCAATGCGGGAGCGGTACTACGCTGCCCCTATCATGGCTGGACTTATAAGGCCGACGGCAGCGTGCGCACCATCCCGCTCAAGGCCGGCTACGAGAACACACAGTTTGCGCAATGCCGCGCGGCGCGCGGCCTGACGGCCGTGGCCCACGTAGAGAATTATAGAGGTTTCGTTTTCGTCCGGCTGAGCGATCAGGGCGCCGGATTTCGGGAGTATTTCGGTGACTCGCTGAGTTCCATCGACAATATGGTCGATCGCTCTCCCAAGGGGCGCTTGGAGGTTGCCGGCGGCGTGCTTCGATATCTGCATAACTGTAATTGGAAACAGTTCGTGGAAAATCTGAACGATGCCATGCATCCCATGGTGGCGCACGAGTCTTCGGCTGGAACCGCCAAGAGACTGTGGAGCACCCAGCCGGCGGATGCGCCAAAGCCGATGGTGATTGAACAATTCGTGCCGTTCGTGTCGGGTTACGAGTTTTTCGACAACATGGGAGTCAGGATTTACGAGAACGGACACAGCTACACGGGCGTTAACTTCTCGATACATTCTAAGTACTCGGCGGTGCCCGAGTATGAGGCGGTGATGGTGGCACGGTACGGCGAGGAGCGCGCGCGGCAAATTCTGGGCGAGGTTCGACATAATACTGTCTACTATCCGAGTGTGACGATCAAAGGAGCGATTCAGGCGATTCGTGTGGTACGGCCGATTGCCGTCGATAAAACCCTCATCGAAAGCTGGACCTTCCGGCTGGTCGGCGCGCCCGATGAAATCCTACGCCGCACACTTATGTATTCGCGCCTGATCAATGCTCCGACGTCGGTCGTGGGGCACGACGACTTGCTGTGTTATCGCGCCATCCAAGAGGGGCTGGCGGCCGACGGTAATGAATGGATCAGCCTGCACCGAAACCATACGGCGGCGGAGCGCGATTCAATAGCCGGAACTTATAACGGTACTAGCGAGGTGTCGGTTCGCGGACAGTTTCGAGCTTGGGTGCGTCTGATGACAGCCGGCAGGGCGCCGGACGACCTATTATGAGCCGCGAGCCAGTGATTCGCGAGCCAGTGATTCGCGAGCCCGGGGATCGCGCGCCCAGGGATCGCGCGCCGGCAAACGAGGCGCAGGTCGCGCGCTTGGTTTACCACGAGGCTCGGCTCATCGATGAGAAGCGCTTCAACGAATGGTATGAGCTCTTCACCGACGATGCGCGTTATTGGATGCCGCTCACGCGCGATCAGCCAGACGGGGAGAACTTCACTTCGCTGCTGTACGAGGACAAACTGTTGCTCCGAGTGCGCATCGAACGATTGTCAAATCCAAATTCCTTTTCGCAGCAAGAGCCGAGTTTCTGTCAGCATGTGATGCAGGCTCCCGAGATCGAGCGTGGCGCGACTTCAGACGTATTGTGGATTACCCGCGCACCATTCATCTATGTGGAGACACAGCTCGATACTCAAATAGTACTGGCCGGCCACAGCTGGCTACACTTGACCGAGATCGATGGCGAATTGCGTATCAAGCTAAAAAAGATTGATCTTCTCAATCGCGATGCGGCGCTGCCGTCGATCCAGTTGTTCCCTTGAGTACGGTTGCCGCGAGATTCGCAAGTAGCGCCGCGCTTTTTCCGGAACACCACTGGCTGCAAGTGTTGCCTGAGACCGCGCGCGCGAATGGCGCCGAAGCTCGCACTTGGACCTATGCTGAAGCGGCTGAGATTATTGATCGGCTGCGTGCGGGTTACCGCGCGGCCGGACTGCGGCACGGCCATCGCGCCGGCCTCCTGCTAGGAAATAGCGCTGAATTTCTGTTCCACTGGATCGCGCTCAACGGACTGGGTGTATCAATTGTGCCGGTCAATGCCGAGAGTCGCGCGGCGGAATTGGAATTCCTGATAGAACACAGCGAGATTAGTGTGGCGGCGTGCGGCGCCGCGCACACCGCACGTCTTACCGCGGCCGCCTCGGCTGTGGGGCGCGTGCTGCCATTGTGCGCACCCGATGGTACCCGATCGGGTGATGTCGTACAGGCGGCGCCGTTCGCCGGCCAAGAGCCAGGCCCGCAAACCGAATGCGCCTTGCTCTACACTTCGGGCACCACCGGCCGGCCGAAGGGTTGCCTCCTCAACAATGAGTACTTTCTGTGGGCCGGTGAATGGTACGCAACGATCGGCGGAATGTGTGCGATTCGTCCCGGCTTGGAACGCATGATTACCCCATTGCCGCTGACTCACATGAACGCCCTTGCGTATTCGGCGATGGGCATGATAACCACCGGTGGCTGCCTGATACTTCTCGATCGCTTCCACCCGCGCACATTCTGGGACAGTGTGCGGGCATCGCAAGCGACAATCGTGCACTATCTGGGCGTGATGCCTGCGATGCTACTCGATGCTCCGGCTACACCCGACGATCGCCGGCACGCCGTCCGCTTTGGTTTCGGTGCCGGCGTCAATGCGCGTCATCACGAAATATTTGAACAGCGTTTTGGTTTTCCTTTGATTGAGGCCTGGGCCATGACCGAGACCGGCGCCGGGGCCGTTGTCGTGGCGAATAGCGAACCACGCCACATCGGTACTGCTTGTTTTGGCGGTGCGGTAGCCGAGGTAGAGTGCCGGCTGGTCGACGATACCGGCGCTGACGTAGCTGCCGGGACACCGGGTGAATTGTGGGTGCGCCGCGCCGGCGTGCGATCTGATTTCGGTTTTTTTTCGGGATATCTCAAAGACAAGACTGCCACCGAAGAAGTTTGGGCCGGCGGGTGGTTCCATACCGGTGATGTGGTGACACGGGACGCTGAGGGCTGCTTTCGCTTTGTCGATCGCAAGAAGAATGTGATTCGGCGCAGCGGCGAAAACATCGCTGCCCTCGAAGTGGAAGCGGTGTTGTCACAACATCCGGCGATTGCCGCGGTCGGCGTTTCGGCGGTGCCTGATGCCCTTAGGGGTGATGAGGTATTCGCGTCGATTGTATTGCGTGACCCTGTCAACATGTGCGCCGAGGAACTCGCCCGGGACATCGTCAAGTATAGTCTGGAGCGCCTAGCCTATTTTAAGGCGCCGGGATATTTGGCTTTCTGCGAGAAACTACCTCTGACAGCGACGGCGAAAATTCAGCGCGGCGAACTACGCCAACTCGGCGTGCGATTGTTGAAGGAATCTCGCTGTCTTGATTTGCGCGATCACAAACGGCGGACTCGCTGATGGCCCGAGCGTCGTATGCTGGTGTGGCGGTGGCCGTGCCGGTGACCGTCCCTTACGTGCGTTACTCGATTCGTAGCGCGCATTGGTTTCTGGCGCGCGCCTTGACTCGCTTACTCAAGGGTGCCGGCATTCGCAAAGACGAAGTGGATGGATTGTGCGTATCGGGTTTCTTACTCGCGCCGGACACTGCGGTCGGCCTGTGTCAGCATCTTGGAGTAACGCCGAGTTGGCTGGACCACATCCCGATGGGTGGCGCTTGCGGGGTTGTAGCGCTACGGCGCGCGGCGCGCGCGGTGCAAGCGGGCGATGCTTCGGTGGTGGCCTGCATCGCAGGTGACACCAATCACGTGGATTCGTTCCGGCAAATGTTGGGCAGCTTCAGCCAGTTCGCCAAAGACGCCGTCTATCCTTACGGGTCCGGTGGGCCGAACGCCAGTTTCGCCTTTTTGACCGACTACTACATGCGTAGTACCGGCGCGACGCGCGAGGATTTTGGCAAATTGTGTGTGGCGCAGCGGGCCAATGCCCTGCAAAATCCGTTGGCGTTGTTTCGCAAGCCGCTGTCCTTGCAGGAGTATCTTGCGGCGCGCCCGATCGCCGAGCCGCTGCACCTTTTTGATTGCGTGATGCCCTGCGCCGGTGGCGAGGGCATTCTGGTGATGACGGAGGAGCGGGCTCGCTCGCTCAAGCTTCGCTATGCGCGCGTACTCGGTGCGATCGAGCGGCACAATGCCTATCCTCAAGATCCGATACAAATGCGCGGCGGCTGGGCGCTGGATCGCGAAGAACTCTATGCGCAGGCCGGTGTCGGACCGGGTGATATGAATTTCGCGCAGCTTTACGATGATTACCCCGTGATGACCGCGATTCAGCTGGAAGACTTAGGGTTCTGCGCCAAAGGGGCGGCGCCGCAGTACATACGGGCGAACAGTTTCACATCCGACGGCAGCTTGCCGTTGAATACTTGCGGAGGTCAATTATCCGCCGGGCAGGCCGGTGCGGCCGGCGGCTATCTGGGGCTGGTTGAGGCGGTTCGCCAGCTCACCGATCAGCCGTTGGGCACCGCGGTATCTCGATCGCGCCTCGGCTTGGTCAGCGGTTTTGGAATGATTAACTACGATCGCGGTCTATGCAGCGGCGCCGCCATTTTGGCGCGGAGCGACGCATGACTGAACCGATCAGGCGCCCGCCGCGCAAGAACCCGATCGTACGTTCGCGGCTCGCCGTGTTGCCGCCTTGGCGGCGTAGTCGCGTGTCACTCGGCATGACAGCGGCGGCGGCCTATGGTTGCTTTAAGCTGCAACAGTGCACGGCCTGCGGCGCGATTCAGTACCCGCCGCGCGAATCCTGTCATCAGTGTCTGAGCGATGAGCTGCCGTGGCGCTGTATCGACGACGCCGGCGAGCTATTGTCGCAGACGCTTCTGCATCACAGTCACGATCTCTTTTTTCGTGAGCGCTTGCCATGGCGGTTAGGCATGGTGCGCCTCGACTGCGGACCCACGGTGGTCGTACATTTGCATGGCGATGTGCCGGCGCCGCCGACGCGACTGCGTGTCGGGGCGAGACTGGATCGGGCCGGAATGGCGGTACTCGTAGGTTTTCCTACAAAGGATGTAGCAAACATGGCCGATGATCGACAGTTGCGCGAAATGACCTGTGATCCGAAATTTCGGAAGGCGCTGGTAACAGACGGCAAGACCGCCGTGGGTCAGGCGCTGGCGCGCGCCTTAGTGCAGGCTGGGGCGGACATTGTCTGGGTGGGACATGCAGAACCCTGGAAGGCGGTGCCGGGGCTCGCCGAACTTGGCCGTCTGTCGCAGGTCACATTGGTGCCGTTGGATATGACCAACTCGCGTTCGGTGCAAGAGATCGCCGCTGAAATCGGTGCCAAGGTAGACATCCTGGTCAACAACGCCGAACACCATCGCACTCACGGCATCGCCTCCCGCCTCGGCATCGAGGTGGCGCGCGCCGAAATGGATGTGAACTATTTCGGCCTGCTACGGCTCGCGCAAGAATTTGGGCCGGTCATGCGGGCGCGCGCCGCCGATGGACAATCGAGCGCGACTGCATGGGTCAACCTACTTTCTATTTTCGCTCTGAGTAATTTTCCGGCGCACGGCACCTACTCGGCATCGAAAGCGGCAGCTTTGTCACTGTCACAATGTCTGCGCGCTGAAATGCAGCCGGCGGGCCTGCGGGTAATCAACGTGTTTCCGGGCCCGCTGGACGACGATTGGAATCAATTGATTCCACCGCCCAAACTGGCGCCGGAGGCGCTGGCCAAGTCGGTTATCGTCGCGCTCCGGGATGGCGTTGAGGATGTCTATCCCGGCGATGTGGCGCAGGAGTGGTTGGCTCGCTTTATAGAAAATCCGAAGGTGTTGGAACGGGAACTTTCCGCGGGCTAAGCGGTAGTCACCAGGCCCAGGCGTATTCATGACTCACGATAGAACAGCACTCGTTACCGGCGGCAGTACCGGTATAGGTATCGCTATCTGCAGAGCCCTTCTTGATAGCGGCTATCATGTGATTGCCTTGTCGCGCCGCGAGGCGGGGCTGCGCTCGCCGCGACTGCAATGGGTCGCGGTTGATCTGACCGACCCGCAGCAGACTCGCGGTGTCGCGCGTGATCTGGCAGGGCGCGCTAATATCACGACCTTGGTACACAATGCCGGCGCGGTGCGCGAGAATTTGCTGGCCGATACATCGATCGAAGATCTGACGGCACTGACCAATCTGCATCTGGCGGCGCCGATAACGCTGTTACAGGCTTGCCTGCCGGCTATGCGGGCGGCCCACTATGGCAGAGTGGTAATGATTGCGAGCCGTGCGATGCTCGGGCTCGCGAAACGCTCGGCGTATTCGGCGACCAAGGCCGGCATGGTGGGATTGGCGCGTACCTGGGCGCTCGAACTCGGACCTCAGGGAATCACCGTCAATGTCGTGGCGCCGGGTCCCATCGAGGAAACCGAAATGTTCGAGGCGGTCATGGGCGACGATATAGAGCGGCGCGCCCGCTTGGCCGCGAGTATTCCGGTGCGACGCCTGGGAAACCCTGTGGATGTGGCCCGAGCCGTGAGCTTCTTCGTTGAACCCGCCGCCGATTTCATTACCGGACAAACGCTGTTGGTGTGTGGCGGCTCATCTGTCGGCAGTTTGACCTTGTGAGGATATAGACCATGACCCGCAGTACATTGAGCCGGTTGGCGCAGGAGCTACGCAGCGGAAAGATTCGGGTCGTCGATCTAACACAGACGTTGTCGCCGGATTTCCCGGCCATTGTGCTGCCGCCCGAAGTAGGCCAGTGCTGGCCGTTTCGTGTCGAAGAAATCTCGCGCTACGATGAGCGCGGTCCGGCGTGGTATTGGAATAATTTTTCCTGCGGCGAGCACACCGGTACCCACTTCGATGCGCCGATACATTGGATATCGGGTCGCAATCTGCCCGGCAACGCGACCGACACGATTCCGGTGGAACACCTACTCGGCCCAGCCTGTGTTATCGATTGCTCCAAGGAATCGAGCGCTGACCCGGACTTTTTGCTGAGTGTGGAATTCGTGCGTCGCTGGGAGCGCAAACATGGCAGGATTCCACCCCGGCATTGGCTGTTGATGCGCACCGATTGGTCAAAGCGTTCCGGTCCCGCGGCTTACCAAAATTTCGATGCGACCGGCCAGCACACACCCGGCCCCGACGCCGAAGTGGTGCGCTTTTTAATCGACGAGCGCGACGTCGTCGGTTTTGGATCGGAATCAATCGGGACCGATGCCGGTCAGGGGTTTCATTTAAAGCCGCCTTACCCCTGTCACTACTATATGCACGGTAGTGGCCGTTATGGCCTGCAGTGTTTGACCAATCTCGATCGCCTGCCGCCGATGGGAGCCTTCATCTTCTGCCCACCCTTGAAAATACAAAACGGCTCCGGCAGTCCGCTGCGCGTTTTGGCATTGGTCGAGGGGTTGGTCGAATCCGCTATTCGGACGCGGAAGTCCGGCGCTTCAAAGCGCGGCGCGGTTTCGAAGCGGGGAGTGACTTCGAAGCAGGGCGTGGCTTCGAAGCGCGCGGCGCCACGGCGAGCACAGGTGCGGCGCTCGTCTCGATGAAGTGTCGCATACGCTTGGCCACATCCGTAGGTATTGCGACCGCGCCGCGCTTGCTCTGTTCCATGAAGACCAACACCTGCGTTGCGACGACGCGATTTTCGCCCTGACAGGATGCCCTGATTTTCAGCGTGCAGGAGGTGCGGCCAATTTTGAGGACTTCAAGATTGAAAGTAAGTCGATCGCCGAATCGCGACGGTCTCGGGAAATCGATGGTGAAATGTACAGTCGGTGCCAGAATGCCCTTGTGATACAAGAGGCCCGGAAAACTAGCCTCCAAGCCATCTTCGAACCAATCCTCAACGAACCCGTTGATCATCTCGAAGTAGCGGGGATAGTACACGAAGGTCGCGGGGTCGCAGGCACCGAAGCGGACCTGGATTTCGCGCTGGAATGCGGCCATAGGAGTAACTCGGGTGACTCGGTATAGGCCCATGGTATCGCAAGCCAAATTAGTTGACAACTAAACTAATTGCGCTTTAAGCTTCGAGGCTCGCGGATTTCCGGAGTCGACCGTGAAACATATCGTTTGCGTCGGAGGCGGTCCCGCCGGGCTTTATGCGGCAATTTTGTTCAAAAAAGCCCTGCCACGCGCACGTGTCGAAGTCGTGGAGCGCAATCGCCCGAACGACACCTTCGGCTGGGGCGTGGTGTTTTCCGATCAGACCATGGCGGGATTTCGCGACGTCGATCGCGAATCGCATAACGCGATCACCGACAGCTTCTATCATTGGGATGACATCCACGTGCACTTTCGTGGCGAGGTGTTGCGCTCGGGCGGTCATGGCTTCTGCGGTATCGAGCGCAAGCGCCTGCTCAATATTCTTCAGCAGCGTGCTGCGGCGCTCGGCGTCCAGCAGACCTTCGAAATGGAAGTCGACGCGGAAACGCCCTGGGCTGATGCGGATCTGATTGTCGCCGCAGACGGAGTCAACAGCCGCACCCGCGCGCGGCACGCAGCGGTGTTCCGCCCCAGCATCGACGTGCGCGAGTGCCGGTTTATCTGGTTAGGCACGCGCCAGAAGTTCCCGGCCTTTACTTTCGCATTCGAACAGACGTCGCATGGCTGGTTTCAGATCCACGCCTATCAGTTCAGCGATGAACTCTCGACCGTCATCGTCGAGACGCGTGAGGAGACCTGGAGGGCTCACGGTCTTGATCAGTACGATTCCGATCAATCCATCGGCTTTTGCCAAGATTTATTCGGCAAGTACCTTGACGGGCATGAGCTGATTGGCAATGCGCGGCATTTGCGCGGCTCGGCTTGGCTAAATTTTAACCGCGTGCTGTGCGAGCGCTGGCATCACCAGAACATTGTGCTGGTGGGTGATGCGGCGCATACCGCGCATTTTGGTATAGGCTCGGGCACTAAACTTGCGATGGAGGATGCCACCTCTTTAGTCCGTCATGTCGCCACCGCGACCGATGTGCCTGCCGGACTTGCAAGCTTCCAGGCCGAGCGCTCGCTGGAGGCGCTAAAATTGCAAAGTGCGGCGCGCAATCGCATGGAGTGGTTCGAGCATGTAGCGCGCTACACGCATCTGCCGACGTGGCAGTTCGGTTACAGTTTGCTCACCGGCAGCCAGCGCATCGGCCATGAGAATCTGCGATTGCGCGATGCGCGCTACGTACGCGGTGTCGAAGATCGGCTGGCAAGCGACGCGGGCGTGTCGGACTCGCGACCGCCGATGTTTCTGCCACTCAAACTGCGTGGACTGCGGATTGAAAATCGCATCGTGGTGGCGCCCATGGCGCAGTATTGCGCCGTCGATGGGATGCCTACGGACTGGCATTTGGTTCACTATGGTGCTCGTGCGACCGGTGGCGCGGGCCTTATCGTCACGGAAATGACCTGCGTCTCTGCCGAAGGACGCATTACGCCGGGCTGCACAGGCCTTTGGAATGATGCGCAGGAGGATGCGTGGCGCCGTATCGTCGCTTTTACTCACGAGAACTCCCTAGCCCATATTTGCCTGCAGATCGGCCATTCGGGCCGGAAGGGCTCAACGCAGTTGGGTTGGCAGGACGCCGATCATCCCCTGGTAGCCGGGAATTGGCAGACGTTGGCGCCCTCGCCGCTGCCCTATATTGAGGGTTGCAGCGCCGTGCCGCGCGAGATGAACAGGCGCGACATGGACACGGTTCTCGATCAATTTGTGCAGGCTGCACGCCGCGCTGCGTCGGCCGGATTTGACATGCTGGAACTGCATATGGCGCATGGCTACTTGCTGGCGAGTTTTCTTTCGCCGCTGACCAACCAACGAGGCGATGAATTTGGCGGGAGCGTGGAGAATCGGCTGCGGTTCCCGCTGGCGGTGCTGTGCGCGGTGCGCGCGGTATGGCCGGCGCAAGCGCCGCTCTCGGTGCGTCTGTCAGCTTGCGATTGGGCCGAAGGCGGAATCTCGGAGTCCGATCTGATTGCGATCGGACGGGCCATGAAGGAGGGCGGGGCCGATCTGCTCGATGTGTCCACGGGACAAACCGTATCCTGGCAAAAGCCGGTGTACGGTCGCATGTGGCAAACTCCGTTTTCCGACTTGTTACGCAGCGCCGTGGGTCTTCCCACGATGGCGGTGGGCAATATTTACGAAGCCGATCACGCCAATACGATTATCGCAGCCGGCCGCGCCGATCTTTGCGCCTTGGCGAGGCCGCATCTTGCCGACCCTTCGTGGACCCTGCGCGCGGCGGCGGCGCAGGGCTACCGGGCGCAACGCTGGCCGGATCAATACCTTTCTGGCCGGGTACAGCTTGAGCGCAATCTCGAGCGCGCGGCGCAGATGCCCGGGCCGGTCTAATAGATCATGAATACGTCCACGATTTCGACTCTACTGTCCGGTCAGCACGCGGTGGTCACAGGAGGCGCGCGCGGCATAGGTCGGGCGGTTGCCGCGGCGCTGCTGCGTCACGGCGCAGCTATCACTCTGGCCGGACGCGATGGCACGGCGCTTCAGACAACGGCGGCGGAACTCGGTGCGGGTGTCGGGACGCAAGTGATGGATGTCAGCGACGGCGCCGCTGTGCACGCGGTATTCGATCGCATTCGCGAACAGCGCGGTGAAATATCGATCCTCATCAACAATGCGGGTCAGGCACAGAGCGCGCCGCTGCATCGCACCGACGCGGCGCTGTGGCAGCGCATGATCGATGTCAATTTAACGGGTACCTTTCACTGCATTCATGCCGCGCTGCCGGGAATGCTGGCGACGGGACACGGCCGCATCGTCAATATCGCGAGTATCGCCGGGCAGGTGGGCTATGCTTACGTCGCTGCTTACTGCGCCGCCAAGCACGGCGTCATAGGCCTGACGCGCTCATTAGCGCGGGAATTGGCGGGCAAGCACATTACTGTGAATGCCGTGTGCCCGGGCTATACCGATACCGATATGGTGCGCCGGGCGATTGCAACTATTCAGTCCGAGACCGGACGAACCGTCGATGAGGCCATGGCAAGCCTCCTCAAGCACAATCCGCAGCGACGATTGATACAACCCGAGGAAGTGGCCAGCGCCGTGTTGTGGCTATGTCTGCCCGGGAGCGAGAGCGTCACCGGTCAGAGCCTGTCCATCGCCGGCGGAGAAGTCATGTGAGTGTGGGAGCGGCGTCGATAGCGGCTGATCTGGAGACCCGCGCTACGCGCGCCGATCATGAAGCGCTGCGCCTGTGGCTACGGCTGCTGGCTACCACCAATAGTCTCGAAGCATTGGTGCGCGGCCGATTGCAGTCCCAATTTGGTACCACATTGGCCCGTTTCGACTATATGGCGCAGCTTGACCGCGTGGAGGAAGGCATGCGCATGCGCGAACTTTCGCAGCGCCTCATGGTGACCGGAGGCAATGTGACCGGGCTTACCGACGTTTTGGTGCGCGATGGGCTGGTGACGCGGGAAGTTGACAATATGGATCGCCGCGCCTGTCGAGTACGCCTAACCGCCGCCGGCCGCCGTTCGTTTCGCGCCATGGCCGGTGAACATGAAGCGTGGATAGTCGAGGTGTGTTCGGCGCTCAGTAGCCGCGAACTCTCTAAGCTGAAAGAGCTACTGGGGCTGGTTAAGGATAGAGTGCGCTCGATATTGCAAGGAGCGGTATGAAAGACTCCGACAACAAGTCGTTAGGCGGGTATCAGGCGCGACATTTTCTCTGGCAGGTCGATGATCGAGTCGGTCTCATCACGCTCAACCGGCCGGAACGCAAGAACCCGTTAACCTTCGAGTCTTACGCGGAGCTGCGCGATTTGTTCCGCTCGCTGGTGCATGCCGGTGACGTAGGCGCCGTGGTGATTGCCGGGGCGGGTGGCAATTTCTGTTCGGGCGGCGATGTACACGAGATTATTGGTCCGCTCACCAAAATGCCCACCGATGAATTGCTGCGCTTCACCCGTATGACCGGCGACTTGGTTAAGGCCATGCGCTCCTGCCCGCAACCCATCGTCGCGGCCGTCGAAGGCGTCTGCGCCGGAGCGGGTGCGATCCTCGCGATGGCGGCCGACCTACGTTACGCGACGCCCGATGCAAAGACTGCGTTTCTATTCACGCGCGTCGGACTCGCGGGCTGCGACATGGGAGCTTGTGCGATTCTTCCACGAATCATCGGCCAGGGACGCGCCAGCGAACTTCTATACACCGGGCGGGCGATGAGCGCTGAAGAAGGTGAGCGCTGGGGTTTCTTCAATGGCCTGCATTCGAGTGATCAGTTGTTAGGGGTCGCGCGCAAAGCGGCACACGGAATCGCGAAAGGCCCGACGTTTGCCCACGGCATCACCAAAACCATGCTCCATCAGGAATGGAACATGGGAATTGACCAGGCTATTGAAGCGGAGGCGCAGGCCCAGGCGCTGTGCATGCAGACACAGGATTTCCAACGCGCATATCTGGCCTTCATCGCCAAGCGCAAACCGGAATTCGAAGGAAATTGACCTTGAGTACTCCGGCGCATGCCGCTCTGCCGTTTTTGGCGACGCATCATCTCGCAGTCGCCGAGCAGGTCAGGACCTGGGCCGAAAGGTATTTAAAAGACGGCGGCCATCCGAGTCAACGGGATGAAGTGGACGACCGTTGCCGTGCCCTGGTGTCGGCGCTGGGCGCGGCGGGAATCACGCGCCACTGCGTACGCGCAGCAGAAGGGGGTGAGGTGCCGGAGTTTGATGCCCGTACAATTTGCCTGGTGCGCGAATCGCTGGCCTGGTGGGATGGGCTCGCCGATTTTGCTTTTGCGATGCAGGGCCTGGGTAGCGGCGCTGTGTCGTTGGCGGGGCGTCCCGAACTTCGGGCGCGCTATCTTCCGCGGGTGGCGGCCGGCACATCGATCGCGGCGTTCGCGCTGTCTGAGGAGGAGGCTGGATCTGATGTGGCCGCTATGCGCTGTGTGGCGCGGCGCGACGGTGAGTTCTATGTACTGGATGGGTCGAAGACCTGGATCTCGAACGGCGGCATTGCTGATTTTTACTGCGTGTTCGCCCGCACCGCAGCGGCGCTGATGCGTCCGGATGGTAGCGTCGAAGCGCGCGGCATTAGCGCCTTCGTGGTCGAGAGAGATGACCCGGGCTTTTTCGTCGAGTCGCGCATCGATGTCATAGCGCCGCACCCATTGGCCACCTTAAGATTCAACGGCTGCCGGATTCCCTGCGATCGGCTCATAGGTACCGAGGGCGAGGGATTCAAGATCGCCATGCGCACACTGGATGTATTCCGCTCCTCAGTCGCCGCGGCCGCAGTCGGCTTCGCACAACGCGCGCTGGACGAGGCGCTAACCCACGCAAAGTCACGGGTCATGTTCGGCGGTAAACTGGCCGACTTGCAACTCACGCGGGCGGCGCTCGCCGACATGGCAACCACAATCGAGTCGGCGCGGTTGCTCACCTATCGCGCCGCATGGATGCGCGATACCGGTCAGCCGGTTACCCAGGCCGCTGCGATGGCCAAGATGGCGGCTACCGAGGGAGCCCAGGCGGTAATCGATCGCGCCGTGCAGATGTTCGGTGGACGGGGTGTGGTCGCGGGCGAAACCGTCGAGCGGCTGTACCGGGAAATTCGTGCGTTGCGAATCTATGAGGGCGCCACTGAAGTGCAGAAGCTAATTATCGGCAGGGAGTTACTCAAGTGATCCAGTTTCTACAACCGGCCGGTTGGCTTCCGCCAAAGGGTTACTCGAACGGCGTTGTGGCGTGCGGGCGCCAAGTGTATATCGCCGGTCAGATAGGCTGGGACGGGCAGCGCGCAATTCACAGCGATGTGTTGTCAGCACAGGTGGCTCAGGCACTGCGCAATATTGTCGCCATTCTGGCAGAGGCCGGCGGCAGACCTGAACATCTGGTACGGCTGACCTGGTATGTAACCAGTCGGGATGAGTATTTGGCGCAGTCGCGCGAGATTGGCGCGGCCTATCGAGGTGTACTCGGCACGCATTTCCCGGCGATGGCCCTGGTACAGGTCGTGGCGCTGGTCGAGGCGCGGGCCAAAGTGGAAATTGAAGCGACCGCCGTTATTCCAGAGGCAAGTTAGGGCGCGTCGGCTCGGCGGGCGCCGGCGTTGGCGCCCCGGCGAGCGGGCAGCGAATGAGTGGTGTTAACATGCACGCTGAATCTCACTGAGAAATTCCAGGCGCAATATTCGTTGAGGAGTGTTTTACGTGGCTTCATACCATCTGATCATCGACGGCAAGCCGATCAAGTCGCTGGCAACTTTCAACGTCATTAATCCGGCGGATGGCACAGTAGTGGCCGCCTGCCCACAAGCTACGGCCGAAGATTTGGATGCCGCAGTCGCGAGTGCGCGGTGGGCATTTCCGGCGTGGTCGGCACTCCCCGATTCAGAGCGTGCCGCGAAGCTCAACGCGATCGCGGATGCGATCGAAAAAAACCATCCCGAACTTGCCGAACTCGTCACGCGCGAGCAG
>Ga0075017_100000376_pt1 | contig 24449 bp, 17 predicted proteins | sample AleBraG_ABR_2012_FD_71475 | JGI IMG/M metagenome (GOLD analysis project Ga0075017, IMG submission 71475) | Freshwater sediment microbial communities in response to fracking from Pennsylvania, USA - Alex Branch Run_MetaG_ABR_2012 | ecosystem: Environmental > Aquatic > Freshwater > Creek >... | reverse complement strand
TCGCGTTTGGTCTTGGCGGCCGCCGCTTCGACTTCAGCGGTTTCACGGCCTTTCTTGGCCGCCGTCGCAGCGGCTTCTTCGGTTTCGCGCGTTTTCTTTGCGGTTTCGGCTTCGGTTTCTTCTTTTTCGCGTTTGGCTTTGGCCGTGCTTTCCGCGGCGATTTCGGCGGTCCGTTCCGCGGCCGTCCTCTGTTTGAGATAGATCACCGGCGTCGAGCCCGAAGCTTTGCTGTTCGTGACGCTGAGGGTGTAGGCCTTTTCTTTCTTCCAGGCGACGCAGATCTGGAAGCTGCCGAAGGGCATGAACGGGTTTTCGAGGCGCCCTTCGGTCAGCGTTTCTTTCTGTTCGTGCGTGTAGATCGGCGAGTAGGCGTTGAGCGCTTCTTCGGCGCCCGCGCAGCTGGTGTTGGTGATCTTGACCGGGCCTTTGCTCGATTCTTTGGTGAGTTCGCCCGGTTCGTACGTCGGGGCGGCGCCCGTGTAGATGCTCAGCTTGGTGTAGGAGAGGGGGACCTTGACGGCCACCGGCGAGCCGCTTTTCACGAAGGCGCCGCCGGCTTCGTCTTCTTTGCTGACGTTGTTGGCCGGGCAATCGCCGGCGTAGACGGTCCAGGCGCCTTTGAAGGGAAAGAGGCGGCCCAGCGAGTACTTCGCCCCGGCCGCCGTGTAGGAGATCGCCGAGTAGGTCCCCGTGAGGGCCCGGTAGAATTCTTCAGAGGCTTCGGCGCCCGTGGTTTTGTATTCAAACGAGCCCGCGCCCGTTTCATATTCGGGTTTGATGCCCGTTTCGACGTTGGAGGCCACGAAGCTGTCGCCCTTGACGGTTTTCCCTTCGTAGCTCGTCGCGTTGTTGTAGGTGTATTCCGCCGCGATGCGGCCCGCTTCGGCGTAGCGGACCTGGTAGTGGGTCGTGACGTTCGGCGCGATCGAGAGTTCTTTGGAGGCGATCTTGAGCGCACCGCTCGGCGTCACGAAGCCGGCCTTCTCGACGATTTCGACCTTGGCCGAGGTCGACTGGATGCCGGTCAGCACGACGCATCCGGCGCTGCCGGTGGTGCCTTCGACCGTGTTGTAGGAGCCGGCTTCATTCGGGATGAATTCGGCGCGTGCGGTGACCCCGGAGACACCGGTGCCTTCGCCGTTGAGGACGTCGACCTCGAGCGCCGAGCCGACCGGTGGGGTGATCACGCTGGCCTGTTTGACTTCCGGGCGTTTCGCGGCGGCCTGCTGGGGCCAGCTGACCCTGGAGGCGATGAGGATGTTGGCGCCGGTGTGGGCCGCGGCTTCGGTGGCGTTGCAGCCGGTCGTGGTGCCCGAGGCGCTGACGGCCCTGGCTTCCTGGGTGATCGTGAAGGTCGTGCCCCCGATCTTGGTCGTGTATTTGTGTGGACTGGTCTCGAGCGCATCGAGAGCGCTGGCGGGCTCGGTCCGCAGCTGCTCCTGGGACTGGGCGGCGAGGAGCGCGGCCTCGTCATGGTGGCGCTCGTCGGAGGTGATTCGCGTGGCCACGTCGAGGCCGTTGAAGGTGGCCGAGACGATGATCGCCACAAGCATCGCGCTGATCATGACCTCGACCAGCAGGAAGCCGTCCTGGCCGCGAATCGGGCGGGCCCGCAGGCGTGCGGGTAGGGCCGCGGCTGGGCGGCACCCGAAACTCTGACGTGATCCCGACGTCATTCCAAAGAAAGTGCGCATTGATACGAGAATGATCCTGTGGCCTGAAATCTGTCGGCCTCGGCCCATCGCTGCTTGAGAAACAGAGGGGCCACTCGGCGCCTTGACATCGAGGCGCAGCCAGAGCTCGACGTGCCCCGGCTGTCGCCGTTCGGCGCTGCGCGCACCCGTGGGCCGGACCCGACCGCGCAGAACGTACAATTCGCGACCCCGGGGGACTGGTGTATCGGTAACACGGTGGTCTCCAAAACCGCAACGCGAGGTTCGACTCCTCGGTCCCCCGCTCGGCTCTGACAATTGATTCTCGGCTTGTTAGAGCCATGATCAGCGCCCGCAGCGCCGAGTCGTGAGGTCGCCGGCCCCTCGGGGTCGACGACCGGATCGGGCCGGCGCCAGCAGGCGCTAGGGGCCGCCCGGGACGCTGCGCCGCTCGACCCCTTCGCCCGTACCGATCAGGATGAGGCTGACGAGAGCCGGATCGAACAGGCCGTGCTCGACGAGGCCCGGGGTCGAGGCGAGGCGCGCGGCCAGCGCGGCGGGGTCGCCGACCTCACCGAGATAGTCGGCGATCAGGCCGCCGTCGGGGCTCGGCGGAACATCGCGCAGGCGGGCCGGGTCGAGCAGCCGCAGGGTGCTCTGGGCCGCGAAGTCGACGAGCTCCAGGGGCACGGGTGGGGCGAGCTCCGCGACGACCTTCTCGGCCGAGGCGATCACGACGAAGCGACGGGCGTGGGCGGCGACGATCTTCTCGCGCGTGTGAGCGCCTCCGCCGCCCTTGATCAGCCACCCGCGAGGGTCGATCTGGTCGGCGCCGTCGATCGCGATGTCGAGCTCGCCGATCAGGTCGAGCGGTTCGACGGTCATGCCGAGCTCGAGCGCGGCCCGCTCGGTGGCGGGCGAGGTGGCGGCGCAGCGCAGGCCGGCCAGCCCCCGCCGGGCGATCGCCGGCAGCAGGTGGGCGACCGTCGAGCCGGTCCCCAGCCCGACGCGCATCCCGTCCTCGATCAGCTCGGCCGCGGCCCGCGCCGCCTCGGCCTTCTGCGCGGCCGGCGGGTCGGCGTCGTTCAGCGGCGGTCCGAACCGCCCAGTCGCACCCGAGGACGCCATGGGGCGGACGTTACAGGCCCGCGCGGGGCGCTGAGGCGAAGTCGCTCCGGTGGGGCCGGTCGGTGGAGAAGGAAGCCCTGGCCGACCGAGCAGTGCAGCTCGCGCGCCAGCGCGAGCTGGCGGTTCGTTTCGATCCCGACGGCGACGGCCGTGACGCGAGCCTCTTTGGCCAGTGCGATCGTCGCGGCGAAGATCGCCCGGCGCTCCTTGTCGCGGTCGAAACCGGCCGTGAGGCTGGCGTCGAGCTTGACGAGATCCAGTGACAGGCCGGTGGGGAGGCCGAGCGAGAACTGGCCCGAGCCGAATTTGTCGAGGGCGATCGAGACGCCGAGGCGCCTGACGTCCTTGAGGGCCTCGCGGGCGCGCTCGGGGTCGCGCATCACCGCCTCCTCGCTGACCTCCAGGCACAGAGCGCGGCCCGGCAGCCGGCGGTAGGCCAGCTCCTCGTGGACCCGCTCGGCGAGGTCGAGCTCGGTGAGCTCACGAGCCGAGATGTTGACCGAGATGGGAATCTGGATCCCGGCCCGCCGCCAGGTCTCCGCCTGGGCGCAGGCCGCGTGCAGCACCCATTTGCCGATCTGGGCGATCAGCTCGGAGTCCTGCGTGGGGCCGAGGAAGGTGCCCGGCAGCATCTCGCCGCTCAGCGTCGCGTCATCGCCCCTGGGGTGCCAGCGCACGAGCGCCTCGACCCCGCTGGCGGGTCCGCCCGCGAGCGGCAGGAGCGGCTGGTAGACGAGCGTCAGCTCCTGGCGGGGCAGGGCCTCGCGGAGCATGCCCTCGATCTCGACGTTGGTGCTCAGTTCCTCGCGCAGGCTGGCATCGAACATTTCCAGGCGCCTGCCGCCGGCGCCCTTGGCCTTGTACATCGCCAGGTCGGCCTCGCGGAGCATCGCCTCGGGGTCACAGTTGGGGTCGCTCGAGACGGCCACACCGACGCTGGCCAGCATCGCCACCTGGGCCGAATCGAGCGAGAAGGGCTGCTCGAGCGCGTCGAGAACGCGGCCGGCCAGGGCCATCGCCTCGCCCTCGCCGTCGATTTCCTCGGCCAGGATGACGAACTCGTCGCCGCCGAGCCGGGCGATCGTGTCGCTGTCGCGCATCAGCTCTGCCAGGCGTTCGGAGACCGAGACCAGCAGTTTGTCGCCGACATCGTGGCCGAGGTTGTCGTTGACGGCCTTGAACTTGTCGAGGTCGATGAAGAGCATCGCCAGGACCCCCTCGGAGCGGTGCAGCCGGGCGACCGCCTGGCGGGCACGGTCCATCAGCAGCATCCGGTTGGGCAGGCGTGTCAACGGATCGTGCATCGCCTGGCGCTCGAGCCACATCCGGTCGGTCACGTCCTTGGCCGCGGCGTACCAGGTGTCGCCGTCGCGTCGTGCGCTCCACAGCAGCCAGTGCCAGGAGCCGTCGCGGTGGCGGTAGCGGGTCGTGAAGTTGTCGACCTCCGCCGGATGCCCGCCGCCCGCCCGCATCGGGCCGAGCAGCTGCTCGGCGTCCTCCGGGTGCACGAACTCGGCGACCGGCCGGGACTGCAGTTCCGCGAGGGTCCAGCCGAGGAGATGCTCCCATGCCGGGTTGAGCAGCGTGAAGCGTCCGTCGAGGGAGATCGTCGCGAGCAGGTCGCTGGTCATCTCGAACAGCCGCGAGATGCCCGACTCGTGGTCGGTGGAGAGCGTGCTGAACGGATCGGTGCTCATCGCTGCGATCCCTTCGGCCAAAGATCCTGCTTTTGCGGCGCGAGGGCTCCCGACTGGACATATTTCCGACCCGAACCTCCGCAAAGCGGTGCTACGGTCGGCTCGCTGCGGCGGAACTATGCCTGCGAGGCGGTCCCGACGGGCGGCGTCTCCTCAGCGCCGGGCGCCGGGGCCGGTGGCGAGGCCGGTGGCGAGGCCGGTGCCGCCCCGCCGCCGCGCAGGAAGCGCCACACCGACAGGAGCATGATGATCGTAAGGAGCACCGCGCTTCCGACACACCACTCGCAGATTTTTTCCAGCGTGAAGACCTCGCGGTAGGTCAGGTACATGCTGAAGCCGAATCCGCCCAGCGCGATCGCAGCGGTGGCGAGCCTAGAGCTCTCGCGCTCCGGCGCCAGCAGGGTGCCCAGGATCCCGATGTAGCCGATCAGGCCGAGCAGCGCCACCGGAATGCCCGCCAGCTCGGAGTACCGCGATTTCTGGACCTGGCTGCAGGGGTTGCCCTTGATCGAGCAGGGCGGCGTGATGCCCGAGTAGTGGACATAGGTCAGGTAGCCCGCCAGGGCCACGCCGACCGTGCCGAGCACGATCAGGGTGATCCGAAGCGTCCGTGCGCTCATGACGACCTGGCTCGTCAGCTCTTGAGGGCTTGTTCGAACGCTACTTCGAAGCCCGAGGCGTCCGTCAGCGAGACGTATTCGTACTTCTTCGGCTGGCCGCCGGTCTTGCCGACCAGAAATGAGGGGGTGCCGGTGAAGTTGTGGCTGTTGGCTTCCTGGGTGTCGGCTTCGATCTGAGCCAGCAGCGTGTGATCGCCACGCGCGGCCGTCCACTTGGCGAGGCTCAGGCCGGGAACCTGCTGGGCCAGTCCCTGGAGGTAGCCTTCGGTGACGTAGCCGCTACCCTCTTCGCCCTGCTCGTGGTAGAAGAGCTCGATGAAGTCCCAGGCCTTGTTCTGCTTGCCCGCGGCGAGCGCCGCGACCTGCTGGGTGCGGAACGTTTCAGGTTCGCGCGTGGCCGTCTCGAGCGAGCGGTATTCGATCCTGAGTTTGCCGGTCTTGACCCACTTCTGGATGATGGTGGGCAGCGCGCCGAGCGTGAAATCGCGGCAGATCGGGCACTCCAGGTCGCCGAAGTACTGAAGCGTGACCGGCGCCTTGGGGCTGCCGAGGACGTTCCCGCTCTGGGTCGTCCCGGCGAGCAGGCTGGTGACGGCGGCGACTTCCGACTTGGCTTTCGGGCTCGTGGGGGCCACTTTGCTGGTGGCGCCGCCGCTCGTGGCGATCAGGATCACGACGATCGCGACAACGACGACAGCCACGGCTCCGCCGAGCTGAGTCAGCCGTTTGCGCCTGGCCGCGTCGGTGGCGGCCGCCTCCTCGGCGGCTTTTCGCTCGGCCCGCGCCTGCTCGCGCCGCTGCTTGCGTGTCAGGTCTTCCTCGTCGCTTCCCACTTGGCTCATGCTGGAACTTTTACAGGTTTCGGCTCAAGGGCGCCTAAGCGGCCATGCGAGCCGGACCTCGCCGCCCGGGCCGTCGGAGCGGTCCGGGAACGGAGCGCGGCTCGATCTGGCGGCAGACGTGGCTTCTCCCCGCCCGCCCGACACGCCAAGATGGGGGCGAGCCCCCGTAGCTCAACTGGATAGAGCGCCGGCCTTCTAAGCCGGGGGTTGCTGGTTCGAGTCCAGCCGGGGGCGTCGCGGCTGCGCGGCAGGCGGTCCCATACAGTTGCAGCTCGCAGCTCAGGCACGGGCCGCAGAGAACCGACCATGTTCCAGAACATCCTCGTCGCCATCGACGGCTCGCCGGACTCCGCGCAGGCGCTCGCCCAGGCAATCGACCTGGCCAGCACCCAGCATGCCCGCCTGACGATCTTCAGTGCCGAGGTCGGGCCGCCGGCGACCGCCTACATGGGCGGCGGCGCCGGCGTCGCGGCGGTCATCGCCGCCGAGGCAGCGGCCGAAACGGAGAAGCTCCTGAAGGCCGCTGTCCAGCAGGTCCCGGCCGAGGTCTCGGTGAGCACCGTGCAGGGCGGCGAACCGGTCCGCGTCACGCTCCTGCACCAGCTCGAGGCGGGCCACCACGACCTGCTCGTGATGGGCTCGCGCGGCAGGGGCCCGGTGCGCTCGGCATTGTTGGGAAGCGTCAGCCACCACCTGCTCCACCACAGCCCGGTGCCGCTGCTGATCGTCCACGACGTCGAGCGCCCGGACGGGGGGCCGCCCCAGCCGGCAGACGATCCGGGGCGGCCCGTCTCGGGCGCCTGAGCGGCGGGCCATCGGCCGCCGGACGTAACCTCCGGGGCGTGGAGCCCGCAGCCCAGAGCCTCGAGGACAGGATCCTGCTCGGGGAGAACCTCGAGCTTCTCGCGGGTCTCGCCGACGAGAGCTTCCAGCTGATCTACATCGATCCGCCCTTCAACACGGGCAGCGAGCGGCGCCACACGGCGCTCCGTGTGATCCGCGACGAGGAGGCGGGGCGGACGGGTTTTCAGGGCCGGCGCTACCGCACCGAGCAGCTCTCACGCCACAGCTACCGCGACAGCTTCGAGGACTACCTGGCCTTCCTCGAGCCCCGGCTGTGCGAGGCCCGTCGCCTGCTCGGCCCCGAAGGGACGCTGTACTTCCACATCGACTATCGCGAGGCCCACTACTGCAAGCTCTTGCTCGACGAGATCTTCGGCCGCGCCTCGTTTCTCAACGAGCTGATCTGGGCCTACGACTACGGCGGGCGATCGAAGCGCCGCTGGCCGGCCAAGCACGACACGATCCTCGTCTATGTCAAGGACCCCGACCGCTACCACTTCGACTGCGAGCAGGTCGATCGCGAGCCTTACATGGCGCCCGGGCTGGTCACGCCCGAGAAGGCGGCCCGCGGCAAGCTCCCCACCGACGTCTGGTGGCACACGATCGTCCCCACGGCGGGCCATGAGCGGACGGGCTACCCGACGCAGAAGCCGGAGGGCATCGTGCGGCGGATGGTCCAGGCCTCCACGCGGCCCGGCGAGTGGTGCCTGGACTTCTTCGCCGGCAGCGGGACGCTGGGCGCGGTGGCTGGCGCCCTCGGCCGCCGCTACGTCCTGATCGACTCCAACCCGGAGGCCGTCAGGATCATGCGAGAGCGGCTGGGCGTCAAGGCGCAACCTGGCCGGGCCCGGCAAACGGCCGACCGTCCCGCATAGACTCGGGGGCAGCGATGCCCGCCTATCACCTCGAACTGAGGCAGTTTCCTCGCAACTTCAACCGCTTCAACCTCAGCGGCCCGGAGATCGGCTCGGTCGCGATGACCTGGGTTCGGGAAAGGATCCTCGACCTCGGTGACCAGAAGTGGAGCCCGGCCGAGGCGACCCTGACGATCATCGAAGGCCCCGAGATCCCCGTCGAGCGCCTCTCGATGGGCCGGGGCTGGCCCACGGCCCGCCGCGAGGGCGAGGAGGTGACCGACCGGGTCCTCCGCGAAGCCCGTCAGGCATTGGTGGAGATGGAGCGCCGGCGCCCCGATGCCCAGTCCTCGCCGGCCGGCCCCGACGGGACTGACGGCCGCGACCAGCTCGCACTCGGCGTCGAGCTCGGCGGCCTGCTCGGCGCCCAAGCCGGCCGTCTCCTGGCCGCCTGGCGAGCGGTGGCGGGGCGCAGCTCGGGCCTCGCGCCCAGCGAGAGCCTGGCCCTGGCCGAACGGGAGCTTGCCGCGGGCGGGCCGGAGGACTGAAGCGCCGCTAGACTTTGCCCCGCAGCACGTGGTGGGCGTAGCTCAGTTGGTAGAGCTCCTGGTTGTGGTCCAGGCGGTCGGGGGTTCGAGTCCCCTCGCTCACCCCTCTCGAAGAGCCTGCAAACAGGCGGTTCTTGGGCTGGAAGACCGGCACCGAAGTGGCGCCAAGGTACCAATGGGGAACCAAACTCGCGCAGCAGCTCGGAGCGTCCTGCGAGAATCGAGGACGATGCGCGAGGCGTTCGCCTACTACGACCCCGACGCTGACATCTCCAGTCTCGGGGGGAGCTTCCCGTGGGTTCGGGCCAAGCCCAGAGGTGGCAGCTGATCGACATGCTCTCAAGCCTCGTGTTGCCGCCACGCTGGTTGGCGCGCGTGTGCCGGGCTCGCTCGTCCTTAGGAGCGGCGCGTTTGCTTGTCGTTTAGGGCACTATCTGGGCGTGTCCTCGCGGGCCTGTGTGTGCGGTGATTTCCTGGGCGGGAGGGCGATTGGCGCTGGAGCCAGTGGGAGGACTGACCCAGCGCGCTTCTCGGAGTAGCGGGTGTGAATTGCCATGTCGGTCGAGTCCGGTGACTTGTACTTCGGGTGATCCGACCATGATGTCTAGGTGATGGTCGCTGGCGTTGGCGGTGTCGAGGCTTGAGGTGGGGATCAGTGCGGGGAAGCCGTAGCCGAGTGCGATGTGAGATGCTGCGTTCTCGTCGAGTAGGATCTCGCCGAACGGTCCCAGGCTTGCGAGGCGGCTATCGGCGTCGACGAGCGCGAGCTCTCCGAGGCGCGCCGCGCCAGGGTCGCGCGTGATGAACTCCTGCAATGCGCTTGCCTCTGGGGGGCCGGCGATATCCTCGACGTGGCCGTTGGAGAAGCGCAGCAGGACGTCGTTGATCTGGCGTCCCCCGATGACCACGGGTCGCGTTAGGCGCGCGTGGCCGTTCACGCGGGTTGGGTCGGGTGTGGTGTAGATCTCCTCGGTGGGGAGGTTCGGGACGAAGGCGATCCCTTGCGGGGTCGTCATTTCTGGGCGCTCCCAGCGCACGCCGGGTAGCAGGCCGATGGTCAGGTCGGTTTCGGGGCCCTCGAAGCGGATCGCATCGAGCTCTAGTGAGGTCAGCCAGGCAGCGCGGTTGCGGAGTGCGGCTAGGCGCGCTCGCCACGCATCGATCGCGTCGGGCTCATCGAGCCGGCAGACGTGCGCGAGATCTCTCCAGAGCGCGTTCAGGGCTTCCTCGCCCGGCAGCTCCGGGCGCAGCTGACTGGCCCATCCGGGGGTTGCGGCGGGGACGATCGTCCAGTTGATCACCCTGGCGGCATCGCGCCATTGTGCGCTTGGGCCGGAGCTCGCGCGGGCGACGCGGCGAGGATCCAGTTCGTCGAAGAGTCCTGGGAAGGTCGGTCCTGTGACGAGGATGCTCGCCCCCGAGCGCTCGGCCAGTTCGCGCACGCGTTCGGCTTCCCACTGCGGAACGTGGGTGAGGCTCGCGTCGGGGGCCGCGCCGATTCGCGCCCTTTGAGTGATCGGGTCGGTGATCTGCACGTCGACGAATCGCGCGCCGCGGCTGTAGGCGGCCTCGACGATCGCACGGATGGTCTCGATGTGTCCGGTCTCGCCGGCGACCTCAACATCCTGCCCGGGCTGGATGTTCGCGCCGACCGTGACGGCCAGCTCCGCCAGCGCCGTGATCACCTGCGCAATGGGTGTGGCTGCGACCGGGCTGCCCACACTCGTGAGCTGAGGCTCGCTACTGTCTCCCGGCGGTGAAGTTGAGGGATCGTGGTGCGCCTTCGGCGCAAGGTTGGCTGCAGGCAGCTCGTTTGCGGCGGTGGCGGGTTGTGTGTGCACAACCCGCAGGAGTGAGGTGACGACTCGGGGGTCGAACTGCGAGCCCGCGCATCTCGTCAGCTCGGCGGCGGCATCAGCGAGCAACATCGCTTTGCGGTAGGGGCGCGTCGTGGTCATCGCATTGAACGCGTCGCATGCCGCGACGATCCGAGCCTCCAGCGGTATCGCCTGGCCGCTGAGCCCGTCGGGATAGCCGCTGCCGTCCCAGCTCTCATGCGAGGCGCGAACAATCCGTCCGATCTCGCTCATGAAGCCGCCGATCTTCTCGAGCATCCGCTGGCCCTCGATCGTGTGCGTCTTTATGATCGCCCACTCCCGCTCGTCGAGCTTGCCGGGCTTGTTGATGATCCCGTTCGGCACCGCGATCTTGCCGACGTCGTGCAGCAGCGCTCCGAACTCGACGTTGCGCTTGCGATCGGCGTCGAGCCCGAGCTCCGCCGCGACGTCGAGCGCGAGACGAACGACGCTCTTGCTGTGCTCGCCGGTGTAGGCGTCGTCCGCCTCGACCACGTCACCCAGGAGCAGGGCCGTACCCTGGTAGGCGTCGTTGAGCTCCACCAGCTGCTCGAGGCGCTCATGGCGCTCTTTGGAGAACACGCGCAGCACCAGGAACAGCGGCGCGATCAGCACGACAGGCCATTGTGCGTGACCCGTCCAGGCCGCGAACGCGACGACGAATCCCAGCAGGGAAAGCGCCAGGTCGATCGCGTAGATCGGCCGAACCTCGCTGAGTAGCTCGGCGAGCGAGAAGTCCCCGAACAGACGGTCGCGCACCGCGGCGGCCACAAAGTCAAATCCGAACTGGGCCGCGAGGGCCAGCAACAGGATCCCGAAACGCCCGCTAGGATCGTGATCGTCGGCGATGACCAGCGCTAGCGAGGGGCCCAGCGCGAACCAGCTGTTACCGGCCGCCGTCAGAAGCCAGCTCGGCGAGATCTCCCTGCGCAGGACTTTCGGGATCATGCCCAGCCCCAATGCGAGCATGACGAGTAGCGGCACGATCCGTGCGGGCACGGCGAACAGCATCGGCACGAACACGGCTTGCGTGGGCACGGTGAACCCTGTGCCGATGTCGAAACGGACGTTGGCCGCGACCGCGATCCCAAGCACATAGAGCGCCGCCGTCGCGAGCGAGAGGCGGCCGATGGGCAGCGCCAGCGCGCTCGCCGCCACGAGAAACCCGCCGCCGCCGAGAAGTTCGGCGAGACGTATGCGGGAGCTCATCGGACGCTCGCGGAGCTCCCGTGAGTCCCGCGTGCGCTCAGCTTCATTGATCGCATGAACGGACATGGACGCGGTCTGTATCGCACGAAGACAGGAAGGGACTTAGCTCTGCACCGCAGCCTAGGACGAGCGTCGTCCCGCGGGAGGCCGTTCGGCCAATCCGTCCGGTTGCCCTAAAGGGGCACGAACCTGTACCGATACTGCCCGTAAAGGACTACAACCAACAACTGAAAAGGGCAAACTCGTCGTGAGGCGAGGACGCAAAGCCAGAGGTCTCGAACACGAGATAGCTCGGCCGCCAACAACGCACGGAGGCACTTGTGATCCCCTACTCGTCTCACTTCAGAACCTCGAGGATGCCGCGCGGCTTCTCGCGTGTTGGCACGAGCACGCTAGTCGGGCTCACGCTCGCCGCCCTCGCGAGCTGGCTGTCGACCGCCCCAGCGCAAGCAGCGACCGGCGCATGCCCGGGCTCGACGCTGTCCCAGCCCTTCCTGAAATGGGGCGACTCCCACTTCTACACCCTCGTAGCGGGCGGCGACTTCGAGGGGCCAACCACGGGATGGACTCTCTCCGGAGGAGCCCAGCGCGTGGCCGGCAGCGAGCCCTACGCCATCACGGGTACACTCGGCGCCCTATCGCTCGCACTGCCAGCCGGCGCGTCGGCGCAGTCCCCCTTCGTTTGCACCAGCGAAGGCGAACGGACCCTCAACTTCCTCGAGCGCGCCGAAAGCTCCACCGCAACCTTGGGCGTCCAGTTCATCTACAAGACCGCGACCGGGATCGAAACCAGCGCAGTCAAAAAGCAGAACCCCACCAACAGCTGGGCACCTCCGCAAAACACCATTCACGGAGGCAAAGAATTCGTACACGCGATCGTCACCAACGGCACCGTCCAGGTGGCGTTCCGGTTCGTCGCGGTAAGCGGTACATCCCGCGTCGACGACGTCTTCCTCGACCCACGCATGCGGTAGTCAGGAGTCTCAGCGGTGGGGCGGCTGCCTCCTGGCCGCCCCCACCGCTACACGGCCCGGCAACCGCTTCCGGCGCGAAGGAGGCGTCCAGGCCGAGGGGGCCGGGCTATTGCTCGTCAGTGAGACGCCGAGCGCGGCGCGGCGCTGCGCCGGCAAAGGCGGTGGGCGCCCGTGCTTCCACATACAGGGGCCCCGGCGCCATGTCGAGGCCGTACTCCGGCCAGACGATCGTGCCGGCTTCGACCGCGACCCGACGATGTCATCGGTAGGCGTGTGCCCGAAGCGGTGCCGAGACTGCTCCTTCGCCACGGCGTGCCGAAGGCCGGGGTAAGCTGACACTGTGCCGATGCCCAGGCGGTCAAGCGTCGATGATTTCTTCGCGCGATTGAGCGATGTCCAGCGGCCGCATCTCGAGGTGCTCAGGGAGCTGAGCCTTGCTGGCGACCCCGAGGCGCGGGAGGAGCTGAAGTGGAACCTGCCGGTGTATGTCCGCGGCGAGAAGACGAACCTGTGGATGCTTCAGAACTTCAAGAATCATTGTTCGCTGCGGTTCCCGCCACCGTTTTTCGCCGCCCAGAAGGCTGCGGTCGAGGCCGCGGGCTATGAGGCCGGCGCGGGCTTCATCAAGCTCCCCTACGATCGCGAGCTGCCGACCGAGCTCCTGAAGGCGCTGATGCGCGCACGCGTCGAGGAGTACGAGGCGACCGGCGCCGGGTGGAATGACCGGTGACCCCGTCCATGCCCGGTGAGGGTTGTGCCGTCCACATGAGTCTGCTCGGGGATGTGTCGCGATGCTTGATCCGGTGTCCCGGTGAAGCGTCCGCCGCGTGTCCTCCCGGACACGGCCGCATTGCCGTCGGCGTGATCGCAGCGCGCTGAAGCTGTCAACCGGTCAGGGGGTGTCCGCGTTGAATTCGAACGGTTGGGGCGGGACGAGGGGCCGGCCGATGTCCAGCTGGACGAGCGTGTGGTCCCCGAGCACGATGTTGCGGGGGCTTCCGCTGTAGGGCATGCCGTTCTCGCTCGGGCAGGCCACACCGGAGAGGAGCGAGGTGCCCGGCAGCGCATGTGGGCTCGGGGGTGCGGCGCCCGCAACCGCCCAGCCACCGGCCAGGCCCAGGATCGCGAGTGAGAGCACCACCGCGACACCCATCCGCACAGGAACACCGTGACCCCTCACCAGGACTCCCCCCTCGAGGCCCCGAGTCTGGTGCGGGACCCTCGAGATGCCGACCGGCCTACCCGGAGAAAGTACCATGCCTCACAATCTCGTGGCCAGGGAGGCGGGCGTCAGGGAGCAGCCGTCAGGTGCCGGTGCCCGGTGTGAGGCCGGGGGCGGCCGGGGCCGGGTCCCCGGCAAGCTCGCGGGCGCGGCTCGCGAGGTGCGCGACGCCGAGGGTGTCGTACTCGGCTGCGGCGCGAGCCAGGGAGGCCACGGCCTCCTGCGGGTCGTGCTCGAGCAGCCGCTGGCCGCGCAGCAGTTCGCAGCGTGCGGCGTCCAGCGGCCGGTGCAGCGCCCGCCAGGCGTCGCGGGCGCCGTCCAGATCCATCAGGCACTCGGGAAAGGGACCAGCGATGCCACTGGCTTCGGCGGCGGCGGCTCGGCTCACCGGGTAGGGAACGCGCTCGGCCAGTGCCACCGCCGTCGCCGCCGCCTGGCCGGCCTGCTCCTCGCGGCCCGCCATGCGGTGCACGAGGGCGCGCGCCGAGTTCGCCTGTATCGACTGCGTGATCAGTCCCGCCCGATCGCAGACCTCCAGGGCCCGGGTGAGGGCGACGTCGGCCCCGTCCAGCTCCCCCTGGTCGCGGAGCGTGTTCGAGAGGCCGTAGAGGGCGTCGAAGCCGACCTCCGACCAGCCGACCTGCTCGGCCAGATCCAGGGCGCGCCTGTAGGAGGCCTCGGCGTCGTTCCACTCCCCGCTGCGCCAATGGAGCCTTCCGCGCACCGCGTAGGTCAGGCACAGCTTGCCGATCAGCCCCTCCCGCTCGGAGAGCTCCGCGCTCGCGTCGCTGCAGCGTCGCGCCTCATCCCAGTCGGCGGCGTAGAGGGCGAGCTGGGCCATGGCGGCATAGAGCTCGATCTCCGCAGGGACGTCGCCGACCCTCTGCGCGAGCGCCAGCGCCTCGCTGTATGAGGCGCCGGCGCTCGCATAGTCGCCGTCCGAGCCCTCGAAGTGGTGACCCAGGGCCATCAGGGCGAGGACGGTCTCGTGGTCGTCGGAGTCACGGGCCAGCTCGACGGCTCGCTCGAGATTCTCCCGCGCCTTGGCCGTGTCCCCGATTCGCCCGAAGACCCTGCCGAAGATCCCGTGGGCGCGGCTCGCCGCCCTGATCTCACCGAGGCGCTCGGCCAGCCTCAGGGCCTTCTCGGACGCGTAGATCGCGAGCATGTTGTCGCCCGTCTGCATGTAGAGCCAGGCGGCCTCCTCATACAGACGCACAAGGGCGAGGGACGGCTCGCCGTCCTTGATCAGGTTGATGCCGAGCTGGTGATGCTCGATGGCGCGCTTGCGCTCGCCACGATGCGCGAGCCCGGCACCGATCTTGCGGTACAGCTCGGCCACGTGCTCGAGCTCGCCGCGCGAGGAGTGGAACTTGAGCGCCTCCTCCCACACCTCGATCGCCACGTCGACGCGCCCCAGCCGCAGCGCCACGTCGCCGCGCTTCTCGAGCAGCCGCGCCGTTGCCTCGGGGTCCTCGCCCGCGAGTTCCTGCGCCTGTGCATAGCTGGCGAAGGCTTCGGCGTTGGAATGCACCGCGGTCGCCGCGTCACCGGCTGCCTCGAGGAAATGTGTCGCCCTGGCTCGGTAGACGCTCAGTTCGGAATCGGGAATCCCGAGCTCGCCCCCGAGGGCGGCGGCCGTCGAGTAGTGCTCGGCGAGCAGCGCGACGACCTCCTCGACGCGTTCGCCCGCGCGGCGTTCGATGAAGCCCGCGACCTCGAAGTGCTTCTGTGCGCGGACGGCCTTCGGGAGCATTTCGTAGGCCGCGTCGCGGATCAGGGCGTGCTTGAACGCGAGCTCCGGCTGACGTGTCGGTGAGGCGCCCTCGCCCGCGACGATGATGTCCTTCTCGCGCAGGATTCGCAGCGCCTCGGCCAGATCGCCGCCCTCGGCCTCGGCGACGGGCACGAGCGCGTCTTCCCAGAACGTCCGGCCGATGACCGAGGCGTGGGCGAGGACACGGCGCTGGAAGGGCTCGAGCGAGTCCAGGCGAGCCGCGAGCAGCGCCTGGACGGTCGCCGGGAGTTCCTCGACCTTGGCGCTCTCCTCCTCGGCCAGCCTGCGCACCATCTCCTCTGCGAACAGGGGGTTGCCGGCGGCACGGGTCGCCACCGCGGCCGCCACTTCCCGGTTCAGGGGGTCGCTGCGCAGCAGCGAGGTGATCAGCTGCAGGCTCTCGCCCTCGCCGAGCGGCTCCAGGAAGACGGTCGTCGCATTGCGTCGCGCATGGCCCCATCCGCCGCGGCGCTCGAGCAGCTCTTCCCGGGCGAGGCAGATCTGCAGGACGGGTGCCCGCACCCATTGCAGCAGGTACTCGATCAGGTCGAGCATCCCGTCGTCGGCCCAGTGGATGTCCTCCCAGACGAGCACCAGGGGGTGCTCGCGCGCCATCCCCTCGACGCAGGAGCGGACCGCCGCGAAGAGGGTTTCTCGTGCCTGTGCCGGGTCCTCGTAGTCGGCCGAGCCGCCTCCGTCGGGCGCCTCGATGCCCATCACACGACCAACCACGCCGGCCCTGGCAGCGATCGAGCGGGGATCGCCGCCGGGCTCGGCCAGCAGCACGCCGATACGCTCGGAGAGCTTGGCCCAGGCGAGCGCCGGCGGGTCCGCCTCGGCGATCTGGCAGTCGGCGCGGATCACCTCACCAAGTGGCCAGTAGACGATGCTCGACCCGTACGGCAGGCAGCGTCCCCGGCGCACCACCTCGTCCGTGAGCTCCGACTCGAACTGGCGCAGCAGGCGTGACTTGCCCACCCCCGGTTCGCCGATGACGGTGACCATGCGGGCCGCATTTCCGCCTTTGACCCGGCTCAGCAGCTCGTGCATCTGGGCCAGCTCGCCTCCCCGTCCGACGAACGGGGCCTGAGCGGAGTTCGCCGGGGACAGCTCGGGGTGGATGTCCTCGCGACCGTCCCGCGCCTCCCACGCCTGCACGGGCTCGCGCTTGCCCTTCAGCGTCAGCCGCTCCGCGACGGCGACGTAGTGGACCGATTCGCGCGTGGCGCGGTAGGTCTCCTCGCCGACGGTCACGCTTCCCGGCCGCGCCGCGGCCTGCAGCCGGGCGGCGACGTTGACGGCATCGCCGATCACCGTGTAGCCCTCCCCGACGTGACCGGCCAGCACCTCGCCGGTGTTCACACCTACGCGGAGCTCGAACGTCACGCCGTACTTGGCCGACAGCGGCTCGTTGATCTCGCCCATCGCGCTCTGCATCCCGAGGCCCGCCCGCACCGCACGGACCGCGTCGTCACCGTGTGCGACAGGGGCACCGAAGATCGCCATCACGTTGTCGCCGATGAACTTGTCCACGTGGCCGCCGTACTTGAGCACCTCGGCACCGAGACGCCCGAGGATCCGGTCGAGCTCGCGCTTCACCGACTCGGGATCCAGCGACTCGGCGACGGCCGTGTAACCCGAGAGGTCCGCGAACAGCACCGTCACGGTGCGGCGCTCGTCGAGCGAAGAGCCGATCGGCGGGACCTCGCCCGCGCGCGGGGCCGGAGCCGGCTCGGGCCCCGCAACGCCGTCCCCGAGCGGCAGGCCGCATGCCATGCAGAAGCGGGCCCCGTCGGGTGCCACCTCCCCGCAGGAGTCACAGCGGCGTTCCATTGCCGCGCCGCATGCCATGCAGAACCTCGCCGCCGGGGGGTTCTCGGCGGAGCATGCCGAGCATCTCGCCATCCCGCGATTATCGCCGATCCCACGGTCCCGCAGAGAGTGGTTCCCACGGTGTGGCAGCCGGCGCGGGCGGTCGCGTCGAGCCGGTCGAGCTCGCGCGGATAAGCTGGCGTTCGTGGCCGAGGACACGTTTTCGGGGCAGGTGGCGCTCGTGACCGGCGGCGGGCGGGGGATCGGTGCCGGCATCGCGCGCGAGCTTGCCCGGGCCGGCATGCGTGTGGCGGTGGCGGCCCGTTCGGGCGACGAGATCGAGGAAGTCGCTCGCGAGATCGGCGGCATGGCGGTGCGAGTGGACGTGGCGGATGAGGCTTCGGTGTCGCAGATGGTGGACGAGGTCTCGGGTGAGCTCGGCCCGATCGAGGTCCTGGTAAACGACGCGGGCGTGATGAGCCCGCCGGACACTCCGCCGATCTGGAAGGAGAACCCGGCGGACTGGTGGCGCATCTTCGAGGTCAACATGCTCGGCGCCTATCTCTGCTGCAGAGCGGTGCTGCCCGGGATGGTCGACCGGGGGGGAGGGCGGATCGTGAACGTCGGTAGCGGCGCCGCCTACCTGCCGACCACGCCGAGCAACGTCGGCGGGACCGCCTACGGGCCGAGCAAGGCGGCACTCCACCGGTTCGGGGAGTTGCTGGCGGGGCAACTCGCCGCGCAAGCTGTCGCGGTCTTCACGATCAGTCCCGGGCTGGTCCGGACCGCGATGACCGAGTCGCTCGGGGACGGCGCACCGTGGACGCCTGCCGAGTGTGCGCCCCGGCTCGTGCGTGTGCTCGCATCAGGGCGCGCCGATGCTCTGAGCGGTCGCTACCTCCACGCCGAGCACGATGACATCGAGGAGCTGATCGGAAGGGCCGAGGAGATCCTCGAGCGCGACCTGAACGCGATCCGTCTGACTCGCTGAAGCAGGCCCGCCGTGGGGCTGCCCGGTCAGGCGCTCGAGACGCCGGGGGGTGAGGTTGCCCTCGCGCCTGGCGTAACGAGTGACGCGAGTGCCTCCTCGCGCCGCAGGAAGACCCGCAGGCGCATGATTTCCTCCTGCTGGACCTCGACCAGCAGGTGAAAGGTCCCGACGAGTCTGCCCGTCGGACCCCGGCCCGAACGCAGATCGAGTGTCACGAGCACCTCTTCCCCGTAGGACTTGGCGCCGGCGACGTGGACCCATCGTCCGCCGAGCTCAGCCGTCACCTGCTCGAGTCTGTCGATCGCAGCCGCCCGGCCGGGCCAGCGGCCGGCGCCGGGCCAGTCCGGTGGATCCTCGAGCACCGCCCAGTCGCTCAGCCAGGCGGCGGCACCCCCGGCGCCGTGGTTGTTCCAGGCGTCGAACGCCTTCATGACGAGCCATGCCTGTGGGTCTGTGAGGGCGAGCCGCGGCTCGTCGCCCGACGCCCGCAGCCGGGCGGCGAGGCCGCGTCGGGGGTCCGCGAGGCGCTCCGAGCGCAGGAACTCGATGCCGGCTTCGAGCGCGGTGCGGGCCTCGTCACGAACAGCCCGAACCGCGGCCTCGTCGTCGGCCCGCCCAGCGAAGCGCGCCGTGTCGACGGCCTCGCCGAACCAGAAGTACATCCGCTCGGGGCGCGGCAGCAGCGGGCCGAGTCCGACTCCGATCGGCGGCAGCGGCAGTCCCACGAGCCGGCGCGTGAGGCGGGACGCCTGGCCCAGGAGTGGCGTCTGTTCGTCGGCCAGGATGCCGAACATCTCTTCCACGCCGACCATCGCCAGGGGGATGATCGGGTAGCCGAACTCGATCGCCAGCCGAGCGAATCCCATCCGCTCCTTCCACTTGAGGCGATAGCGCTCGTCGTGCTGCCTGAACACCTCGTCCGAACCACCGGGAAAGACGAGGATCGCCTGGTCCTCGCGCATCAGCGCGCGCACGTTCTCACGGGTGCCGCGCACCATGCCGCCGAGCTCCAGGAGGTTCCGCCACACCGGGATCGCGTAGTGGGCATGATCGCCCAGGCCCCGCACCGCTATCTCGCGCCGGCGCCACAGCTCCGCCATCGCGAACGGAACGTCGATGAGACCGTAGATCGTATGGTTGGCGACGAACAGGACGCCGCGGTCGGGAATGCGCTCGATCCCGTAGACCTTCGGCTGCGTCACGCGCGCGAGCGGTGCGATGATCGAGGCGAGGCGGTCCAGCTGCCTGGGCGAAGGGGGTGGAGCAAGCCGCGGCCTGGGCACCTGGTCACCTGCGCGCGCCCTGGCCGGCATGACCCCGACATTAACAAGTCTCACCCGCCCCGAACGGGCCCTCGCGCGTGCATCCGGGACGGGGTCGGCCGCGAAGGCCGCAGGCGGCCCGCGAGGACCTCGAGGCTGATGTTATGTTCACGTCATGGCGGGTCCGAAGCGGGTTGCCGCGATCCCGGGGGAGGGCGCCGCCGCCGAGGCCTTCGCGGCGGCCCTGTCCATCCTGGAAGGGCTCGCGCTCCCCATCGAATGGTCGCACCCACTCGTCGGCGAGGCCGCCGTCGAACGGTTCGGCGAGCCGTTTCCGCGCGAGGCAAGGGCGCTGATCGATGATTCGGACGTCGCTCTGTTCGGCGCCACGAGCGGGGCCAGCGCGGCCGCTCTGTTCCACCTGCGATGGGGCCGGGAGACCTTCGCCAACGTTCGCCCGACGCGCTTCTCGCCGGGCTTCGCGAGCCCGCTCGCGGAACCCGCCGGCATCGACCTCGTGATCGTGCGCGAGAACCTCGAGGACCTCTACGTCGTCAGCGAGGGGCCGCTCGAGGACCTGGCGCCGTTGGAGCTCGTGAGCCAGACGTGGCAGCGGCCGGTGGCCGAGCTCGGCTCCGGCGCGTACGCTCTGAAGGTGATGACCGAGCGGGGTTGCGAGCGCGTCGCCAGGTTCGCCCTCGAGCTCGCGCGACGGCGCGCCCGTCGGGGCCGGCCCGGCCGCGTGACCTGCGGGACCAAGCACAATCTGCTCTCCCGGACCGACGGGCTGTTCCGCGAGACGGCCCGCCGGGTGGCGGGGGAGTACCCCGACCTCGAGTTCGAGTCGCTGATCGTCGACGACCTCGCGAATCGCCTCGTCGGCCGGCCGCGGGAGCTCGACGTCGTGCTGCTCCCCAACCTCTACGGTGACATCCTCTCCGACGCCGCCGCCGCCCTCGCCGGCGGGTTGGGCATTGCCGCGAGCGGGTGCTACGGCGAGGACTACGCCTACTTCGAGCCGGTCCACGGAACCGCGCCCGATCTGCGCCCGAACACGGTGAACCCCACCGCGACGATCCTCTCGGCGACGATGATGCTCGAACACCTCGGTTTCGCCGAGGCCGCCCGGAGGCTCGCGGCGGCCGTCGATCGCGTGTATGCGATCGGCGCCACCCTCACGCCCGATCAGGGTGGCAGCGCGAGCACCGAGGAGTTCCGCGATGCCGTGGCGGACGCGATCTGATCGGAGATGGTGGCGATGGCGGCCCAGACGATCGTCGAGAAGATCTGGAGAGCCCACACGGTGGCGGAGCTCGGTGACGGGCTCGACCTGCTCCACGTCGACCGCCACCTCGTGCACGACCTCTCCGGGCCGGCGTCACTCGGGATGCTTGCCGAGCGGGGCCTTCGGGTCCGAAAACCCGAGCTGACGTTCGCGACGCCCGATCACACCGTCTCGACCGCGCCCGCCCGAACGGACCAGGACAGCGGAGCCGGTCGGATCCTGCTGCCCGCGCTGCGGGAGCGTGCGCATGCCGAAGGAATCCGGCTGTTCGACCTCGACGATGCCGAGCAGGGGATCGTGCACGTCGTCGGGCCCGAGCTCGGCCTCACGCTGCCGGGCCTGACGGTGCTCTGTGGCGACAGCCACACGAGCACGCACGGTGGCGTCGGTGCGATCGGCTGGGGCATCGGGAGCAGCGACCTGACACACGTGCTGGCGACCCAGACGATCGTCGAGCGCCGCCCCGGGCAGATGCGCGTCGTCTGCTCGGGCAGGCTGGCCGACGGGGTGGAGGCCAAGGATCTGATGTTGCATCTGATCGGCGAGCACGGCGCCGACGGAGCCGCCGGCTATGCCGTGGAGTACGCCGGCAGCGCGATCGCCTCGATCGCCGTCGAGGGCCGCATGACGCTTTGCAACCTCACGATGGAGTTCGGGGCCAAGATCGGGATCGTCGCGCCCGACGAGGCGACCTTCGAGTACCTGGCGGGCCGCCGGTACGCCCCCACCGGCCCGCGCTGGGAGCGCGCCGTCGCATCGTGGCGGGAGCTGGTGAGCGATCGGGATGCCGTCTTCGATCGGGAGATCGAGATCGACGCCGGCGAGGTCGCGCCGCAGATCACGTGGGGCACGAGCCCGGCACACACGATGCCCCTGGACGGCACGATCCCGGATCCCGAGCGGGCACCGGACGCGGCCGGGCGCACCGCCCGCGCAAATGCGCTCGAGTACATGGGGTTGCGCCCCGGCGAGCCGCTGCTCGGGGTGGCGGTCCAACACGTGTTCATAGGCTCCTGTGCGAACAGCCGCCTGTCGGACCTGCAGACGGCCGCCCGCGTGGCCCGTGGCCGCCGCGTGGCTCCGGGGGTGCGGGCCTGGGTCGTCCCCGGGTCGAGCGGCGTGCGGCGCGAGGCGGAGGCGCTGGGCCTCGACCGCGTCCTCACGGCCGCCGGCTTCGAGTGGCGCCGATCGGGATGCTCGATGTGCCTCGGGTTGAACGACGAGGTGATCCCTCCGGGGGAGCGGTGCGTCTCGACGAGCAACCGAAACTTCGTGGGCCGCCAGGGCCCCGGCGCGCGGACGCACCTCGCCGGTGTGGCGACGGCGACCGCCGCCGCGATCGAAGGTCGTATCGCCGATCCGCGACGGCTCCCGCCGCAGGACTGACATGGAGCGGTTCACGAGCGTGGAGGGACGCGCCGTCCCGCTGCTGGTGCCCGATATCGACACCGACGTGATCACGCCGATCAAGCGCGTGATGCAGGGCGGGGACGCGCTCACGCGCTATGCCTTCGAGTCCCTCCGCTACAGGGCGGACGGAGCCCCCGACCCGGAGTGTCCGCTCAACCAGGAGGCCTATCGGGAGGCGCCGATCCTGCTGGCGGGCGTCAACTTCGCATGCGGCAGCTCGCGGGAGACGGCGGTGTGGGCGCTCCGTGGCCTGGGCATCCGCTGCATCATCGCGCCCAGCTTTGGTGGGATCTTCTTCGACAGCTGTTTCGAGAACGGCCTGCTGCCGATCGTGCTGCCGGTCGCCGAGCTCGAGGAGCTCGCCGTCGAGGCCGCCGCCGGTGAGCTCCGCGTCGATCTCGAGCGGTGCCGGATCACGGCCGCAAGCGGGCGCGTCATCCCCTTCTCGGTCCATCCCCTGCGGCGCGAGGCGCTGCTCAGCGGACGCGACTCGATCGAGCTAACGCTCTCGCGCGAGCCCGAGATCGCGGCCTTCGAGCTTCGCGACCGCGAGCTCCGCCCGTGGGTCTACGAACTCGACGATCACCGCTAGGGAGACGCCGCGGCCGCGCTCGGCCGGCCGACTCATCGGCGTGACCGGGCCGGCTGCGGCGATGACCCGGTGATGCTGTTGCGCCCTTCGCCGCCGCGACGGAGATCCGCGGCGCGAGCCTCAGGAACCGTTGTTCGCGAACGCCTGGTAGGGGCGGCAGGGCTCGTTGCGCAGGCTCGGGCAGGGCGGCAGTCCGGTGGGCACGTTGACGCCGGGCACGATCGGGAGGGTGAGGCCGGCGGGCATGCCTGGCCCGAATGCGATCGACACATCGGCCGTGGTGCCTTCCGGCTGGGTCTGGCCGAAGGACCACACGGGCTGTGCGCCGTTCGGCGCGGAGATCGTGACCCTGATGCGTGAGCCCGCGCGGTAGGCGTGCCCCTCGAAGTACAGCGGGATCGTGACCGGGACGAATTCGCCGGCCGGCATGGGCTGCACATCGGAGGCAAGGAAGGTCGGGATCGGTTCGGCCGGCGTCGGGGTCTGCCCGAACATGTTCGTCGAGGTGGTCGCGAGCTTGCGCTCGCTCGCGCGGATCCAGCCGTTCTGGACGAAGGTCTCGGTGCCGTCGGGGCGCACCTCGCTGACCGTCGCCTGGAGGTCGACGTCCGGGGTGGAGGACCTCACCCAGAGGCTGACGGCCCCTCCGCCGATCGCGGTCATGTCGCCGCTGAGCGGCGCCGAGACATAGGACACGGCGGAGCCCGCGGCGGGCTGGGTCCAGTTCCATTGCCACTCCGACGCGTTGCCCCAGAGCCCGCCCGGGCCGGTGCCGCCCGTGTAGTCCGTCAGCGGCGTGGCGCTCGCGTCGGAGGTGTAGGAGTCGACCCCTGCGGCCGTTTCGGGCTGTTCATCGAGTCTTCCTTCCGGCCCGAGATACCACGAGCGAGCCGTCGTGCCGGGTATCGGGAAGGCCGAGAAGGACTGTTCGAACGCGGGATAGGGATCCCCGGGCGTCGTCCCGCCGGTCGGCGAGGGTCCCGCTCCGTTGTCGAACAGCACCCGAATTTCGGGGAGCGCGGTGAAGGCCGCCAGCGCGGTTGCATAGGTCGGCTTCTGCTGGATCGGGTCCGGCGGCAGCGCGACCTGGTCTCCCTGAGGCAATCCCAGCGCCGCCGAATACAGGAGCGGGGCTATCGAGTGCAGGAGCGCCCCGTTGTGGATCGGCGCCTGGCGCGCGACGAACAGCTCGAGGAAGTCGTCCAGCCGGTTGAAGGTGTACGGATCGAGCGAGTCGACGTGGGCGCCGTTGGTGAACGTGAACCACTTGCGTTCGGTGCCGGTGAAGTGCTCAGCCAGATCGGCGCAGTGCCCGCCGGTCTGCTCGTCCTGCCACTGGCAGGCCATGAACGTCGGCACCTTGATGTTATGAACGAACGTCACCGGGTCCAGCGGGTCGGCCACGGACGGGCTGTAGGTCGAGTTTTCCCTGACTTCCGACAGCAGGTTCGTCGCCTCCGCGTGCAGGTCCTGGTTGGCCGCGCAGGTCTGATCGCCTTTCTGTATCTGCTCGTAGGCCCAGTGCTCGCCGCTGGAGGGCCCGGCCGGCAGGGCGTCGAACTGGCGCTCTTCGGCCCAGGCCACGGCGAAACCGGTGTTGAGCACGCCGCCCGGGTAGAGGGTCGTCGCGGTCGCGTCGAGCACCGACAGCGGCGCGATCGCCGCGAGCGCCGGCGGGCGCAGCTGGGCCGCGAAGAGCTGGCTGATCCCGCCGTAGGAGATGCCGAACATCCCGACCTTGTGGTGGAGCACCCACGGCTGATGGGCGACCGTCTGGATCACGTCGTAGGCGTCGAGGTTCTGGAGCGGTTCGAAGTAGTTGAAGGCACCGCCCGAGCAGCCGGTGCCGCGCATGTTCACATCGACCACCGCGAA
>Ga0075017_100000375_pt1 | contig 24498 bp, 14 predicted proteins | sample AleBraG_ABR_2012_FD_71475 | JGI IMG/M metagenome (GOLD analysis project Ga0075017, IMG submission 71475) | Freshwater sediment microbial communities in response to fracking from Pennsylvania, USA - Alex Branch Run_MetaG_ABR_2012 | ecosystem: Environmental > Aquatic > Freshwater > Creek >... | reverse complement strand
CGGCCGCTACTGGCGTTATCTCCCGCAACGTCCGCGGTGCGCCGTACAAACACACAGCCAGCGCAACGCACAACAACGGGCGGACAGGGCGGACAGGGACAACCTGAGCAGCAGTGCGAAAACGTGACAGTCACCAGTGTCCCAAGTGGGAATTTCCCGATCACGATAAGCTCGGTCACTAAAGGCGCCTAAACCTATAATCCGCTTACAGTCTACGACGCCACGCCCGCAATAAACACGGACCCCAAGACTGGCCAGCCGACCGGCCTTGCGCAACGATGGGAGTTGCTCCGTGCAGTACGCCCCAGCGGCTGGTAACAGGATGGCCAGAAGGATGGTGAGAACGGCAACGGCGGCTCCCAGCCAGAGGTGACTTTGGCCCCAAGCTAATACGGGCGCTCTTCATTGTTGGAGACGGCGGGGCCGGTGGCCAGGGAAAGGAACGTTGCGGCGGCGAGCACAACAGCGCAGCGATGCGACCAAATTTGATAGCGAATAGATCTATGTTAGCGCTTGCGCCATGCGCGTCCGAGATTGCGCTCTGGGAGCGGAGGTATGCTGTACAAATGACCAGCACAGCTAAACGCCCCTCTTGGATCGCCCTGCAGGCGCATTCAGAGAAGATGCGCACCGTTCACTTACGGTCGCTTTTTGCGGAAGACCCACAGCGCGGCACGAGATTCACCGCCAACGCGCTGGGACTCTATTTCGACTACTCAAAAAACCGGATTACCCAGGAGACTCTGGCTCTGCTGCTGACGTTGGCTGAGGAAAGCGGCCTGCGCGGCAAGATTGACGCGATGTTTCGGGGAGACAAAATCAACATCACGGAGAACCGCGCAGTGCTGCACGTGGCGCTGCGGGCTCCGCGGGGGACCTCCATCAAAGTGGATGGGCAGGACGTGGTGCCGGAAGTGCACCAGGTGCTGGACCACATGAGCGAGTTTTGCAACCGCATTCGCGGCGGCGCCTGGAAAGGCCACACCGGCAAGCGCATTCGCAATATTGTGAATGTCGGCATCGGCGGTTCCGATTTGGGTCCGGTGATGTGTTACGAGGCGCTGAAGCACTATAGCCAGCGCGACCTGACCTTCCGCTTTGTGTCCAACGTGGATGGAACCGACTTTGTGGAATCGACGCTCGATCTCGATCCCGAAGAGACGTTGTTCATCATTTCCTCGAAGACCTTCACCACGCTCGAGACCATGACCAACGCGCAGAGCGCGCGGGCCTGGGCGCTGGCCAAATTGAAAGACCCCAAGGCGATCGCCAAGCATTTTGTCGCGGTCTCCACCAACGCGGCCGAGGTGACCAAATTCGGCATCGACACGGCCAACATGTTTGGCTTCTGGGATTGGGTGGGCGGCCGCTATTCGATGGATTCCGCCATCGGGCTGTCCAGCATGCTGGCGGTGGGACCAGATCATTTCCGGGCCATGCTCGGCGGGTTTCATGCCATGGATGAGCACTTCCGCACGGCGCCGTTCGCATCGAATCTGCCGGTGATCATGGGGCTGCTCGCGGTCTGGTACAACGATTTCTTCAACGCCCAGACGGTGGCGGTGCTGCCTTACGATCAGTATCTGAAGCGCTTTCCCGCGTATCTGCAGCAGCTCACGATGGAGAGCAACGGCAAGCACGTTTCGCTCGACGGCAGCAAAGTGACGTATGAGACCGGGCCGATTTTCTGGGGCGAGCCGGGCACCAACGGACAGCACTCGTTCTATCAACTGATCCACCAGGGGACCAAGGTGATTCCGTGCGATTTTATCGGCTTCTGCAAGTCGCTCAACCCGCACGGCGAGCATCACGACTTCCTGATGGCCAATGTGTTCGCGCAATCGGAAGCGCTGGCGTTCGGCAAGACGGTGGAACAAGTAAAAAAAGAGGGCACACCGGACTGGTTGGTCCCGCATAAAGAGTTTGAGGGGAACCGCCCCAGCAACACCATCCTGGCGGATCAATTGACGCCGGAAATGTTGGGCAAGCTGGTGGCGCTGTATGAACACAGCGTGTTCACGCAAGGGGCGGTCTGGGATATCGGATCGTTCGATCAATGGGGCGTGGAACTGGGCAAGGCACTGGCCAAAAACATCGTGCCGGAGTTACAGAGCGGTTCGGCGCTCAAGCATGACAGCTCCACCAATACGCTGATTGAACATTACCGCAAGAACCGGCGGTGAGGTTGTTTCTGGTGGCCGCGTTGGCGAACGCCGCCAGCGCGGCTCCTGGCCCTCACCCTCCGCAGTCTCTAGATCTAAACTTCAGAGAACTCTCTAGTTGCTATTCGCCAACCGATCGCGGAACAGCAGGCAAGTGAGCTTCCTTGAACCTGTCTGGACGGATTTCAAAGTGGGAGACGCGATGACCTTGGAACCGATCACGACCAGAATTCGTCTTCGGTCTGCTGGTCTCCCTGAAATTGCCGGAATTTAGTGGCCTTCCTATTTTCGGAGGTGCAAATCATGTCCAGTTCACCAACGTCCGCGATCACGATCGCGCAAGCGAACCAGGAGTTCATCGAGCGTGCTTACCAAGCATTTGCGCGCGGCGACATTCCCACCGTCCTGGAAGCGCTCGCCGTCGACATCCACTGGCACGTGCCAGGTCGAGGCGTTCTTCCTCAGGGGCCGTTTTCGGCGGTGTGGCGTTCTTGTAACATCTGCACAAACGTGTCTGTGATGTTCTGCAAATGTTGGGCACGCTCTCGTTGGGGCTTGCTGGCGGATTGGTCTTGAAATAGGCGTTCAACTCATCGCGTTTAGTCGTGCAAACCTTGCCCATGGGACCATGGTCAAACATCCGTGCCAGAGTGTGGCGTTCGGCAGGGCGCTTCCAATTCTTGGTCGTCTCAGAGATCAAGAGATGGAAGAGTGCATAGTAAGCGCTGGAAACGGCTCGCCGTAAGCTGGCCTGTCTAGGCCGCTTTGGTTCGCGCTGGGCAAGATGCTGCGCTTGCTCGAGCAAGTCGTCCGAGTATGCCATCTGCCGTCAAGCCCAAGCCTCTTCTTGCAATTTGGCCTGTTCCGATTGGCTCCGAAAATTAGAATATGCCTGTAGCCCAAGCTGATCTGGCTGCACTTCATTGACGAGCGTCGCGGAAACCCGGCGCGCCACTTCCCGCAGTTTTGCGCGGTCGCTTGCCTGGTCACTGAGCAGAATGCGGAAAAATACGGCCCCCGAGCCGCTCCAGTCTTCGTCTAAACTATAGCGAATATGCACTACATCAGGCGAAAGCACCTGCGATGCTTTTGCGACACCTTTCGCGATGCGCTGCTGATGCACGAAGGGGCTGGTAACTATTGCCACAACTTATTATCTCGCGTTTCGGAGTCTTTGCGAAATCATGACATTCCCTTACCCCTGCCTCGACGCTGGTTCAGTCTGGGCGAAATCCGCGTCGAGCTGATACGGAACCCAGCGAGGCGTCAGGTTCATATCGACGATCAGGCGCATCAGCTCGCCAGTTGCACTTCACGCCCTTGCGCGAGGCATGCCGCATACGTCAAGGCCTCACGAATGTCTTCCTCTTCGAGATATGGAAAGTCCGCAAGCAGGTCTTGAGTGCTACGACCGGCTCCAACCGCTTCCACGATCATGCCGACCGTGACGCGCATCCCCCGGATACATGCCTTTCCGCCCATGACAGTTGGGTTAATCGTAATGCGCCGTAGTTCCTGCACGTGGTCATCATAGCGCACGCGTCTGCGCCGCAACCCATTTTGCCCGCTTCAGTCTACTTCACCAAAAGGGCAAACAGGGGCACCGCCGGCGGCGGGTGTCAGGACCAGCAGACTACCGGGCTGGGTAATAGCCTCGGACAAACTTCGGCCTGGGCGCAACCGCCCTACTCCTTCTTGGCCTGCCCCTCCACTAACTCAATGCGGATATGATCCGGCCCTTCTATAAACGCGTAACGCACCTTGCCACCCAGCACCGATTTGGGCTCGTCGGTCACCGTGATGCCGTCTTTCTTCAGGCGGGCCAGCGTCTCATCGAGGTTGTCGACGCCGAAGCCGATGTGGTCGGTGACGTGGCCCTTGGTGGATTCGAATTCCTCCCGGTCCTTCCACAGGTCCGGCCACTGTGTTTTGGCGTATTGATAGGGAAAAATGATGATGTTTACGTTGTCCATCATCAGAGACATGGAGGGGCCGATCTGGAAGCCGTTGTACATGCGTACTTCGCGCGAAGGAGCTCCGCGGCCGCGCCATTGGAGGCCGAACTCTTTGATGTACCACTCGCCGGCCGCTACCGGATCCTTGCTGAGCAGGTGAATGTGGCCGAAGTTGTGATGGTTGGCGGTGTTCAGCTCAATCAACTGGTGGTCTGGGCCATCCACGTAGGCGTAATAGAACAGACCTTTCCCTTTGTTGGCGGTGTTGCCGCCGATATCGCTGATGTCGGTCAGCGGCGTTTCAAACTTCGTTCCGCTGTCCAACTGTTTCTGGTAAGTCTGCGGCATGTTCTCGGCGCCCCAGCCGATGTGCCAGATGGTCGACGTGATCTCGGCCTTGGGCGGCGCGGCGACCTTGGTGAACAGCAGCCAGGATTTTTGTGCCCACACGGCATCCACGGCGCCGGCAAACTTCGCCTTTTCGGAGTCGAACTTGGTGGTGTAGAAGTCGATGGCGGCTTTCGGATCGGTCGCGTTCAGATGAACGTGATGAAAGTGTGCCAAGGGCTGGACGGGTTTGGGCGTTTCCTGCGCCAGGCACGCGGCGGCGGCAAGAAGAACGAGGATTGGTTTGAGCACGGAGACATTGTATCTCTTAGCGCACCGGCAGCGTCACCACGTTGCTGACGTATTTTCCACTGGAAACGTACAACTGGACATTGCCGGCCGGCACTCCGGCGGGGATCTGAAAATTGACTTGATTCAAGCCGACGAAGCCCGGCGCCAGGCCCGAGAAACTCACGGTAGACGGCGTGGAGAGCGTCGACAGGAAGACCTGCGGCGTGGCCACCGTGTAAGCCAAGCCACCGGAAGAATAGGTGCCGCCCAAGCCGGTGAGGTAGAGCGAGACAACTTCGCCGGCGGTGGCGGGATTGGCGGCGGTGACCGGTTGTCCGGAAGCATGCAAAGCCGCGGCCACGCCGGTTCCCGAGGCGTCCTGGGTGAAGATTGCCGGCACCTGAGGCGCGATCAGAATCTGTGTGGTGTGTTGGCCGCCAGTGGCGCGTAGAACTGTGATCTTCACCAAGCCCGTGAGATTGGTGAGAAGATACGCGTTGATCTGGGTCGCGCTCACATAAAAAAGCGGGAGCGGCTGGCCGTTGGCGGTGAGCACCGTGTCACTGAGATTGGTTGGCAAGGGCAGGGACGCTGCCTGAGCGGTGCCGCTGGCGAGGCCTGCCCCGTAGACGGAAATAATCGATCCCGCGGCGAGGCTGAGTGTGTTGACGGCACCGGCGGCCGGCTGCACCCGGCTGATCAAAGGAGCAAACTTCACCGGAAACGTCTGATACTGGCCGGCGCGCACCGTCACCTGGACCGGAATGTCTGTGCCGCGCTGTTCCATGTGCAACGTGCCCGCGCCGCTGGGCAGAAAATCGGCATAAAAGAACGGCTGGTTGGTCTGCGCGAACTGGGTTTGCTGTGTGCCAAGATACATCTGGCTCACATCGGTGTAGAAATTGTCGCTGCCGTCTTTGAAAGCCAGCAGCAAGCCTCCGCTCGTGGAAAGCACCGGGTCCTGGCTGGGAGCGTGCCCGATGGTCTGCCAGTCGGTGGTGCCGGAAAGAAAGGACCGGACGATGAGCCAAGTCGGATGGGACGGGGAATCCACTAGCGCCAGTTGTTGTGTAGCGTTGCAGTTCACGCCCTGGCTATGACAAGCGGGAAGAATGCGCGTGTATTGGTCGGGGCGGGAGAAACCGAGGGAAGCGGACGACAGCGCCACAACACCATCGCTGGGCTCGGAGAGCGTGCCTCCAGAACCGATGATGGCAATCGCATTCAACTCCCGCAGGTCGTCGACGCCTTGATTCCAGGTGGCGAGATCGTAAACGAACTGACTTCCGGGGGTGCTGGAGGAGTTTTGCGCGCCGGCTCCGATTTCCACCAGCGAGCCGAAGTTGGGCACGCCGATCAAAACCAAATTACCAATCCGCGTGGTGGCCGGCGGAGCAAAGCCGCCGCCATCCTGCTTGCCGGAAAGATATGCGCGCACAATCAGACCACCCATGCTGTGCGCGATGACATCCACTTGCGGATAAGTAGAAATGAATTGTCCGAAAAACTGCCCCAGGGCTTCCAGGCTTTGCGTTTGATAGGGGCAGGCGTCAAAGAACAGGACGGGGCGGTCCGACAGCAATTGAGGAAGCTGGCCGAAGGTCAATGCCGGGTTGGAGGTGGAGGTACAGGCATTTTGAAAGCCATTGACAAAGACCACGGGCGTTTGAGCCGCACAGACACCGGCCAGACAAACAAATAATGCAGGACGTGATCGCACCTAAATCTAACCTACCCTACTTTCCTGCGTAACGGCGCAGCCAGTGCCTGCGTCAACCAAGAGTGAACTCTAAGTCTTGGAAGAACATCGCTTTTGTCCTTGCCCTCTGCGGTTTGAGCACGCTCCCTGGAGTGGCGCAAAATTTCGACACCAGTGCGACTGGCACCGTCAAGGGTCCGTATTTTGTCCGGCAGCTGTTTACCGCGAACTTTGATGCGAATAGCGGAATCGGCCGTGCCGCGAGTCTGACCGGAATCATGACTTTCGACGGGGTGAAAAATTATTCGTTCTCCGGCCAGATTACGGACACGCAAGCCGGTAGCAGCGCGGCGGCGTACACCGTCAGTGGAACTTATGCCGTTTCGGCGAGCGGATTGATTCAGCTTACGAATCCGATCGACACCACCGACATCGTCTATGGCGGAGTTGGGGCCCTCGGGCCCTCGGCCATTGTGGGGAGTTCCACGGAGGGGCTGAATAGCGATATATTCATCGCTATTCCTGCGGCGTCAGGGGCCACCAATAGCACGGTGACCGGGACGTACAACGCCGGTTTTATAGATTTTCTGCAAGGGAACGTCTCGCAGGTTCGGGATGGCTACTTTACGCTGACGTCCAACGGCAGCGGCAGCTTTGGCACGGTTGCCGTGAAAGGCGTGATGGCCAACCAGAACAGTACATTAACCACTCAAAGCCTGTCGGGGGTTTCCTACAGTATCGCCAACGGTAATGGATCGGGCACACTCACGTTCCCGACGGCGAGCGCGCCACTGACCACCCTGGTCAGCGGCCAGAAGACGTTGTATGTGTCCACGGACGGCAGCCTCCTGATTGGCGGAAGTCCGAGCGGCTTCGACCTGGTGGTTGCCACCAAAGCCGCCACTGGAGCGGTCTCCAACAGCACGTTCAGTGGAACTTATTACTCGGCCGCACTAGAAAACGACGCCTCGGGCTCCACCGGCACAACCAACAGCATCGACTCCTACTATGGTTCGGTGCTGGGCCTGGGCGAAGGGGACGGCGTCACGCACCAACGGCTGGTGTACTTCGACAGTTCCTCGGCGTTTGACTCCACGATTTCCGTTCCTGAGACATTTAATGGTGGGGCGGTGTACAATGATGGGTCCTTCCAAAATATGCTGGGCGTCAACGGACAGGCGCTGCTGCAGGTTGGCACCACGACCTTTTACTCGTTGAGGATCAACCTGCAGGCCAAGAGCACCACGGCCAGCGGCGTGTTCATCAATCCGTTAGGAGTTCTGAACGCGGCCAGCTATGCTCCCATTACGAACTCGGCGGCGCCCGGTGAGTTCGTCTCGATTTTTGGAAGCGGCTTGGCATCGGGCGTCTTTACGCCCTCCAGTTTGCCCTTGCCGACCAAGTTGGGCGGAGTCCAGGTGATGGTAAACGGCCGTCTGGCGCCGCTGAGCTACGTAGGCCCCACCCAGATCAACATACTGGTGCCCTATGCCACGTCAGAACAATTCGTAACTTTCCAAGTGATTAACAATGGGATCGGGTCCAATCAGGTTACCCTGTACCAGAATCTCAGTGCACCGGGAGTATTTACGGGTGCTCCTTCCGGGGTCGGGATGGCAGCCGTGCTGCACGCCAACTATGCGCCAGTCACGCAAAGCAGCCCGGCGAAAGTTGGAGAAACGGTGCTGCTGTATCTAACCGGATTGGGCTCCGTTACTCCGGCGCTCAACGATGGAACCGCCGCTCCGTCCAATCCGCTCAGCAACGTGGATGAGAGCATCGGCGTCGACCTCTACGATCAGAACGGGAACGATGTGAACGCATCGAGCTTGCCTTTTTCAGGACTGGCGCCGGGATTTGCCGGCCTTTATCAAATCAACTTCACGATTCCCCCAGGTTTAGCGAGCGGTCCTACTTTTCTGGGTGTCGGCACCCAGGACGCCTACACTTCTGAGGGGGTGCTCTACGTATCGTCGAGCACATCGGCAAGCACACAAACGCCCGGGCGATCCTCAGCACGGCTGGCGCTGAAGAAGACCGGGCCGCGTTCCCATGACTCGCGTCGGCGCGCCTTTTAAGAGGGTTGCTGGAAAACACCAGGCTCCAGAAAGCTACCGGCAACCCCTCGCAAATTGAGCATCCGGCGCGGCTTGGAAAGCCGTCTTCGGACAAGTCGACAACTCGGCCTCACGCTCGGCAGGGGACGATAGTTTCCATACCCGGCTTACGCCCGCAGGTACGAAAGTTCCCCTAGATTTCTGCCGATAGGCTGCTTAGGGAGCGGGATGCATCTCAAGAAAATTCGGCAAAGCATCTGGCCGGTGTCGGTGTTCGGTCTGGGCTTCCTGCTCATGATCATCGGAGTGGTCGGCGTGGCCAACCTCGGCGAAGCGCGCCATATCTACCGGGATATTCTCGGCTTTGAAGACAATCACCGGCACATGGAAGACCTGATTGAAGACATCCGGCTGGAGACTTTGCGCGTAGGCGAGTCGGCGGGATCGGTCGAGCGTGTCCGTGGACTGGTGGCCCGGTTGCGCGAAATGCGTCCTACCGACCGGACGGGCGCGGTGAACCGGCTGGAAGCGGCGCTGGCCGATCCGGCCGATGGCAATGTCGCCGCGCATCGCCTGCGCATCTTCGACATCACCGACGAGATCCGCAAGTTGAATGGCGAAAATCTGGATTCGCGCAAGCGCGCGCTCAACCAAGCCGTGGATCGATTGCAAAGCGAACTGTGGAGCAACCTGCTGACGGCGTTGTTTGTCGGGCTGTGCATCGCCGCCGCGGCGGTTTTCCGAATCTCCGAGTTGGAACAGGTTTCCGCCAAGGCGCAGGAAGTGACGCGCGAAGCGGAGCGCCAACTGCGCCATCTTTCGCAGCAACTGGTGTCGTCGCAGGAGCAGGAGCGCAAGGTACTTTCCCGGGAGTTGCACGATGAGATCGGACAGAGCCTGACCGCGCTGCGGATTGAACTGGGCAAGCTGGAGCACGTACGGCAGAGTCCGGACTTTGCGGAGCATCTGGAAGAGACCAAGAAACTGGCTGAGCAAACGCTGCAATCGGCGCGGGCGATTTCCATGGGTCTGCGGCCGGCCATGCTGGACGAACTCGGCCTGGGTCCTGCCCTGCAATGGCAGGTGCGCGAGTTTTCCAGGCGCTTTGGGATTCCCGTGAACCTGAAACTGCCCAGCGATCTGCGGGATTTGCCCGATCAGCACCGGACATATCTTTATCGAATCGTGCAGGAATGCTTAACCAATTGCGCCCGCCACTCGCAAGCCAGCCAGGTCCAGGTGTGCGTGGAGCAAAGCGAAGACGCGATCCACCTGCGAGTGGCCGATGACGGGGTGGGCTTTGAGCGCCGCGTCAAGAAGACCTCCAGCGGACTGGGTCTGCTCGGCATCTCGGAGCGCGTCCGTGAGTTGGGTGGCGAGATCTCGATCGATTCCGCGCCGGGGAAAGGCACCAAAATCCAGGTACGGATTCCGGTAGATCACGATACTTCGCCCGAAGCCGCGGCGTTGGGGGATCACAACATCTCCGAGTCATTGATTGAGACTCAGTGACAATTGTCGGAGCTTGTGCGATTTCGACCGGCACTTTCAGTCCGGTTTGCGCCGCAAGTTCGTGAGTCTGCGATGACGGCAGGCTGCGACTCAACGTTCTGGCCCCGTGTTTCGTCATAAAATACAGGTACACGTGTTGGTCAAGGTCATAGCGACGGTTTTGTGCGCATCCGGCCTGTTTGCCGGGGAATACGCGGTGCTCGACAACGGTTTCCGCATCCACGCCGATTCTCACACGGTGGAAGGCGATGCCGTGCAGTTGCTCACCGCCCAGGGCGTGATCCAGGTGCCCACCGCTTCAGTCCGTAGCTTTGAAGTAGAGGAATACACGCCGCCAGCCCCATCGCTCCCTCCCGTTCCTGTCGCGGCAACTCAAGAACCGAAACTTTCTCCGCACGACTTGGTCACCCGTGCGGCGCAACGCGCCGGCCTGCCTCCAGCCATAGTCCACAGCGTCGCTCGCGCCGAATCGGCTTACCGCCCCGACGCCCTGTCTGCGAAAGGCGCCATCGGCTTGATGCAGTTGATGCCGGGAACCGCCGCCGAGTTAAACGCCGACCCCAACGATCCCGCGCAAAACGCAGACGCCGGCGCTCGCTACCTGCGCCAGTTGCTCGAAAAATACGATGGCGTGGTGTCCAGAGCCGTCGCCGCTTACAACGCCGGCCCCGGTGCGGTGGATAAGTACAACGGCGTGCCGCCCTATAAAGAAACCATCGAGTACGTCCAGCGCGTCCTGCGCCAGTATGACAAAGAACAGAAAGCGACCCCCGGTTTATACTAGAATGCTCAGGCGCGCTCCCGTGGTGTGCGCCGCCCTTTTCCTCACAGCCTGCCGTCGCGATCCGCTTCCTCAATTCCCACGCGTAATGTTGTGGGCCTGGGAAAGCCCACAGGATCTGAGCTTCCTCAACCCGAACGATGCGGGCGTGGCATTTCTGGCGGGGACGGTCCTATTGAAAGACGGCCAAGCGCAAATCCGGCCACGCTTTCAGCCCTTACACGTGCCCGCCGGGACCATGCTGATGGCGGTAGTCCGGATAGAATCGCAAGGTGCGCTCCCCGCTGTCCCGCCGGTGTGCAGCATGCTGAGCGAACCGGCCGCACTAAAAGGTGTACGCGCCCTGCAGATCGACTACGACACAAAATCCTCCGAGCGCGCTTTCTATCGCGAACTGCTGCAGTGCGTGCGCGGCCGCGTCTCTTTGCCCCTAGTCATCACGGCGCTGACATCCTGGTGCCAGTACGACGACTGGATCCGCGATCTGCCAGTGAACGACGCGATTCCCATGCTCTTCCGTATGGGCCCCGGCCGCTATGGACCCGGTTCCGAATTTCGCATAGCATTGTGCAAGAGTAGTTTCGGAATCTCTATGGATGAGCCGATCGCCAAATTGCCCCGCGGCAAGCGCCTCTACATTTTTCATCCCGGGCCCTGGACCCAGAACGACTACCGCAACGCATTGGAGGGAGTGAGAAACTGGCTATGACCACTATCGTCAAGTCCGCGGCCATCGCGTTGATGGTCGCCGGAGCGCTGCTTTGCCCTACCGACCTTTCCAGTTGCGGGCCGTTCTTCCGTCAAGCAGTCTTCTCTTTTGCGCATCAGCCGGGGCAACCGCTCACAGACCAGATCGGCATTCTCAAGCCGTCCTATCCGCGCCTCTATCTCTACCAAGCCTACCGGCAACTCACCAGTCCGTTGACGCCCGACGAAAAGCGCGCACTGCTGCTGTCCCCGGCATCGGAAGCAAACACGACGAGTACGGACGAATGGCTCAAGGCCCGTGGAAAAGTCCCGGGCTTGCCCAAAGCGCCCAACATCGACGTCACGGTCACAAAAAGTACTCCTACGGATTATGTTCAATACACCAACTGCCTGGATGATGCCCTTCACTCTGCTGCCGCCACACTGACCACCCGGCTTGCCAAATGGAACAGCGCCCAAGTCAAAGACTGGATCGGCGCACAGGACCTGGTGTTTGCCAATTGCAATGGTGGCAACCCTCTCCAGATTCCTCCTGCCGCCACCGATCCACAGCTCAAGACCGACCGCGCTTACCAGATCGCGGCCGCTTATTTCTACGCCAACCAGCTCGATGAAGCGGAGCGGCGTTTCCGCCTCATCGCCGCCGACAAAACGTCTTCCTGGAGCGATCTTTCCTGTTACCTGCTGGCCAGAGTCCAGATCCGCCAAGGCACGCTGCAGAACGATCCCAGCGCCATGGCAAAAGCGCAGGCGCAACTGCAGGCGATTCTCGCGGATCCTTCCCGCAAAGCCGTCCATGCCCCGTCACGCGACTTGCTTCAGTTTGTCCGCGCGCGGCTCGATCCTCCCGGCCGCCTGGCCGAACTCGGGCAGGTCCTGGTCAAGCCTGACAGCACACTCAGCCGCGACCTCACCGACTACCGCTTCTTGTTTGACAAGCTGGAATCGGCCGCGCTGCCAACAGCCAGAGACGAATTGACCGACTGGCTTTACACCTTCCACAACCAGAACACGGATCACGCACTGGCCGTTTGGCGCAGCCAACATACGTTGCCGTGGCTGCTGGCCTCCATTGTCTCGCTGAACCCAGGCAACACCAAAGCCACCGATCTGATCCAAGCCGCGGACGAACTTCGCCCGGATAGTCCCGCCTTTCTCACCGCCGCTTTTCACTCCATCCGCTTGCTGTTGGACTCCAATCCCCAGCAAGCCCGTGCTCGCTTAGACGGAATTCTCAAGGACGCCAAACTCAATCTGTCCGACAAGAACCTCTTCTACGCTGAGCGGATGAAAGTGGCGGCCAGTTGGCCTGAGTTTCTCAAGTACGCCCAACGCGTACCTGTGGGCGAGTCCTCAGACACCTTCGAGGAGGTCAAAGCAGGCAGCGCTACGCTCGACGCAGACAGTGCTTTGGTGCTCAACGAACACACGCCTTTAAAGCTGATCGCCTCTGCCGCGAACGACGCCACCGTGTCTCTTCCCTTGCGCGCCAACATCGCCATGGCCGCCTGGACCCGCGCCGTGCTTTCGGACGATGAAGCTGTCGCTGCGCAGATGACGCCCCTCGTTCCCTTCTTAAGCGGATACGCCGCCGAGACAGAGAAGAATCGCCGCCAATTTGCGGCGGTCCTATTGATACTGAAGAACCCCGGCCTCCATCCCTATGCCGACACAGGCTTAGGACGGGTAACCGAAGTGAATAAGATCGACGACTACCGCGACAACTGGTGGTGCTCTTTCAGCAGCGCTCAACGAGAAGAACAGTTCTTTGCGAACTTCTATCAAAACCGCGCTGAGTTGGGGCAGCTCAAACTGCTGTATCCGAACTCCACTCCCAAAGCCGCATTTCTCTCGGCCGCGGACCAAGCCGCGGGGGATGCGGATTGGAAAAAGCTCGCCGCGCTCCCGGCTGCGCCCACCTATCTGAGCGCCGCCGTGGTCACCTATGCGCAGGCCCATTTGGACGATCCACGAGTGCCGGAGGCCCTGGCGTTGGCGGTGCGTTCCACCCGTTACGGTTGCACCGACTCTGGCACCGGCAAAGTCTCTAAGCAAGCATACGACCTGCTGCATGCGCAATTCCCCAGATCGGCCGCCGCTGCCCGAACCAAGTATTGGTACAAGTAACGGGCCCATGGGACCGCCGATGAAGTCCTGGACAAGCTCTGCGGAAACCAGGCCCTGGGTGGCATTGGGAGAACCGAGCTTGCCTGGGAGCTGCCAATACTGCGCGCCCACATCGCTGTTACGCCGGAGCTGAGTACCGGCCGGGTCGCTGAGAGCCTGGCCAGTCTGCCGGCGAGGTCGACAGCCGCGAGACTAAACTTCGCAACTACTAGTCCTGGAGCACGTCGATAACTAGTACTATTTCAAATCCCGCAAAGTGCGGGCGGAGCTTAAGAAAAACCCACAGTCTCAGCGACGTTTGGAAGAACGGCCAGCAGCATACTGCCCAACGGCGGCTCGCCGGTCAAGCTAGAGCCGGGATTTCCACTACTTTCCGTCCGGCCCCCGCCCTGTGAATTTGGCCAGTCACAGCAAAGTATGAAAATCATCAGCTTTTGTTTCAAGCGTTTGCGGGGATTGGGCGTGTAGCGGAGCTGAGCCAAACGGTACCTTGGGACCGGCGGAAAGCTTCTCGTTCGCCGGAAAGGAGAACCTCGATTATGATTCCCATTATCATCTTTGTGCCCTAGGGTGTAGAACCTATTCCTAGCCGCCTGGTTTACTACTTAATTTAGCTAAATGCTGTAAACAAGCGTGCCGTAGGGCCCTATATGAAAATAAATTCTCATGTAGGGCCCTCCGAAAATATTCTGAGAAACCCTCAATTTAGTCCTGTTACTTCCCATTCCATCGTGTTAAGCTGCTTATGTTCAGAAAATCAATGGACAGTACTATCCCTGGGGTGGGTACTGGTTTCCTGCCGCAATGCTTAAGTTGTGCCTGTGGCTATCTTTTGCAATCGCCCTTTTGCTTGTCGGCTCCCGTTCGAGTCAGCGGCGCCAGCTTCCCGCTCAGGAACTGGAAAGCGCGGTTCGCGAACTGAAGAAACGCGCTGCCGAAGAACGTGGCCGAGGCGAGTTCCACGCCGCTGCCGAGATCTATCGCCACGCCTATGATCGGGCCCTCGCTGGGGGATCTCCTGCCGTTGCGCTCGGATGCCTGAACAACGCCGCCAGCGCTCAACTTGCCGGCTACGAATACGCCGCCGCCCTCCAGTCCTTCCTGCGCGCCCGGCAACTCGCACAACGGTTAAATAACCGTCCGATGCAGGCGGTCGTCTGGCTCAACCTTTCCTCTCTGTATTTCACACTCCGAAACTATGCCGCCGCCGAGCAGGCTGCCCTCCAGGCGTCGGATTTAGTCCGCGACCTGCCCAACTTTGCCTACCGCGCGGAAGTGCTGGCGCAGCTTGCGTCCTTTCGCACGCGCAGGGGCGATTACCACTCCGGTTTGCGCTTGTTTCAGGAAGCCATCAACCACGCGTCCGACAACGGAAACGAAAGCCTGCGCGCCATCTTGAACGATCGCGCCGGATGGCTGCTGCTGGAGCGCGGTTCCTATCGGGAAGCGGAACCCTTCGTGACCGAAGCATTCCGGCTGCGCGTGCTCGCCCGCGAGCGCGATCTCCGCCCCAGTTACATCTCGGCCAGCCGTCTGAAGCTGGCGCAGGGCGATCAGGCCCTCGCCGCCGCTTTGATCGATCGCCTGGCATCGCTTCCGATTCGCGATGCGGGCCCGGCGCTTTGGCTCGGATACTACCAACTGGGTTTGGTGCGAATGGCCCAAAGTCGAATCCACGAAGCTCGCGTCGCTTTTGCTCAGGCGCTCGATGCCGCCCAAGCCTGGCATGAAGGCGCCGCCTTCTCCGACCAGTCAAGAATGGCCGCCGATGTCGGTCTTCACGAGCTCGCTCAGGCCTTCGTCGACGCCAGCGTTGACTCTGGCGACACCGTCCATGCTTTATTGGCCGCCGAACAGGATCGCGCAGCCGGACTGCGTCAAGTCACCCAAAATGTCCGGCGCGCCGCGGCCCTTACCCCAGAATTCAGCAACGCCTTGAGCCGCCTCCGGCAGGCCCAAACTACCCTCCTGGTTAAGACTACGGAGGAGGGTAGAAGAATGGTCGAACAGTTGCGAAGCGAACTGCACGAGATGGAAGCGAGCCGCTATTTAATGTTCAGCCCGCATACCGCGAATAAGTCCAAGAATGCCCCCTCTCCATATTCCCTTAGGAATATTCAGGAGAGGATTAGGCCGGGAGAGGCATTGCTTAGTTTTTACGCCGGACCAAAATGTACTTATTTGTGGGCAATGACGGCCAGCCATTTCGAGTTTCATCGCTTGCCCGGTGAAGCCGCACTGGCTGAGTTGGCCTCTCGATTCGCTTCCTCGGTGGAGCAGGACGCACTTGATCGAACCAGGCTCAGCGAACAACTTTACCAGGATTTATTCGGCCAACTCAGCGCTACCATCCACCAGCAGGACCGGTGGATCGTCACCGCCAGCGATGCGCTGTTCCGCATTCCCTTTCCCGCCTTGATCGCGGCGCGGCCGGGGCAACCACCCGCGTTCCTGACGGAGCTCCACAGTGTGCTGCGGGTTCCCAGCGCATGGATGCTCTCGGCCGAAGGGAGCCAAATGTCCTATGGAGCGTTTGTCGGCGTTGGCGATGGCATCTACAACCAGGCGGACCCGCGCTGGACCGGACTACGGAGCCGGACCGCGCCATTGCAGCTTGCGCGCCTGGCTGCGAGCGGCCTGGAAGTGGAGGCCTGCGGGCGCCAATGGGCCTTCCGCTCACCGGCGAAAATACTTACCGGCATTCGGGCCTCGCGCCAAGATTTCCAAATAGCGCTGCAACAACGGCCGGCCGTCATTCACATAGCCGCCCACTTTCTCTATCCCGAGGATCGCCGCGATCAAATCGCCATCGATCTGGGCCTTAGCCAGCATGGCCAGCCGGAACTGCTGACCCAGGAGGATGTCGCCAACTGGAATGTCCCCGATAGTGTAGTCGTGATGAGCGGCTGCAATTCGGCCGCATCTGGTGCCGCGGCTGGCGCCGGTATCCTCGGATTGTCTCGAGCCTGGCTGATGGCCGGGGCCTCCACCGTCGTCGGTAGTTTCTGGCCTACTCCCGACGACTCCGGCGAATTGTTCAGGAGTTTCTATGCACACCTTGCTGCTGGCCTTCGGGCCGGCATGGATGGCGGCCCGATTGAACGAATGGCTGCCGACGCTCTCCGGTCCGCGCAGATGGACATGGTGCGTTCGGCATCCTGGCGTTCTCAACCGAAATACTGGAGCGCGTTTTACGCGGTGGGGAAGGACTAACGATTATGGCAACCGCAAGCACTGAATTCGGGCAACCTCTGCCCAACGAACGCGAGCTAAAAGAGAGCCCGGACGGCGCAGAACCTCAGTTCATCACCGACTCCGAGACTGCCATCGATTGGGCCGGCATCGTCGCGCGCATTCGCCAGGGCGAAAACGCGGCGATGGAACAGTTGTACTTCGTCTTTGGCAAGGGTGTCCGCTACTACCTATGCCGCCAGTTGGGTCCACAGGAACTCGACGACAAGGTTCACGACACGTTCCTGATCGTGGTGCAAGCCATTCAGCGCGGCGACGTCCGCGAACCGGAACGCCTGATGGGCTTTATCCGCACCGTGGTCCGCCGCCAGGTGGCCGCCTATATCGACCAGATCGTCCACAGCCGCCGGGAGGAACTCGATCTCGAACTCGGCGCGCGCATCGCCGATCGCCGCCGGAACCCCGAACAAACCGTCGTGGTGCGGCAGAAAGCCGCCATCATGTCCAAGGTTTTGGAGCAATTGCCCGACCGCGACCGCGAGATCCTCATTCGTTTCTACCTGCGGGAAGAGCCGCTAGAACAAATCTGCCAGGAAATGGATTTGACCGAAACGCAGTTTCGCCTCTTCAAATCACGAGCCAAAGCGAGGTTCGGCGAGATCGGCAAAAAGAAGCTCCAGCGATCCGTCATTTCATTCTTTATGAAGAGTTCCGCCTAACGGTGGGCTAGCCTGTGAATTTCCAATTTCGCCGAAGTTGAATCCGGTGCTTCAGATCTGACCGTCGAGGGCACCAAACAAAGGATGTCACGCCGACGCGAAAGGAGCGCTAACGTCGGAATTCAGGAATTAGAACTCCAGCTTCAGCAGTATTTGCACTTGCCGCGCGGTCTCATTCAATGGAGTAAGGGCAGGGAAGCCACTTTGCAGTCCCTGTCTGCCGTAGCTGGCGATGCCGAATTGATTGCCGTTCAGAATCGTGTTTGGCTGGTTGAGATTGGCGTGGTTCAGGAAATTGAAGGCGTCGGCGCGCAGCACCAGCCTGGCGGATTCCCCCAGGTGTTTCACGCTGAAGCTGCGGGAGAGCGATAGATCGATGTTGTATAGACCGGGTCCGGTAAAGGCGTTGCGGCCTTCGTTGCCGCCGTCGGGATTATCCTGAAACGCCGCCGGGTTCAGCAACTGGACACCGCCGGCAACGGCTACCGGCTGGGCAAGATACACGTTCCGGTTGATGATGTCGGGGCGCGGGTTGAAAGGCACGCCGCCCGATCCGCTGGCCGGAAACCCGCTGCTACCGGTGACCGTGAACGGAAAGCCGGAGCGGAAGGCGGCCAATCCCGCCACGGCCCAGTTCCGAAACACCGGCGCGAAGCGAGTCTCGCGCAAGGCCGCAGGCAGGTTCCAGTAAGAGAAGATCACCAGGTTCTGGCGCTGGTCGAAGTTGGAATTGCCCCGGTCGCCGTTGGCGTTGTATTCGTGCTGGAACGCGGCGCTTCCGGTGGTCGATGCCCCCATATTCGCGTTGCTGGTGAAACTCAAGTCGAAAAATTGGCCGGCCAGCGGATCGCTCTGATTGTCGATCCAATGGCTCCAAGTGTACGAAGCCTGGACGACCCCGCGCTCGGACCGATATCTCACGACGGCGGTCATCGCGTTGTAGTCCGAGTACCCCTGATTGGCAAGATAGTTGATGTCCACGCCGTTGAGATTGGCGGCGACACGGCCGTCGCTAGTCGTTGGAATGGTGCCCAACCGGTTGATCACGTCGGTGCTCAACAGGTTGCGGCCATAAGTCCCAAGCGCATTGACTTCCACCGACAGAGAACTGCCGAAGCGGCGCTGAATCCCGGCAAAGTAGCTGGAAATCCGGCCGTTCTTCAAGTTCGGCGTAATCATCGTGAGATCCGGGAAATCCGGCGCGAGATTGGCGGTGCTCACCTTCGAAAGAACGGCGCTGACCGGCTGCAAATAATTCACGGGCTGGTTCACTGGTATAAACGGCAGGATCACCGAATTGTTGCGCAGGTTTTCCCACAGGTTGTCGAAGGGCCGGTCGTAGAACGTGCCAAACGCTCCTCGCAGCAAGGTGGTTCCCGTGCCGAAAAGATCGTAGGACGCGCCGATGCGCAACGCCAGGTTGCTGGTATCGGTGCCGAACAATTGTTGATTGCCGCCGGTTGCCGGCTGGAAAGACGCGCCAGCCAACTGTGCGATTGGAGTCTGCCCAGGCCCGAGTTGCGGCAGCAGGTCTTTGACCGGCCCCACATTGGAGGGCGAGCCGAAGTACTCATAGCGTACTCCATAGTTCAAAGTCAGCCGCCGCGTCAGCTTGAACGTGTCCTGCGCAAACAGGAAGAACTGGTGATAGCGGTATTCGCGGTTATAGTTCGGAGTCACCGCCTGTCCGGGATATGCGGCGTTACTCAATCCAGCCCGTAAATACTGGGCCGTGTCGGACGCGAAACTGAATACCGAGCCAAATTGATACTCAGGTGTGGCGCCGGCCGTCAGGTAACCGCTGATGTTGCGAATCAGTACTCCGGCGCCGGTCGTAATCAGATGCCGGCCATGCGTCCAGATCAGGTTGTCCAGAATCTCTGTCGTCTTACTGAGGTTTTTGTAGCTGTAGAATCCGAGACTGCCCGGCAGCGAGACCGAACTCACTTGGTCGGGATTGTAGACCTGATTAAAGGGCGCCGGAACGGCCAGCACAGGAACCTCAGGGTGCGGGCGGTTAAAATGCAGATCGTCGTCACTGTAGCTGAAGCGAACTTCGTTGGTCAGATTGGAACGAAACGTATGGATGTGGCTGCCACCGGCTGCCCAGGTATCTTGAATCAGCGGCGTGATGAAGTTTGGATAAGGATTCCATTGAAAATCGGGCCGGGTCAAGTTGACGAAGATGCCTCGCGCCAGAATGCGGTCGCGGCCGCTGGGAGTAGTGTAGTCCAGCCGCTCGATCCCCAGCCCGCGATTTAGCGAAACCGGCGGACTCAGGATCAGTTCCGCCAGCGGATTCAGGCCGTTGGTTACCGCCGGCGCGGGATACATGGTTAAGAGAGTACGTGCCACTGAAGTGGTCGATGTGTAGGTGCTGGCGAAAATCGTCGTGGGGAATTCAAAAGGCGTCGGATCCTGGAAGCTGCGGGTGCGCAGATATTCAAATGCACTGGAGAAAAAAAGCCGGTTCTTCAGAACTGGTCCGCTGACGAAGTAGCCAAACTGATCTTCCTTGTCCGGATTTCGTTTCTTGCCCGCCAGATTCTCCTGGAGTCCGTTTGCGTTCAAAACGTCGTTCTTGATATAGAAGTACGCCAGACCATGAAACTGATCCGAACCCGACCGGGTGATCGCATTGGCCACAAATCCCGCGCTCCGGCCATACTCGGCCGAAAAATTGTTAGTGGAAATGCGGTATTCCTGTATCGCTTCCGGCGCGATCGGCGTCAACGGGCCCGAGGTCAGATAGTTGTTGTTCTCCAACCCATCCAGCAGAAAATTGGAGGCAGTGGGCCGGGTTCCATTCACCGCCAGGCCCAGCCCGCGGCCAGTGGCGGCGTCCGACGTTACGCCTGGCTGCGTCACCAGCATGGTGTAGATATCGCGGCCCTCCAGGGGAAGATCGTTGAGCTCGCCCTGGCCGATCACTTCTGAGATGGTGGATTCCAGCGGCGCCCGGCGGCCTTTCTGTGCATCGAACGAGCCGGATTTGGTGGTGTCGACGTCCGGCCCGAAGAACGTCACGATGGTTTTGCTGCCCGGCAGAAAGACACTGTTGAACTGCCCCGCTTCCCACACGTCGCTCAGCGGGCGAAGGCGAAAATCGAGTTCCAGACGGGCGGCTACCGTAAGTTCCAGTTCCTGCACTTCCTGGGCCTGGTATCCGGTCGCCGTGATCCGAATGGTGTAAAACCCCGGCGACAGCAGCGGCAAGTAATAGTTTCCCGAGGCGTCGCTGGGCGCGCCGCCGCCCAAATTGGTGAGTCCGCTGGAAAAGATAATGTTAGCGCCGCCGATCGGTTGACCGGTGCGCGAATCCAGCAACCGGCCGGAAATCAGCCCCTGCGTCGTCTGGCCATAGCCGGCCGCCGCGAGGACTATCAAGACCAGGATTGAGCGCCGAATATACATCCTGAAACAGACGCCGAATACGGCGTAGTATGGTGCAAGGGTATCATGAAGGCCGGCTATTAAGGCCCGTAAGCCTATTACGGCATACTGCCGATGGAAGATTACGGTGTGGGGGCAGGCTGGTTAGCCTGCGCCGGGCTGTTAGCCTCGATAGTACATTTGCACAGATTGAAGTCTGTGCCACGCGGGAAATACGTGTTTAAGCGGCGACTCAGGCACTTCGTCATCTGCGGGCTGTTCGTCATTGCCAGCGCCGCCGCTCCGCGTCTGCTCAGTGACATCCGCTTTTTCCAGATCCTCAATCTCAAGGCGCTAGACACACACTTCGTGGTGCGGGGCAAGGTGCCTACGTCCGATGTTTTTTTGGTTCTGGCGGATCAAAAGGCGCTGGACACCTACAAGGATGAACTGCGAATCTTCTGGCACAAATACTATGCCGAAGCGATTCGAGCGGCGGCTCAGGGAGGAGCGAAGGCGATTGGTCTGGATGCGACGTTTGGCATTCCGGTCGAGAAATACGAGCGCGGTCTGGATCAGGCTATTGCCGAGACCGTAGCCAGTTCGCCCGTCCCCGTGGTCTGCGCGTACGTGGAAAGACTAAACAGCAACCGGGAGGCGCAGCAGGTTCCGCTGAACGTACTGGCCGCGGGATTGGGGTTGGCGGCTTTTGCCAATCTAACCACCGATGTCGACGATTTTATCCGGCGCCAGGAATTGATGGAGGAACCGTCGCGCAATCCGAACGACCCACCGCCCAGCCGCAGCATCGCCATGCTTATGGCCGAAAAATACCTGGGAACAGAGGCGACTTTCAAGGACGGCAAACTGATCCTCAATGGGTCGCAGATTCCAGTCGGAAAGGATCGAGACATAACGATCAACTACGCCGGACCGCCGAGAACCGTTCCGCGCGTTTCGCTGGTAGACTTCCTGGATGCCGCGCACCAAGGCAATAAGCAGCGGATACAAAACTGGGTGAAGGGCAAAGCGGTAATCGTCGGCGTCGACTTTCCCGACGACCGTTATGACACGCCGTTTTTTACCTTTGTGGGCGGAGCCTCGGAGTTGAACATGGCGGGCGCGGAAATTCATGCCAACACACTGCAGACGATCCTGAGAAAGGCTTACACGCTTCCAGTACCGGAAGCGATGCGGACCGGATCTTTTCTGGCGGCGGCAGCGATTACGGCGACCATCGTCACGGAACTTGCGCCGGGCCTGGCGGCTACCGGCATGTTGTTGGAAGTGGTTCTAATACTTTTTTTCACTCACTTTCTGTTTCGCCAGGGCCGGATTCTGTCCACGTCGGAAATGCTGGTCGCGGTCGCCCTCTGCCTGGTCTTGTCGTTGATTTACCGGTTTGCTACAGCCGAGAACCGCGGCAACCTGTTCAAACGCGCGGTCGCCGTCTTTGTGGGAAAGGACCTGGCGGCGTCGCTCGACCAGACCGAGGGATTCGCTCTCAGCGGCAAGCAAATGCCGGTGACCATTTTATTTACCGACATACGCGGATTCACGGCTTTTTCCGAGAAGATCTGCGAGGAGCAGGGTCCCACGGTGCTGGTGAAGCTGCTTAACGAATACATGGCGCTGATGGTGTCCATTATTGTGAAGCACCACGGACAAGTGAACAAATTTATCGGCGATGGCATCCTGGCAATTTTCTCCGACGACGATGAAGGCGCGGTTCCGGGCGATCACGCGCTACGCTGTGTGCGTTGCGCCACCGAAATGGTGACGGCTCCCAGCCAGTTTTCCACCGGATCAGGTATCCACAGCGGCCCGGCAGTTGTGGGAAACATAGGATCTGCCGATAAAATGGAATATACCGTTCTAGGAGATACAGTAAACTTGGCTTCGCGGCTGGAAAGCTTGAACAAGGAGCACCACACCAAGTTGCTGATGTCGGAGGCGACTCAGGAACTCCTGAACGGCCAAGTGGAGACTACGCACCTGGCGTCGGTACCGGTGCGCGGGAAGACGGTGCCGATCAATTTGTACACGGTGTCGACATTGGTACCGGTGCCGGAGCCGGCATCCACCGTCAGCGCATAGGAGCAGATTTGAAACGTTTCCTGATAGTTGCGATTCTTTGGACTTGGGCGCCGGTGGCATGGGCGGACGCTCCCAAGGAAGATCCGGTCGGGCTGGTGCTCAATCCCGGCGGAGGGAAGCTGCTGCGCGCCAACACCGAGACGCCGCTGGCGGCCCGCGCCGGCGATCTGCTGTTTTCCGGCGATGGCCTGCGCACCGAAGGAACTGCCGCCTCGTTTCTGTTCTGTCCGGGCAAATCCCTGGACACGCTCAGCGCTGCTGGAGAAGTCCGGCTGGATGCCAAAGCGCCGAAAGTGAAGACGGGCAAGATTTCGGAAGCGCCCGCGCGCGCCTGCGTGCTGCCTCCGACCTTGCGCATCGCGCAGGCCAGCCAGCAGCATTACGGCGTGAGCATGACGCGAGGTGTCAACGAATTTTCGCCGGTTGCCAAAGACAAACTACCGGCCGGGGTACTGACGGCGATTCAGCCGTTGGAAGCTGCCGCAGCCACTGATACCAGCGACCCGTCGGCGCACGTGGCGCTGGCGGCGGTTTACGAAAGCAGTCAGCTCCCCGCCAATGCACTGGCCGAATATCGGAAGGTGATCGGCGTCTGGCAGGATGCGGAATGGGTGAAGGCCAAGATTTTCGAACTGGAGCAGGGGCTGGCATCCACCGCGGCCGCCACAGCCGCTTCGGCGGGTACGGGCGGACAGATTTATGCGCTGCTGATCGGCATTTCGAAATACAAAAATCCCGCGCTGAATCTGCAGTTCGCCGATAAAGACGCCTCCGACTTCGCCAAAATGGTGGGGACGGAGCGTTTCGGTGGCGTGCCGCCGCAAAACATACTCCTCCTGACCGACGATAAAGGCACCGCCGGCGCGGTGCGCAACGGTTTCCAGCAGTTTCTCAAAGGAAAAGCCACCAAGGCGGACACGGTGGTGATCTTGCTAGCCTCGCACGGTACGGCCGAGAACCCAGGCACGAACGATAGCTACGTACTCACGTACGATTCCGACCCGCAGGACCTGAAGAGCACCGCAATCACCATGTCTGAAATCCACAAGCTTTTCGAGGAACAGCTCGGCAAGGTGGCGCGCGTCATGATGTTTGTGGATGTATGTCAGGCGGGTACGATCGGCACCATCAAGAACACTCCGGTCAGCGCAGATGTAGAAAGCCTGGGACAAACGCAGGGCACATTGTTTGGGCTACTGGCTAGCGGCGCCAAGGAATTTTCGCGGGAAGGCCCGCAGTTCGGAGGCGGCCACGGCGTGTTCAGCTATTATGTGCTGAAAGGGCTCGCCGGGGCGGCGGACCGCAACAAGGATGGCGTGGTTACGATGCGCGAACTGATCCGCTACGTTACCGATTCCGTGGCGGATGCGACCGAGGACAAGCAGCATCCGAAAGACTTCGGCACTTTTGAAAACACCACCAAGCTTGCGGATATGAGCAAGCCCGGCATGGAGATGGCGCGGTTCAAGAAGATGCAGGATCCGCGTTGGGATGAGCCC
>Ga0075017_100000374_pt1 | contig 24533 bp, 17 predicted proteins | sample AleBraG_ABR_2012_FD_71475 | JGI IMG/M metagenome (GOLD analysis project Ga0075017, IMG submission 71475) | Freshwater sediment microbial communities in response to fracking from Pennsylvania, USA - Alex Branch Run_MetaG_ABR_2012 | ecosystem: Environmental > Aquatic > Freshwater > Creek >... | reverse complement strand
CTCGTCACCAGCGTCAACTTCAACGTCTTGCAGATCCTTGTCATCGCCATCGCGATCGGCATCGCCGCACTGAAGGTCGGCAAGGCCGCCGATCCGTTCCTGAAGCTGAACGGCTCGGCCCTTGCCGTCATCCAGAAGGTGCTGTGGTGGATCATCCGCCTGGCCCCAATCGGCACCGTCGGCCTGATCGGCAGCGCCGTCGCCACCTATGGCTGGACCACCATCGGCTCCCTGGGCAAGTTCACCCTCGCCATTTACGTGGGCCTGGCAATCGTGTTGTTCGTGGTCTACCCGGTGCTCATCAAGTCACACGGCCTGTCCATCAAGGCGTACTTCTCCGGCGTGTGGCCGGCCGTCCAACTGGGCTTCGTCTCCCGCTCCTCGATCGGCACCCTGCCCCTGACCCAGCGCGTGACCGAACGCAACCTGGGCGTCCCCCGCGCCTACGCCTCCTTCGCCGTACCCCTGGGGGCCACCACCAAGATGGACGGTTGCGCCGCAATCTACCCGGCCGTCGCAGCGATCTTCGTGGCACAGTTCTTCGGCATCCAGCTCGACCTGGGCCAGTACCTGCTCATCGTGCTGGTCTCCGTGCTGGGCTCGGCGGCAACTGCAGGCACCACGGGCGCCGTCGTCATGCTGACCCTGACGCTCTCCACGCTGGGACTGCCGCTGGCCGGCGTCGGACTCCTCCTGGCCGTGGACCCGATCCTGGACATGGGCCGCACCGCCGTAAACGTGGCCGGCCAGGCCCTGGTCCCCACCATCGTCTCCAAGCGCCACGGCATCCTCAACGAGGAACTGTACAACGCACCGCGCAACGGCAACCCCTTCGCCGATGACAGCACCGAGCTCCTGGGCGAGGTCTCCAATGAAAAAGGTGCCAAGCACGACGCCGGGGATCCCGATTCCCAGCGCGAGCTCGCCAACGCCTGAGCCACTTCCGGCCATAGCGAGACCCGCACCGGGGCCTCGGTGACGCTGTAGGAACGCCATCATGGAATCCCGCCACGGACTGGTCCCATTGGTCCGTGGCGGGACTCAGTGCGTTCACCCCTCTAGGCTTGAAGGGAAAACAGCTGCCCCCGGCCATCCATGGCCGGAAAATGAAAGGCCCCCTTATGATCATTGTGACAACCAACGACCTCCCCGGCTACAAGATTGACGCCGTCTTTGGCGAGGTCATGGGCCTGACCGTGCGTTCACGCCACGTCGGCGCCCAGTTCACCGCCAGCTTCCGCGCCTTGGGCGGCGGCGAGCTGCCCGAGATGACCAAGGCACTGTACGAAAGCCGTCAGGAAGTGGTGGCCCGCATGGTCACCGAGGCCCAGGCCAAGGGCGCCAACGCCATTGTCGCCACCCGCTTCGACACCTCCGAGATGGGCGGGACCTGGACCGAAGTGTGCGCCTACGGCACTGCCGTATACGCCATTCCTCTCGGTGAGGGGCAGCCAGGCGCCACCGGCCAGTCCATCTACCTGGCAGCCAACGCCTAGGACCTGCAGCCACCTGAAGTGGGTGTGCCCGTCATGGCACACCCACCTTTTTGATTTGCCAGGCCATACGGCACATGGTGAGTGCGAGCCCTTATAGCACACTCACCTTTTAATTTGCACCGCGTGCAAACTTGCACTTAGTGTAGAGAAGTGACTTCGCCTTCTCCTGCCCTTCCCGTCCCTGCAGTCTCCCGCCGCGAGCTCAACAAGGCCGCCACCCGGGACGCGATCGCCGAGGCCGCCCTGGACTTTCTGCGCACCCGGGAACTCAATGAGTTCACCGTCGACGACGTCGCCGTGGCGGCCGGGGTTTCCCGGCGCACGTTCTTCAACTATTTTTCCTCCGTTGAGGCGGCCGTTGCCAGCTTCACGCAGCGCTACCTGGACTCGGTGATCGCCGAGCTTGAAGCCCGCCCCGCCGACGAGCCCATCCTGGAATCGGCACAATTCGCGCTCTCCGCCGTGGGCAGCCCCCGCGACCTGGCCATCCTGGCCGAGACCTTCACCCTCACCCAGGACCCCTCACTGGGCAGGTTCCAGCTGCAGGCCTGGGAGGAGTGCAGCATCAAGATCACCGAGGTGGCCCGCCACCGGCTCCCCCCGGGAACGGATGAGCTGTACATCAATGCCCTGGTTGGCGCCGTCGTCGGAAGCTGCCGCGCGGCCGTGGGTGTCTGGTTTAGCCAGCGGGGCCCGGACACCTCCGAGGAATCGCTGGCACATCTGCGCGAGCTTCTGAATACCACCATTTCCCTCATACGCAGCGGTTTTGCCTACTAACGTTTCACCCGCATGGCGCCCGCCCGCGCCGGCCTTCAACTAAAAGGACGCATCATGGCTCTTTGGCTTTATCGACTCGGCCGCTTTTCGGCCCGCCGCGCATGGTTGGTGATCGCGGCATGGGCCGTGATCATCGGCATGGTGGGGGGCGCCGCGGCACTCTTCATGGGCCCCATGTCCAACAACTTCCAGATCCCGGGCACCGAGACCCAGCAGATGGCGGACAAGCTGAAGGCAGACCTTCCCGAAGCCTCCGGCGGAACCGGGTCCGTGGTGTTCACCAGCACCGACGGCAAGCCGTTCACACCCGCCCAGGAAAAAGCCATTTCCGAGGCCCTGTCCTCGTTGACCTCCGTGCCCACGGTCAAGGGCTCGATTGACCCGTTCGTGACGCAGGCATCCCTGGCCCAGGCCAAGACGCAGCTCGCTGACGGTGCTCAGCAACTGGCTGCCGGCGAGGCACAGCTTGCCCAAGGCAAAGCCACCCTGGACGCCACAAGCGCCCAGCTAACCGGCGCCCAGGCGCAGATTGATGCAGCCCAGGCCCAGTTGGATGCCCAGGCGGGACAGATTGCAGGATTGCCCGCAGGCTCCCCGCAAGCTGCCGCCGCATCCGCCCAGCTTGCCGCGGGGCAGGCACAGCTGGATGCCCAAAAAGCCACCCTCGCCGCCGGCCAGGCCCAACTGGCCGACGGTGAAGCCAAATACGCCGCATCCGTGAAGGAACTGGCAGCCAAGAAGGCCGAGCTCACCGCCGGGCAACGATCCGCCGAGGCCGCCACCGGCATCAAGTTTGTCTCTGACAACGGCAAAGCCGCCATCGGCCAGATCCAGTTCTCCGAGTCAATGAACGCGGTGTCCCCTGCCAACCGCCAGCTGGTCCAGGACAAGCTGAACACCCTGGACAGCAGCGGCGTGAGCGTGAATTACAGCAAGGAAATCGTTGAGGACGTCTCCTCGCTCTTCGGCGTTGCCGAGGTGTTGGGCATCGCGGTCGCCGCAGCGGTCCTGATCATCATGCTGGGCACCCTGATCGCGGCCGGGCTGCCCCTGCTGATGGCCGTTGTGGGCGTGGGCATTGGCGTGGGCGGAACCATGGCGCTCACCGGCGTTATTGAGATGTCCTCCATTTCCCCCATGCTGGCCCTGATGCTGGGGCTGGCGGTGGGAATTGACTACTCGCTGTTCATTGTCAACCGGCACCGCCAGCAGTTGCTGGCCAGGATGGAAATGCGCGAGTCCATTGCCAAGGCCACCGGCACCTCGGGCAACGCCGTGACGTTTGCCGGACTCACCGTGGTCATCGCCCTGGCAGCCCTGTCCGTTACCGGCCTGCCTTTCCTGGCCGTTCTGGGGCTTGCCGCGGCCGCCACGGTTGCCGTCGCCGTGCTCATCGCCCTGACCCTGACCCCGGCCATCCTTTCGCTGATGGGCCGCAGGGTCATCTCCAAACGCGCCTGGGCCAAGAGCGAGGCCGCTCACAGCAAGCACGACGCCGAAACGGCCGGTTTGTCGGCCGCTGAGCGTGCCGCTGCCGACCAGTCCAAGGACATCCGGGCCAGCGCCAAGGGCTGGGGCGGGCTTGTCACCAGGCACCCCGTCATTGCACTTGTCACTGCGGTGGTGGCGCTGGCCGTCATTGCCATCCCTGCCGCCGGCCTGCGCCTGGCCCTGCCCGACGGCGGCTCCGAACCCGTCGATTCCAGCGCCTACAAGGCCTACACCATCACAGGCGAGAACTTTGGTGAGGGCATGAACGGGCCCATCATCGTGGTCGGCTCGCTGCCAGCCGGCCTGGACAAGGCCAGCGCAACAACGTTGAACCTTGATGTGGCCGATCAGTTGCGCAAGGTTCCCAACGTGAAGGCAGCCGTTCCGGTGACGGTGAGCAAGGACTTGCGCACCGCCGTTTACCAGGTGATCCCCGCCGAAGGCCCGGCAAGTGCCAGCACCGTCCAGGTGGTCCACGACCTTCGGGCCGAAGGCGCCACCATCCAGGCAGACCTCAACGTCGGGATCGGGCTCACCGGGCAGACCGCAGCCAACGTTGACGTCTCCGCCAAGCTGGGGGCGGCGCTGCCGCCATACCTGGCGATTGTGGTGGGACTGTCGCTGGTCCTGCTGATCCTGGTATTCCGTTCAATCCTGGTTCCCCTTCTCGCCACGGCCGGCTTCCTGCTTTCGCTCGTGGCAGCCTTTGGCGGCGTCGTGGCCGTGTACCAGTGGGGCTGGCTCAGCGGCATCTTCGATGTTGCCAACCCGGGAGCGGTGCTGAGCTTCCTGCCCATCATCTTGATTGGCGTGTTGTTTGGCCTGGCCATGGACTACCAGGTGTTCATCGCCTCGGGAATGCGGGAGGCATTTGTCCACGGACAGGATGCCAAGCAGGCTGTTCGCACCGGCTTCAAACATGCCGCACCCGTGGTCACCGCCGCGGCGATCATCATGACAAGTGTGTTCTCCGGCTTCATCTTCTCCCACCTGACCATGGTGCGCCCGCTTGGCTTCGCGCTGGCGTTTGGTGTTCTCATTGACGCTTTTGTGGTCCGTATGACCATCATCCCGGCCGCCATGCACCTGCTGGGCAAATCCGCCTGGTGGATCCCGAAATGGCTGGACAAGATCCTGCCGGATGTGGATGTGGAGGGGGCAAAGCTGGAAACGCTGACCCAGGAGCCTGCCACACCGGGCTCGGCAGACAAGCAGGAAGCCACCACGGCCTAAGAGAGTCAACCGAGGCGCCGGTCATGGGCCGGGCAGCGCTGATGCGATGCCCGGCCCATGGTGTTTTCGGCCCCCGGACAGCACAACCCCCACGTTCCATGTACATGGCTCCAGCTCACTGCCAGAATGGGAAGCCAAGACCCCGCCAGCAGCACAGGGAGGAACGTTGTGAGTGAGGACCCGCAGGTACGCCAGGAACTCTCCGCACGCATTCACCAGCGCAGGGGCAGCGTTGCGGCCTATCTGCGCAGGGCACGGCCGCGCCGGAACCGGCTCACAAATATCAGCATTGTCGGCAGCGCCCTGGCGGCCGCCTTCACGGTTGGCCCCGCAGTGGGCGGCACCCGGTTTACCGTGGCCGTCCAGGACATCTTTTCGCTGCGTGACGACTCCGTCGTGTGGAGAGTGCTGTGCCTGGCGGCCGTGCTGCTGTCGCTCGCGGCCGCACTGGCCACCAATCTGGCAAATTCACACGCCCTCGCCACCCAGGTGTCGGCCGCCGAGGCCTGCAGCGCCGAGCTTGAGGGACTGGAGTCAGCGCTGGCATTCGGGCACCTGCCCATCGACGATGCCGTGGGGCTTTACCGCCAATACGTGGCCAAGGTGCCCTTCATTGAAGACCCTCCACAGTCTTAGCAGCATCCAGGGTGCACTAGACTGTGAGGCACCGCACACAAACGTCCTGCCTCCGGCAGGACGCAAGGCGGAACCCAAGCAGTCGAATTGCGCCGCACTGGAGTGCCAATGCCCCTGACCCGTCCCCTGCCGGCCCAGCACGGCTATGACCAGATGCGGCCGCTGGTTCGGGAATCCTGGCGCCGCTCCCTGGACGGCCTGGGCGCCCTTGCAGCTTTCAGCCCTCCCGTCGTGTGGGAAAGCCGGGAGCTGACGGAATTCCGCCGCGACCACCCTCTTGCCTCGATCATGCCAGTGATCACGAAATTGCTCGTGGCTCCCAGCCACGACACCGGTCTGCTGATTGCCGTGGGCGACGAGCACGGCCGGCTGCTCTGGGTGGAAGGGGACTCCGCGGCCCGCCGCCACGGTGAGGCCATCAACTTCGCCCAGGGCGCCGACTGGTCCGAGACCGTCGTGGGCACCAGCGCCCCGGGCACGGCCCTGGTGTTGGGCCGCAGCGTGCAAATTGTTGGCCAGGAACACTTCAACCCCGCCGTCCACTCGTGGAGCTGCACGGCGGTTCCCGTGCGCGACCCGGATTCGGGCGCCATCCTGGGCATTGTTGACATCACCGGCGGACCGGACGCCGTGGGCGCCAACACCCTCTCCCTGGTGCAGGCAACGGTGGCGGCCGCGGAGGCCCAGCTGCGCATCGACCGCCTGGAACGCCGGATGGTCCGGGCGGCCCCCGCCAGCACCTCCGCCCCCACCAAACCGCTCTACCGTGACAGCCTGCAAATCCTGGGCCGCGACCAGGGCCTGCTGCATATTGCCGGGGAGGCGCTGACGCTCAGCGAACGGCACACCGAAATCCTGACCATGCTGGCCCTGTTCCCGCACGGGCTCACGGCCGAGGAGCTCACCGAGAAGGTCTACCCGCAAGGTACCTCGTTGACCAGCATCCGGGCAGAGATGGTGCGCCTGCGCAAGCTCTTGCTCGCCAACGCACCCTCACTCGTCCCGGAATCCCGGCCCTACCGGCTCCCCCGCACCCTCGTGGTGGATGCCGAGCAGGTGCGCAACTACCTGGACCGGGGTGCCCACCGGCTGGCCCTGAACATTTACAAGGGCCAGGTCCTGCCCCGCTCGGCGGCCCCGGGACTCGAGGCCATCCGCACCAGGGTGGCCATCCAGTTGCGTGAAGGAATCCTTAACGACGCCAGCCCCGAGGTGCTGCTGGCGTACCTGCAGCTTCCCGAGGCCGCGGACGACGTCGACGCCTGGCGCACAGCCCTGCGCCTGCTGCCGCCGCGCTCACCCAAGCGCGCCGCCGTCGTGGCCCACCTGGAAGCGCTGGAGGGCTAGGCTTCCGCGGCACGCTCCTTTCGGCGGCCCAACCCAGGATGCCCAGCAGCAGCCCACCAAGGACCGTGCCGGCCACACAAATCAACGGGGCGTTGAAAAACAGTGTGGAGCCCACTTCCGCCTCATCACTTGCACCCACCACGTGCCATGCCTGCATGGTGAACAATCCACAGGCCAACTGGGCAACGGTCACGGCAACCACGACGGTCAGGTAGATGCCCCACGCCCGCACCCCTGCCATGGCATTCAAGAGCGCACAGCCTTCACCGGGGCGCACCCGCAGCCCTTGCAACGTGCTTGCAACGTACCCCCGCGTACGCTTCTGGACAAGGACGCCGATGTCCCCCACGCAGAGGAGTTTAGACAATGACTGTTTATGCACAGCCCGGCACCCCCGGTTCCAAGGTCACCTTCAAGGGACGCTACGAGAACTGGATTGGCGGGGAATGGGTGGCGCCCATCAAGGGCGAATACTTTGAAAACATCTCCCCCGTCAACGGCAAGGTGTTCTGCGAGGTGGCCCGCGGCACGGCCGAGGACATCGAGCTGGCCCTGGACGCCGCCCACAAGGTGGCCCCGGGCTGGGGTGCGACCTCCCCCACCGAGCGTGCCGCCATCTTGAACAAGGTCGCGGACAGGATCGATGAGAACCTGGAGCTGCTGGCCGTCGCCGAATCCTGGGACAACGGCAAGGCCGTGCGGGAGACCCTCAACGCCGACATCCCGCTCGCGGCCGACCACTTCCGCTACTTCGCCTCCGTGGTCCGCGCCCAGGAGGGCCGCCTGACCCAGATCGACGAGAACACCACGGCCTACCACTTCCACGAGCCGCTCGGCGTGGTCGGCCAGATCATCCCGTGGAACTTCCCCATCCTGATGGCCGTGTGGAAGCTGGCCCCTGCACTCGCGGCGGGCAACGCCGTCGTGCTTAAACCGGCGGAACAGACGCCGGCCTCCATCCTGGTCCTGATGGAACTGCTCGCGGACATCCTGCCGGCCGGTGTCATCAACGTGGTCAACGGCTTTGGTGTGGAGGCCGGCAAGCCGCTGGCCTCCAGCAAACGCATCCGCAAGATCGCGTTCACCGGCGAGACCACCACGGGCCGGCTCATCAGCCAGTACGCCTCCCAAAACCTGATCCCCGTCACGCTGGAACTCGGAGGCAAAAGCCCGAACATCTTCTTCGAGGACGTGATGGCCAAGAACGACGCGTTCTACGACAAGGCGCTCGAGGGCTTTACCCTCTACGCCTTCAACCAGGGCGAGGTCTGCACCTGCCCGTCCCGCGCCCTCGTCCAGGCCTCCATGTACGAGGCCTTCATGGCCGACGCCGTGGCCCGCACCGAGGCCATCATCCAGGGCAACCCGCTGGACACCGACACCCAGATCGGGGCGCAGGCCTCCAATGACCAGATGGAAAAGATCCTCTCCTACATCGACATTGGCAAGCAGGAGGGCGCCAAGCTGCTCACCGGCGGCGAGCGCAACATCCTGCCCGGGGATCTGGCCGGCGGCTACTACGTCAAGCCCACCATCTTCGAGGGCACCAATGACATGCGCATCTTCCAGGAGGAGATCTTTGGCCCCGTGCTGGCGGTGACCAAGTTCGACGACTACGCCGATGCCTTGCACATCGCCAACGACACCCTCTACGGCCTGGGCGCCGGCGTGTGGTCGCGCAACGGCAATGTGGCGTACCGGGCGGGCCGGGAGATCCAGGCCGGCCGGGTGTGGGTCAACAACTATCACGCCTACCCCGCGGGTGCTGCGTTTGGCGGTTACAAGTCCTCCGGGATCGGCCGCGAGAACCACGCCATGATGCTGGATCACTACCAGCAGACCAAGAACCTGCTGGTCAGCTACAACGAAGACAAGCTCGGCTTCTTCTAATCCCCACGCCCTCCCACCGCTCGCAAGCTCGCGGCGGGGCCCTCGGGCGCGTGGGCCCCGCCGACGCTATCGCAGCAATGGCGTGTTTTTTGGGCACGCTAACGCAGCAATGGCTGGATTTTCAGCATCCCTATCGCATTTTCCACGCACGACGCCGGGCACCTGACCCAGGGTGTCCGGCGCACCACCATCAGCCAGACAGTTCAAAGGAGAACCACATGACCACCATGCATGCAGCAGTTGTCAAGGAATTCGGCGCACCCCTCAGTGTTGAGGAGTATCCGCTGCCCACACCCGGTCCGGGCCAGGCCCTGGTGAAGTTGATCGCCAGCGGCGTTTGCCACACCGATCTGCACGCCGCCGAGGGTGACTGGCCCGTCAAGCCCAGCCCGCCGTTCGTGCCCGGCCACGAAGGCGTGGGTGAAGTGGTTGCTTTGGGCCAAGGCGTCACATCGTTGGCCGTTGGCGACCGTGTGGGCAATGCCTGGCTGTGGAGCGCGTGCGGGGACTGTGAATTCTGCCGCACCGGTTGGGAAACCTTGTGCGAGTCCCAGCAAAACGGCGGCTACAGCGTGGATGGTTCCTTCGGTGAGTACATGCTGGTGGATGCCGAGTTCGCCCCGCGCATCCCCGAGGGTGCCGACCCCGTGGAGATCGCCCCGGTGCTCTGTGCCGGTGTCACCGTATACAAGGGCTTGAAGATGACGGAGGCCCGCCCGGGCCAGTGGGTTGTCATCTCAGGCATTGGCGGGCTGGGGCACATCGCCGTCCAGTACGCCGTGGCCATGGGCCTGCGCGTAGCCGCCGTGGACATCGCCGAGGACAAGCTGGCCCTGGCCCGCAAACACGGCGCCGAAATCACCGTCAACGCCATGGACGGGGACCCGGTGGAGGCCATCCAGGCACAGACCGGCGGCGTCCATGGCGTACTGGTCACGGCCGTCCACCCGGCAGCCTTTGGCCAGGCGATCGGCATGACCCGCCGCGGCGGCACCATCGTGTTCAACGGTCTGCCCCCGGGCGACTTCCCCGCACCCATCTTTGACGTGGTGCTCAAGGGGCTGACCATCCGCGGCTCCATCGTGGGCACCCGACAGGATATGACCGAGGCCATCGACTTCTACGCCCGCGGCCTGATCCATCCCACGGTCTCCACCCGCAGCCTCGGCGAGATCAACGAGGTTCTCGATGAGATGAAGGCCGGCGCGATCGACGGCCGCGTCGTCATCGCCTACTAACCCCTCCCGGGAACCCTCTCGCAGCAATGGCCGGTTTCTAGCCGACGCTATCGCAGCAATGGCCGGTTTTTCCGGAACCCTCTCGCAGCTTTGCCCAACGTACGACGGCGGTGACTCGCCCCTCCCACGTGACGGTGACCCGCCGCCGTCGTACTTGGGCACAGGAACACCAGCTAAGGAGCACCTCCATGGACGCCACCCCCGAAACCCTGGATGCCGCCATCACCATCCCCGGCGAGACGCATTCTCGGGTGGCCTTGAGCGCAACGGCCGTGAAACTGCTGCAAAAGATGTGGGGACTTCACGGCCCGCTCATGTTCCACCAGTCCGGCGGCTGCTGCGACGGTTCCTCCCCCATGTGCTACCCGGCGGGCGAGTTCATCACCGCGGAGGCGGACATCCTGCTGGGGCTCTTTGAGCTGCCCGGCTGCGGCCCGTTGGAGTTCTGGATGTCCAAGGAACAGTTCAGCTACTGGTCCCACACGCATCTCACGGTTGACGTGGTGGATGGGCGCGGCAGCGGTTTTTCCGTGGAGTCGCCCGAGGGCAAGCGCTTCCTGATCCGCTCGCGCCTGGTGGAGGGCTTTGAGCCTGCCCCACGGCCATAGCCCGACGGCCGCACGAACTACTTCCGGTTCCTCCTGGATTGCTGCCGCTTTTGCACAATGACAGCCACCACTGCCACTACGATTGCCCCAGCCATGGCGATTTCCATATCGCGCCTCTCCTTGAATCCTGTGGTTCTCCAACGTCCAGCATAGGGCGCCGCGGGCCGTTGCCCGGCGTCTAGGCTTGGATCATGACTGAACCGCTGATCCTCGCCTCCGCCTCCCCCTCCCGAACCAAGTTGCTGTCCGACGCCGGCATTGCCCACCGCATCCGGGTTTCGGACGTGGACGAGGATGCGGTCACCGCCGCGGCCGGGCCCTTGACGCCGGCAGAGACCGCGTTGCTGCTGGCCCGCGCCAAGGCCGAGTCCGTCGCCGAAGGCGTTGCGTCCGGCCTGGTAGTGGGTTGTGACTCGGTCTTTGAATTTGATGGTGAGCCGTATGGCAAACCCTGGCAGGCCGACGTCGCCCGTGAACGCTGGCAGCTGATGCGCGGCAAGTCCGGGGTGCTCCATACCGGGCACTGGCTCATTTCCGCGAACGGCGGCGAAGCCACCGGACACGGGGAGGTCACCAGCGCCGTGGTCCATTTTGAGGACGTGTCCGACGCCGAAATTGACGCCTACGTGGCCACGGGCGAGCCCTTGCTGGTGGCCGGCGGCTTCACCATTGACGGCCTGGCCGGCGCCTTCATCACAGGAGTCGACGGGGATCCGCACACCGTGGTGGGACTGTCCATCTCCACCTTGCGCCGGCTGCTGGCGAAAATGGGGGTCCCCATCACCGATTTGTGGAGTTAGTTCCCTGCGGCTGCGTACCATTCCACCCCAATGATGCGCCACATCGAAAGTGGCGCATCATTGGCCGTTAACAACACGCAGGATTCGCGGCACTTAGCCGGCGGCGAGGCAGCCACCTGAAGGCCATTTTGTAGGAACTCCACAAAAGAAGTTACCCTCACACGCGGAAACAGCATCATGTGTGGGCCAAACCCTCACAACCGCGCTAGGCTCACTGAAGAATAGAAGGAGTCTCGTGTGACCAACTCACAGTCCGCCGGTGCAAACCAGCTCACCAAAGTCCTGATCGCCAACCGCGGCGAAATTGCCGTCCGCATCATCCGGGCGGCCCGCGACGAGGGCATTGCCTCCGTGGCTGTGTACGCGGAACCCGACAGGGACGCCCTGCACGTGCGCATGGCCGACGAGGCCTTTGCCTTGGGCGGCACCACCGCGGCCGACTCTTACCTGGTCATGGAGAAGATCCTGGATGCCGCGAGGCAATCAGGTGCCGACGCCATCCACCCGGGCTATGGCTTCCTGGCCGAAAACGCCGAATTCGCCCAAAAAGTGGTCGACGCCGGACTGACCTGGATCGGCCCGTCCGCCGCCTCCATCGCGGCCCTGGGCGACAAGGTCCAGGCCCGCCACATTGCCGAAAAGGTGGGCGCGCCGCTGGTTCCGGGCACCAAGAACCCCGTGGCCACCACGCAGGAAGTCCTCGACTTTGCCGACGAGTTCGGCCTGCCGCTGGCCATCAAGGCCGCCTATGGCGGCGGCGGGCGCGGCATCAAGGTGGTCCGCAGCCGCGAGGAAATCCCCGAAATGTACGAATCCGCCGTCCGCGAGGCCGTGGCGGCGTTTGGCCGTGGCGAGTGCTTTGTGGAGCGCTTCCTCGATGCCCCCCGCCACGTGGAAACCCAGTGCCTGGCAGATGCGGCGGGCAACGTCGTGGTCGTCTCCACGAGGGATTGTTCCCTGCAGCGCCGCAACCAGAAGCTGGTTGAGGAGGCCCCCGCCCCGTTCCTGACGGACGAGCAGAACGCCCAGCTGTACGCCTCCTCCAAGGCGATCCTGATAGAGGCCAACTACCAGGGCGCCGGCACGTGCGAGTTCCTGGTGGGCACCGACGGCACCATCTCCTTCCTGGAGGTCAACACCCGCCTGCAGGTGGAACACACGATCTCCGAGGAAGTCACCGGGATCGACCTGGTGCGCGAGCAGTTCCGCATTGCCCGCGGCGAAGACCTGGGCTACGGCGATCCCGAAGTCCGCGGACACTCCCTTGAGTTCCGCATCAACGGCGAGGACGCCGGCCGCGGCTTCATGCCGGCCCCGGGCACCGTAACCACCATCGCCCTGCCCTCGGGCCCCGGCGTCCGGGTCGACTCCGGAATCGTCGCCGGCGAGGTGATCGGCGGCAACTTCGACTCCATGCTGGCCAAGCTCATCGTCACCGGCGCCAACCGCGAGCAGGCCATCCAGCGGGCCGGCCGCGCCCTGGCCGAGATGGAAATCGGCGGCATGCCCACCGTGCTGCCCTTCCACCGCGCCGTGGTGGCAGACCCGGCCTTCGCCCCGAAGGACGGCAAACCGTTCACCATCCACACCCGGTGGATCGAGACAGAGTTCAACAACACCATCCCCGCCTTCGACCCGGCCACTGCCGCAGGGGCCGCGCACGACGCCGGCACCCGCCAAAGCGTGACGGTGGAAGTGGGCGGCAAGCGCCTTGAGGTGACACTCCCGGCGTCGCTGGCGGTTGGCAACGGCTCCAGCCCCGCGGGCGCCAAGAAGGCCAAGAAGGCCGCCCGCGGCCGCAGCGCGGCCCCGGCCGCCGCCAACGGCAACGCGCTCACCTCCCCCATGCAGGGCACCATCGTGAAGGTGGCCGTGGCCGACGGCGACGTCGTGTCCGAAGGCGATTTGATCGTGGTCCTGGAAGCCATGAAGATGGAGCAGCCGCTCACGGCGCACCGCTCGGGCACCGTCACCGGCCTCAGCGCAGCGGCCGGGGACACCGTCTCTGCCGGCGCCGTCCTGGCCACCATCGAGGACTAGCGTCACCCTGGCAAAAAGGCCTCCCGCACCAAGTGGTGCGGGAGGCCTTTTGCGTACTCGACTGGTGGGCCCGCCCGCCCGAGCGGCCCGAATTCCGCCCGTTCCAGCGAACTAAATTGGGAAGGGCGTGGGGTCAGCTGATGTTGGAGTTGTAGTCCAGGTCGCGGGTTTCCTTCATGATCAGCAGGGCAACCAGGGTCAGCACGGCCATCACGGAGAGGTACACGCCCACCAGCACGGGGCTGCCATCGGCGCTTTGCCACAAGGCCACGGCGATGAACGGGGCCACTGCGGCACCCAGGATGCTGGCCATGTTGTAGCTGATGGCTGACCCCGTGTAACGCACATTGGTGGGGAACAGCTCAGGCAGCAGTGCGCCCATGGGCCCGAAGGTCAGCCCCATCAAGGTGAAGCCGATGATGAGCAGGGCCATGACACCGATCAGACCGCCGCCGAAGAGCGGTACAAAGGCCAGGCCGAAGGCGATGATGCCAGCGGTCACCCAGAGCAGGGTCTTGCGGCGGCCATACTTTTCCGCCAGGGGGCCGGAGACCAGGGTGAAGATGCCAAAGAACACCACGCCAATGATGAGCATCACCAGGAATTCGTTGCGGGTGTAGCCCAGGCCTGGGACCCAGCTGGCGATGGCGTCGGCGCCCATGGGCTTGCCGGCCGCCACCGCCTTGGCCTTGGCCGCCTCAAGGGTGGCCGGTGCCGTGCCGTAGGACAGCGTGAACGTTGTCATCAGGTAGAACAAGACGTACGTGGCGAGCATGACGAAGGTGCCCAGGATCAGCGGGCGCCAGCTGGTCTTGAAGACCCGGCCCACAGGCAGCTTGGACACTTCACCGGCGTCAATGACGTTCTGGAACGCGGGGGTTTCCACCAGCTTCAGACGGACGTACAGGCCAATGATGACCATGACGGCGCTGAGCAGGAACGGGACGCGCCAGCCCCAGGCGATGAACTGCTCCGGGCTCAGGCCAAGGCTCAGTGCCAGGAAGATGCCGTTGGCGAGGATGAAGCCGATGGGCGCACCCAGCTGCGGGAATGTGCCGTAGATGGCGCGTTTGCCGGCCGGGGCGTTTTCGGTGGCCAGCAGTGCAGCGCCGCTCCACTCCCCACCCAGGGCCAGGCCCTGCATGAAGCGCATGACCACCAGCAGCGCCGGCGCCCAGAACGTCCAGCCCGGCACCAGCGCCGTCGGCAGGCAGCCGATCAGGAAGGTGGCAATGCCCATGGTGAGCAGGGATGCCACCAGGGTTCCCTTGCGGCCAAACTTGTCGCCGAAGTGGCCAAACACGATGGAGCCGAGCGGGCGGGCAATGAAGGCCACACCGAAGATGGCGAAGGAGCCCAGCAGCGCGATGCTGCCCTCGGCGTTGGGGAAGAAGAGAGCCGGGAAGACCAGCACGGCCGCCGTGGCGTACACGTAGAAGTCGTAGAACTCGACGGTGGTGCCGATGAGGCTGGCAACAATGACCCGTCCTCGGCTGTTTGCCTGTGGGATCTCCACAGTCTCCGCTTTTTGGGAAGTACTCATGAGGTGGCTTTCTTTAGGGGCCCTGTCAGACAGTGGTAAACCGATACAGGACGGCTGCGGTGCACGGTGATGCCCGCCAACACTACAGAAGATGTCCATCTACTGGACAGCCCGCGCCAGCATGTGGACGCCGCCCCCGCTGTGTGGGACAGGAAAAGGACCCCCGCCCGCGGGGCGAAGGTCCTTTTCCTGCAGGCTGGGGCTACATGTGCACGTGCAGCCGGCGGGCAGCCTCTGAGATGGAACCCGACAGCGACGGGTACACGGTGAAGGTGTTGGCGACGTCGTCCACATGGAGTTTTTGCGTCACGGCCAAGGCGATGGGGAAGATCAGCTCGCAGGCGCCCGCGCCCACCACCACACCGCCAATGACGGTGCCGGATCCCTTGCGGGCGATGATCTTGATGAAGCCGTCGTTGACGTTGCGCATCTTGGCCCGGGCGTTCGTGTGCAGCGAGAGCTTCACCACGTCGCCCTGGTACTTGCCGGATTCCAGGTCGGCCTCGGTGACCCCCACGGAGGCGATTTCCGGCGAGGTGAAGATGTTGGAGGAGACCTGGGTCAGCTTGAGCGGGCGGACTCCGTCGCCCACCAGGTGCGCCACGGCAATGCGGCCCTGCATGGCGGCAACCGAGGCCAGCGCCAGGACGCCGGTGCAATCGCCTGCGGCGTAAACGTTGGCGGCGCTGGTGCGGGAGACGCCGTCGACCTTGATGTGGCCGCTGGATGTCAGCTCAACCCCGGCCGCTTCCAGGCCGATCCCCTTCGTGTTGGGGATGGAGCCCACACATACCAGGCAATGCGTGCCGGTGACCTTGCTGCCGTCTCCCAGGGTGACCACCACACCGTCGGCGGTGCGTTCCACGGCCTCGGCGCGGGAACGCGAGAGCACCCGCAGTCCGCGGCGGGCAAAGACATCCTCGAGCACGGCGGCGGCGTCGGAGTCCTCCCCCGGCAGCACCTGGTCCCGGCTGGAAATCAGTGTGACGTTCGAGCCAAGGCCGTTGAACGCGGACGCAAACTCGGCGCCGGTGACCCCGGAGCCCACCACAATGAGTTCCTCCGGCAGTTCGTCAAGATCGTAAATCTGGGTCCAGTTCAGGATGCGTTCGCCGTCGGGCTGGGCCGTGGCAAGTTCGCGCGGGTGGGCGCCCACGGCGATCAGGACGGCGTCGGCCTTGATGATCTCCTTGGTCTCGCCGCGGTCAACTTCGATGGTGCGCCCGTCCAGCATTTTGCCGGTGCCGATGACAATGCGCACACCAACAGCTTCCAGGCCGTGGCGGATGTCCGCCGACTGCTCCCGGGCCAGGCGCATGACGCGCTCGTTGATTTGCTGCAGGTTCGCGCGCATGGCGGCCTTGGGGTTGCCGTCGGGGCCGTTGAAGTCAACGCCCAGCTCTGTTGAGTCGACGCTGCGGTTCATGGCTTCGGCGGTGGCAATGAGTGTCTTTGAGGGCACGACGTCGGTCAGGACAGCGGCGCCGCCCAGGCCGGCACGCTCCACTATGGTCACCTGCGCGCCCATGGAGGCCGCCACCATCGCCGCCTCGTAGCCACCCGGGCCACCTCCGAGGATCGCCAGGCTGGGTACTGCAAAGGGCTTGAATGCATCTTGAGGGCTCGTCACAAGAGTTCATTCTTCCCTAGCCTGCGCCATGCACCAACTTATCGCCCCCGTGTACGCAGGCGCCCGGTGCCTGTATGTTGATTCCGTGACTAATCTTGATTCCGCAACTGACCCCGCCGACCTGGCCCGCGAGGCCGCCGCATACATTGCCGAGCACACGGGCGTGCCCAACCACGATCTGGCGGTGGTGCTGGGTTCCGGATGGGGCGACGCCGCCGGCCTCATTGGCGAGATCACCGCAGTGGTGGACGCCGCCGACGTGCCGGGCTTCTCCGCCCCCGCCGTGGTGGGCCACACCGCCACCCTGACCTCCATCCGCACCCCTTCCGGGAAGAACGTGCTGGTGCTCGGCGCCCGCACCCACTTCTATGAGGGCAAGGGCGTGCGGGCCGTGGTGCACGGCGTGCGCACCGCCGCAGCCGCCGGGGCCAAGATCCTGGTGCTGACCAACGGCTGCGGCGGGCTCAACGAGGCCTGGACGCCCGGGACGCCAGTGCTGATCAGTGACCACATCAACCTCACGGCCGCCTCCCCCTTGGAAGGGGCCACGTTTGTGGACCTGACGGACCTGTACTCCCAGCGGCTGCGCGCCGTGGCCCACGAGGTGGACCCGTCGCTGGCCGAGGGCGTGTACGCCCAGTTCACCGGCCCCCACTACGAGACTCCGGCGGAGGTGCAGTACGCGAAGCGGATCGGCGCAGACCTGGTGGGCATGTCCACCGCACTGGAGGCGATCGCCGCCCGCGCCGCCGGCATGGAGGTTTTTGGCATTTCCCTGGTCACCAACCTTGCCGCCGGCATCAGCCCCACCCCGCTCAGCCACGCCGAGGTCATCGAGGCCGGCCAGGCCGCCGGACCCCGGATCTCGCGGCTGCTGGCGGATATCCTGGCCAAGCTGTAATCCCGGTACTGTTCTGCGCCACGCCCGCTCCGGCCGTGGCGCGGAACAGTGTCATGCGCTGCCGTCACCGCGGCCGTGGCGCAGAACAGATCATGGCCAGGGCCTGCGAGACCCACTTCAGCATGATCTCCGGATGGTAGAGCACCACCTCGGCGGGAATGCGCAACCGCCAGACGCCGCGCAGGACGTACATGGTGTCCCGCCGCAGATCTTCTCGCCAGCCGTTCTCGCTGTCATGGAATTGCCGGCCGTCAATTTCAACGCCGAGTACGCCGTCGACCAGCAGATCCAAATGCCCGGCGTCCCTCACATATGCCTGGCCCTGGACATTGTGCCCGGCCATCCGCAGGTGATACCGGCCCGCGGTTTCCGTGATGGCCATCGACTGCGGATCGATCATCTCCACGATCGCCCGGGCTGATTTATCCCCGCGCCGTGCGAATTCCACCTGCAGGTCAATAATGGTGCACATCTTTGCCACGACGGCTGATTCAAGGGTGATCAATCCCTCAAGTTCGGTACCACACGCCACACATTGGCGCAGTATCCCCAGCAGTGTCTGGCCGGCCGGGAGTTTGTGCACCACGCATCCGGGAATTGGGCGACCATGCGCGGCTGCCACGTGGACCTTTTCTGGCTCCTGCAGTTGCCACAGGCCCAGTTCCCGAACTTTGCTCAGGCAGGTCCGTTGCGCCTGGTGCCTGGCAAGATAAATATCTTGGCCGCCAACTCCCGGCAACCCGTAGTGGCCGCGCGCCATCTGCACCACAGCCCCGGCCTCGACGGCGGCCCTGATCTGGCGGGTGGATATCCCCAGAGCCAACAACTCACGCTGCCTCGCGAACGTGCCAAATTGTGAGATCGCGGCCTGAACGGCCCCGTTTTTGGCGCTGCCTAGTTGATTCATGATTCCAGCGTGAACCAAATACCAGCGCGGCGGCAGCACCGTCACGCCACTTGTGGACAAGCCGGGGTTGGGACGCCCTGTGGAGGACCCAGTGCCCTGTCCCGATATGCGCCACGGCGGTCCCGACGGCGGCGCACAGCAGCGTTCTGCGCCGCCGTCGTAGCCCGCACGGCGCAAAATGGTGCGCATGCGGCTACATTTATCTGGTGAGACACTCCAAAGACACCAACTCCGAGTCCAACGCCGCACTCGAGACGCAAGCACTGAAGGCCGCGGCCGGTCAGTGGGCAGCAAACGATCCGGACCCCGCCACGGCGGCACAGCTGCAGGCCATGGCCGCTGATCCGGCTGCCGCACCCGAGCTGGCGGACAGCTTCGCAGCCAACCTGCAATTTGGCACGGCCGGGCTGCGTGCCGCCATGGGGCCCGGGCCAAACAGGATGAACCGGGTGGTGGTGCGTCGCGCCGCAGCCGGCCTGGCCGCCCACCTGAAGGACCTGGCACGGGGCGACGACACTGATACCTCCTACACCCCGCGTGCCGTGGTGGGCTTTGACGCCCGCCACAACTCGGAAATTTTCGCCCAGGAAACGGCAGCCATCTTCACCGCTGCCGGGATAGAAACATTCCTCATGCCGCACGCCCTGCCCACACCCGTGCTCGCCTATGCCGTGCGGGCGTTGGGGTGCGAGGCAGGGGTCATGGTGACAGCCAGCCATAACCCGTCCGCCGACAACGGCTACAAGGTGTACCTGGGTGCACGCGCCGTCGAGCCGGAGGCCAACGGAGTCCAGATCGTCGCCCCCCACGATGCCCGGATCGCCGTGGCCATCGCCGCCGTGGCCAACACCGCCGACGCCGGCGACACCTCCGGCATCCCCATGGCCACCACCGGCTGGACAGTCCTTGGCAAGGACCTGGCAGAAAGCTACATCGATAACGTAAGCCGGCTGTGCGATCCTGCCATGTTCCCTGAACGCACATTGCGCATCGTGCATACCTCCATGCACGGCGTGGGCCACGAAACCGCGCTGGCTGTGCTCCACAAGGCAGGGTTCACCGATATCCAGGCGGTCCCTGAACAATCCGCCCCCAACCCGGAGTTCCCCACGGTGTCCTTCCCCAACCCGGAGGAGCCCGGGGCCATGGACCTGGCCTTCGCCCTGGCACAAGAAGTGGGGGCCGACGTCGTACTGGCCAACGATCCCGACGCCGACCGCGTGGCCGTGGGCGCCGTCGACCCCGGCACCGGCCTGTGGCACAAGCTCCACGGCGACCAGGTGGGGGCGCTGCTCGGAGCACACCTGGCGGCCCGCCTGGGCGCGGCAGCCCGTTCGACGACGGGCAGCACAGTGCCGCCCGTTTTCGCCAACTCAATTGTGTCTTCACGGCTGCTGGCCAAGATTGCCGCCGCCGCCGGTTTCAACCATGTACAGACCCTGACCGGTTTCAAATGGATTTCCCGCGTCCGGAATCTCGGCTACGGCTACGAGGAGGCGCTGGGTTATTGCGTTGCCCCCGAGCTGGTACGCGACAAGGATGGCATTTCCGCGGGCCTCCTGGTCGCCGAAATGGCAGCTGGGCTGAAAGCCCAAGGCCGCACCCTCTTCGACGCCCTGGATGACCTGTCCCTGGCCCACGGACTCCATGCCAGCGACCAAATGAGCGTGCGCGTGACAAGCCTGGCCATGTTGGAAACGCTCATGGCCGGGCTGCGGGGCACCCCTCCCACCGGATTTGCCGGCTCCCCGGTGGTCCAGTTCACCGACCTTTCCGAGGGTACGCCCGAGCTGCCGGCCACCGACGGGCTGATGTACCTGACCGGCAACTCAACCCGGGTGATCGTGCGCCCCAGCGGCACCGAACCGAAGTTGAAGTGCTATGTGGAGGTCCTGGTGCCCGTCACCGATCGAAGCGGGCTCGGCACGGCGAAGGCCACGGCCCGGGAGCAACTGGCTTCGGTGGCCGACGATCTGAAGAAGGCCCTGGGCATCGACGCCTGACACCCGCCGCTGGCAGGCCAGGGCGGCGCAGCCGGCCCCTGACCCCCAGGACTTGGGTAGGACCCCAACCACTGTGGCACCATATAGCTATCGATCCATCGGACAAGGAAAGGTCCACCATGACTGAGCGCACCACACCCCAGGACGCCCACCCCGAGCTCGCCGCCTTCATCGACCACACCCTGTTGAAGCCCGAAGCATCCCGTACGGACATCCTGCGCCTGTGCCAGGAAGCCGCCGAACACCAATTCAAGTCCGTGTGCGTGAACCCGCTGTGGGTGGAGACCGCCAAGCTGGCACTGCGTGGCACCGGCGTGCTCGTGTGCACCGTCATTGGTTTCCCGCTGGGCGCCAACAACACCGATGTCAAGGTGTTTGAGGCGCGCGGTGCACTCATGGACGGCGCCGACGAGGTGGACATGGTTATCAACATTGCAGCGGCCCGCGCCTTGGAGAAGGAAACGCTCATCAACGATATCTCGGCCGTTGCCGAGGTGGTCCACGGAGAGGACTCCCTGCTGAAGGTCATCATTGAAACGTCCCTGCTCAGCGACGCGGAAAAGGTCTTGGCCTGCCAAGCGGCCGTTGAGGCCGGCGCCGATTTCGTGAAGACCTCCACCGGCTTCAACGGCGGCGGCGCCACGGCCCAGGATGTGGCCCTGATGCGCCAAACAGTGGGCCCGGCCCTCGGGGTGAAAGCTTCCGGCGGGGTTCGAACACTGGAAACGGCCCTGCAAATGATCGAGGCCGGGGCTACCCGCATCGGCACCAGTTCCGGCATTGCCATCGTCACCGGCGCCCGAAGCACAGCTTCATACTAAAACGTACTAGGATCGTGGGTAGATAAGAGCGCCGGCCCCCATGGCGCACCCATCCAGTTCCCCTTTTTTGGGGTGAGGAGGACCTGTGTCCGATAACAGCTACCGCGGCGAGAACAATCTTGGCCAGTCAATCATTTTGTTTGTCATTTTCTTTGCCCTGTTCCTTGGCGGCATCTTTGCGATGTCGTTCTGGAGCCTGGAAAGCTTCGCCCACGCCTTTGTGCCCGGCGCCGTGGGCCTCGGCCTGTGCTTCCTGTCCTTGGTCATCCCCATGACGTGGATCGGCCGTTCCAACTCCGCTGGCGAGTAGGGCCTTTTCAGCCAGGTGCCGGTCGTTGCTGTTTCTCACGGACTTTTCCGCGACGAACGGCAACGACCGGCACCTGGTTTTTGTTTGAGCCCTGCGGGGCAGGAAGGTACCTGCCCCGCCACGTGCCTTGGGAACCAAACTACGTATCGACAGGCGTTCCTGACTCCTCCATACTCACCCATAATGGGCGTAAACCAGTGAGGCAGGGGCAGGGTACTCGCACACCTTGACCCCGTACATATGTGAGGGGACCAGGCAATGGAGCTTGGAAAGAGAAAATGGCGCACGGTTGTGGCTGCGACCGTGGTATCCATGCTGGCAGGCACCATGGTCGCATTGACGGCCGGGCAGGCAATCGCCGATCCTGGTGGGATCGTCATTTCAGAGCTGAATTACCATGCCGGCTCAGACCTGGACACCGATGATTTCCTGGAGCTGACAAACACTTCGGATGCTCCCATTGACATTTCCGGCTGGTCCTTCAGCGCCGGGGTGACCGGGACCATCGCGGCAGGAACGGTTGTTGCCGGCCACGGCTATTTCGTGGTGGCCAAGGATGCTGCCCAGTTCACCACCACCTACGGGTTCGCTCCCCATGCCGTCTATGGAGGCAATCTGAGCAATAGTGGTGAGACCGTGACAATTGTCGACGCCGCCGTCAAGATCGTGGACACCGTCACCTATGCCGACACCGTCCCCTGGCCCTCGAGCCCGGATGGCACCGGCCCGACCCTTGAGCTGCGCAACCTGATGTCAGATAACACCTTGGCTGCCAACTGGGGCGCCAGCCTGCTCCCCGGCGGGACACCGGGGGCCGCCAATTCCATTGACGGCACAGGGGCCGGCCCCGTTGTGGCTGCCATGACAGCGACCCCGGCGCGCCCCACGCCCAACCAGCCGGTGGTTGTCTCCGCGCGGCTGCAGCCCGGCTCCACCGCCACGCTTACCTACAAGGTGATGTTCGGTCCCGACGCATCATTGCCGTTCCTCGACGACGCCGCCAGTGCAGGCGGGGTGGGCGACGGCACCTACTCGGCGACCATTCCGGGCCAGGCCGCCGGATCGCTCATTCGCTACCGGGTGGACGCCACCAATGGCGCGCTTTCCTACTCGGATCCTCCGGCCGGTGATTCGGTGCGCTACCGCGGCGTGGTGGTGTTGAACTCGGCGGTCGTCACGCAATTGCCGGTTATCGAGTGGTTCATGGAGGATGCGGTTTACGAGGATATCCTCGCCAACCACCGTCTGGACAAGGTCCCGGGCGCGGCCGTGTGGGCCTACAACGGCCAGGTCATCGACGGCGCCTTGATGAGTGTGCGCGGCAACTCTTCGCGCACGGCCGCCAAGGTCAGCTGGAAGGTGCAGCTTCCCAAGGGCTACACCTTCGATCTGGGCGGGAAGATGCCCTACCCGCTGGATGAATTTGCGCTGCAAAACTACTCCGACAACTTTGCCGACGTCAGCTGGGCCACGGTCAAGGCCGCCGGCAACCGTGGATTGGGGATCGTGCCGGTGCGCACGCAACGCAACGGCACCTTCTGGAGTATTGGCCGGGTCATGGAAACCGAGGACGGGACGTGGCGCGCGGCCCAAGGCGTCCAGGACTGGGCCATCTACAAGGGCGACGGCGGCAGCGTGGGACGATCCGCCTCAGCCGCTTCACTGGCGGCTTCGGGCTGGCTGGACAAAAAGACCCGCAAGGATGAGGACTACAGCGACGTCCTGGCTTTGTCCAACACCGTCGATGCGGCGGCGTCGCCGGCCCAGTTGGCGTGGATCTACCAAAACGTCAACATCCCTGAACTGGTCAACTACATGGCCATCAACTCCATCATCCGCCACCAGGACAGCGGCTGGTACAACTGGTGGCTGGCCAAGGACACCAACGGCACCGGGCGGTGGGAAATGTGGCAATGGGACCTGAATTGGACCTTCACCACGGCGGCCTCGGACGGCAAGGGCCTGTTCCTCACACCCGACACCTCCAACCATTTCACCCAGGCCATGCTGGCCTACCCGGAAATCAAGGCCATGTACTATCGCCGTCTGCGGTCACTGGCAGACCAATTCCTGGCCCCGGGCCAGTACGAGGCGCAATGGGATGCCATCACCGCCACCATGGTCAACGACTGGAACCTGGACTACCAGAAGTGGCACGGCTACAACCAGAATGCGGCCAGGACCAACTTCCTGGCCGGCCTCGCCGACCGCCGCAACGCCATTAACAACAACACCGGCCCGGGTAAACTGGTGCCGGTCTCACAGACCGCCAACGCCTCCGTGGTCATTAATGAGATCCAGTACCACCCGGGCGGCAACGGTGTCGAGTACATCGAGCTGGCAAACCCCGGAAGCACGGCAGTGGACATCTCAGGCTGGACCATCAATGCCGTGGGGCTCACCATCCAGGCGGGCACGGTGATCCCGGCGGGCGGCTATGCCGTGTTCGTGGGCAATGACAAGGCCTTCCGCCAGGCCTACCCGAACTCCAACCGCTTTGTTGCGGGCCAGTTTGCCGGCTCACTCGATGACACGGGTGAGACGGTGGCCCTTGCCGACGGTGCCCGGACAGTGAGCAGCGTGAGCTATTCAAACGTGGCGCCGTGGCCGGGGGCCGCCGATGGGACAGGTCCCTCACTGGAGCTGAAGGCGCCCACCGCCGATCCTTCACAGGCGGGCAACTGGACCGCCACATCCACCACCTTTGGCACGCCAGGGCTGGCCAACACCGTGGCGGGGCCGGCGAATGCGGCTCCGGTGGCTGCGTTCAGCTCCAGCGTTGCCGGGCTGACGGCCAGCCTGGACGGGTCCCCTTCCCAGGACCCGGACGGAACCATCGCCTCCTACGCCTGGAACTTC
>Ga0075017_100000373_pt1 | contig 24569 bp, 14 predicted proteins | sample AleBraG_ABR_2012_FD_71475 | JGI IMG/M metagenome (GOLD analysis project Ga0075017, IMG submission 71475) | Freshwater sediment microbial communities in response to fracking from Pennsylvania, USA - Alex Branch Run_MetaG_ABR_2012 | ecosystem: Environmental > Aquatic > Freshwater > Creek >... | reverse complement strand
CTACCGCACCGTACGGCTCGAAAACACTGCGCAGTTCGGCTTCGGTTGTGCTGTGGGGTAAGTTTCCAACATAGAGGTTCTTCATCGCATATCCTTTCGTAGCAAAATCGTTTAACAGCGGGCGAGTCAGCGCAACTCGAGATCGCGTAGCGGCGCCGGTCTGTTTCGCATCGCTTGTGTGCGAGCATTACAAGCCGAGCGTACCACCGAGATCCGCCGCGAGGCCTCTAGAATACCCCAGCGCTGCGGTAGATCGGCGAGAGTAGCTGAAAGTGCCGCTCTTATATCTGCCATCGGGCCATCCTCATACTCCTGATCCGGCCGTATCGGAAGGTCCGGACCGGGCAAAGGGGAGAGGTATTCCGGCTTCCCCACCAGAAACGCAAATCGCTGGCTGGGGACGGCGGCGCGAATATCGTCGCAAAACTTGTCGCGATTGCCGCGCGTGTTTTCCACGTTGATCAGAACCAGGTCGTACAGGTCGGCTTTCCACCAGCCCCGCGCTTCGCCAATATCCGAGGCGGAATCGACGTCGATGCCGAGCTTTCTCATAATTTCGGCGCGCAGTTCACGCTTGTGGGACGAGTTGTCGACCAGCAGTACTCGCCTCTTCTTCTCAGGACTCGGGAGCGGCATGGAAAAGAATGGAATGCTCATGCCGGCACCGACCTTGGCGCCGTCGCGCGTGGACTACCTGGCGATTTGACGGGCGCGGTTGTGCGCTCCGGCAATTCGCGATTCCGTTTCCGTCGCGCGATCTTCTGTTTGCGTTCCCTGTGATACCTCGACTTGTCGCCATTCCGTGCTGACATTGAGAACTCCTTCCGTTCGAACTGGTACAAGAGCCGCCAGGTTAATCACAACCTTGCGGCACAGTTGAGACTCGGGACACAAGCGATTTTCTTGACATCATTGGCGAAGCCGCGAAGAAGTGCCAGAGTCGCCAGGTCGAATACGGAAACGAGTAGGTGAGAAAGGTTCCGGAATAGCGTGGATGTGCCCAGAACAACCAGAAAAAGTGCCGCCATTACGACCCTGCCAGTGAAGACGCTCGGAAGGACAGCCTCGCATTTTGAGGGAACCCAGAGCGAGTTTTTCAGGGAGCACCTGCTATCCAAAGCGCCTCTCGATCTCTCAATCGCGAAGGCGCGGGTGCCATGGGCGGCGTATCTTCGGGGTTAAGTATCTAAAGTATATCCTGTTTAATGCGATTGTGGCTAAATATCGGAACGGTGTCGGAGAGAAATCGCGATTGCGCCACAACAATTGCGTCGTCCTGCCTCACGGCACGAAGTTGGCGGGCGTTCGCCGAGATCACGCGCGCGGCGATCGCGAATACCCGCAAGATTGAAGCGCTTCACTCATTCCCCGATGGCCGCAAGAAGTGATTTGTCTCTCCTATCGCGCCGTCGCGCTGGCGGTGTTGCTGGAACAGAGGGCACAGCTATGAGCAGCAACAGAATGGCTGCCCAACGAGGGCAAGTACTCCTCATCGAGTTCATCGAACGCCTCCTGAGCCGCCTCTGGGAGGCGGCGATTGCGATTGGGGCGACTGCTCAAAACTTCAAAGCCAGACTCATTTGCAGGATCCGGGGCGAATAGGACGACGTAATCCTGGCAACTTCCGGGTCGTCAATACCGAGATTTGGAGTGCCAGGGTTGGGGTGATTGAACACATTGAACGCTTCGGCGCGGAACTGGAGACTGGTTGATTCGTGCAATACGAAATTCTTCATCAAACTGAGGTCCCAGTTTTGTCCGCGGGGCCCGCGTAGAGAACCATGGTGTGCGTTGCCAAACGTGCCGGGAGTTTGCGCCGCGAAAGCGCAAGGATTGAACCAGGCGTCCCGGGTGTGTACGCGATCCGCGGCCCTGCCGCCCTGCGAAATGGTCTTAGAGCAGAGCGGATCGGGGTTCGACGGCACTGGGCCGGCTACGAATGGGTTCGCTATCTGGTCCGGGCGCTCCCAGCCATAGGCGCCAACTCCCGCCTGGTCAGTGCCGTTGAACACAACGGTTAACGGCTGCCCTGACTGGAAACTCGTAATCCCGGAGATTTGCCATCCGTCCAAGGCCTCCTTTGCGATGCCGTGTGTCCTCTTAAAGAAAGGAAGGTCCCAGGAATAGTTGAGGGAGAAATTGTGGGTCAGATCGAAGAACACCGGTCCATATTCCCCGTGGATGTTGTGAGAGTCCTGCGGGAAACTGGGATAGAAGTTGGGACCGGGGCTATCGGCCAGCGCCTTGGAGTAGGTGTAGGACGCCTGGAACGAAATGCCGTGCTTCAGCCGGTGCACAAGCGAAGCCTGCAGCGAGTTGTAATTCGAATTGAAGATGCTGGCAAACGCCTGGATGACCGAGAAGCCCCGGAAAGGCCGCAGAGTGTCCAGAGGAACCCCGAGATTGTTGGGAGGGGGTTGATTTATGTCGAGGTTGCCGAGTCGGTGGGGGCACGGGACTTTCACCGCCTCCTTGCGATCAGCCGCGGTTTGAGCGGAAACCCCTATGGCGGCGATCCCGATGGCCGCTACGGTGAAGACTCGACAGTAGCCTCGGACCGACATCTTTCTGTTCCTCGCTTTCGTTACGTAGTCGCTTCCGCAACAAACTTCTTTTTCAATCAACCGTGGCATTCGTGATGATCGGCCTGGCCCAAAAGCCAACCGTGAGAACGCATCCGAACGTGAAATAGAGAAAGCACAACCCGGTTCGCAGACCGAAGTGGTCCCCGAGGCGTCCGATGATGACGGGCACGACGGCGCCTCCCATGATTCCAGTGCTCAGGATCCCGGCAAAAGGCCCGTGATGTTCGGAGACGGAGTTCAACGCAAGAGAAACAAGAACCGGCCACATAATGGAAGCGAAGAGGCCGACGGCGGGAAGGCACAGAGAGCCACTGGCGCCGGACCAAACAAGGCGGCGCTCAAGCAGAGCAAAGCAAGCAGCGCAAACGCGATCAATACTCTGCGGCTGTCAAACAGTTTCAGAAGACCCATGCCGATAAAGCATCCGGTGGTTAGGAGTCCCCAGAACCAGGAGACGGCTGAGGCGCCCGTGGTGTGCGGGTCATAGCCGTGATACTTCGCGAGAAACTCCGAGATCCAGTTTGCTGTTCCCTGTTCGGAACCGACGTACGCGAACACGCTTAGGAAGAAGAACCAGACTATGGGCTTGTGCAGCAGTTCGCCGTACATCTGCCAGGAACCCGCTCTTTCATCTTCTTTGCGCTGGACCCGCGGAAAGCGCGTAGCGGTCAGAACGACGATCATGAGCAGGGTGGAGACGGCGAAGATCCAATACATCGAAGCCCAGGGCAAATCCCGGGGAGTGAGCCGGGCAAGCGTGCGAAGCGGAAAACTGCCAACGGTGGAAGCGTCTCCAAGATTTCTCACAAGATAGGAATAGATCCGGGGACTGATAAACGACGCCACGCCGAAAATCAACTGCGCGAAGGCTGAGTTAAAGGCGAAATGCTCTTCCCCTCCCGAGACCCGCAGCAGCGGATTGACGGCAACCTGCAACGTCGCCATCCCTGCGCCCATCACGAACAGCGAACCCAACGCCACGGAATACGATGGAAAGAGCGCGAAGGTGAGTGAACCAATGGAGGCCGCCAGAAAAGCGGTGATCATCACTGGCTTTTCGGAATATTTCTCCACCCAGAAGCCGGCCGGTATCGACATTACGCCGTAGGCGATGAAGAAGAAGAAGCCCAGGAACGCAGCGGCCGCCAGGCTGACATGAAAATCGCGAATGATATCAGGGATGATCGGCCCCAGGATGTTGGTGACGAGGGACATCACGAAGAACACCAGGAATACCAGGCCGACCATGTAGCGGCTGCGTGTCATAAGGGTTTTCTTCCGTTACTCCGTTGTTGTGACTTTCGTGGCGAGTTCGAATTTTCCCGGTTCCCGCCCCGCCAGCGCCGCCAGCGCTAGCGTGATCATTTGCACGGGCAGGATTTCCTGAATGGAACGAACGCTATCGCCGTAGTCGCGGAGACGGAAGCAGTCGAGCGCAGCCTTTTCACCCACGAGTTCCGCTCGTCCGCCTTGCTCTTGCATATCGGCAAACAGCCGGCGATTCAGGTCGCGTGTCTTTGCATCTCCGGAAAACACCGCCACAAACGTTTCTTCGCTGAGCATCTCAAAAGGACCATGGCGGAACGCAGCGCTGCTCATCCCTTCCGCGTGAAACAAGTCCGCTTCTTTCACGATGAGAGCGCCTGTGCCTACCGCGGCCAGCGACGCTCCTCGTCCGACAAAAAAGAGATGACGAATGTGGTTGAGTTTCACCGCCAGGCACTCGACGTAGGCCTTCCAGTCGGCCAGATATGCAGCCGCTGCCGGCGCCGCATGTTTCAACTCCCGGCGCGTCAGCTTGACATCGCGTTCGCACAAAACATCTCCCAGCCACTTCAATGCCATGAGGGCGGTGACATAGGTCTTGCACGAAACGGAGAACTCGCTCCCGGCCTGCGTGAGCAAGGTCGCGCTCGCGTGTTTCGCCAGAACGCTGTCGCGCGTATTGGTGACCGCGACTACGGCGGAACGCTTGCGATTCACGGTTGCCAGCCGTACCATCTCGGCGCTTTGCCCCGACTGCGACACGGCGACAATCAGCGTCTTGGGATCAAAGAAGCGATTCTTGTAGTGGACGAGTTCCGATGTCTCCACCATGATCGCCGTGTGTCCGTGGCTAATCAGTTGCAGGTTCAGAGGGTGAAGAGCGTGAAAAGACGAACCCATGCCGGTCAGCACGACACGATGAAACTTGCCCTTGCTCAAGCGCGCTGCCAAAGTTTCGAGTTCGCTGGAACGACCGAAACTCACCAGGGTATCTTCCAGAGCCTGGGGCTGATTCAGAATGTCGCCGAGGTAGTCGCCTTCGACGACGGTGAGGTCAGTACTCATTTCTGGCCTCCGGAGGCAAAGCGGTGGTACCACACTCGAGCCGCACCAATCAGATTGCTGTTCTCACCCAGGGAAGCCATGGCCAGTTCGGTCTTTTCATAGGGCACATACCTGCAACCGGTGCTGATCACCTTGCGAATGCCGTCCAGGAACAGATGAGCGCTCTTCATGACGCTGCCACCCAGCACAATTACGTCGGGCGTGAACAAAACCACCAGGTTCGCCAATCCGAGACCGAGGTAGTAGGCTTCGCGATCCACGGCTCGCTGGGCGAGGGGGTCACCGGTCTGAGCCAGTTCGCAGATTTTTTTCGCGGAGAGATTCTGGAGATGCGCGTAGTCCGCCGGGGACTCCGCCTTCATCCACTCGACCATGGCCGGGCCCGCCGCAAGAGATTCCCAGCAACCGTGAAATCCGCACAAGCAGGCTGGTCCGGAGACATCTATGACGTGATGCCCGAATTCCGGGTGGGCATGATCCACACCGCGGTAAAGCTTTCCGTCGAGAATAATGCCGCCGCCAATTCCAGTGCCCACGGTGACATAAATCAAGCGCGCCCTGTTCTTGCCCGCACCCCATCCGGCTTCGCCGAGAGCGGCGGCATCGGCGTCGTTCTCCATCGCGACTTTGACCCGGAACAAGCGGCTGAGATCGTCGACGATCCTGCTGCCTTGCCAGCCCGTCAGAAAATTTACGTCGCCAATTTCTCCGCTAAATGGATCGACTGGCCCCGTGCTGCCGATGCCGATTCCGGTGATCTCCACACTCGTGCTGCGCGCAACCCGTCGCAGCAAGTCCGCCGTGCGATCCAGAGCCGACGGGTAACCCAAATTGGCGTCGGTCGGGGTCTCAAGGCGAGCCAGCAGTCGGCCGCTGTCGTCCACCAGACCAACTGCGATTTTTGTACCGCCGATATCGACAGCTGCTATCACACCGTCACCTGTATCCGTTTTTGCTTCTCACCATTCTTGCTTCTCACCCTACTTCCATTCCAGGACCACCGCGCTGTGGGCTTCCAAGTCCATCTTCCAAGTCGACCCTTCGAGCCGAACCGGCTTTGCACCCTCGGGAGTAATGCGCGCAAGAGAGTGCACGGGCAGTGTCGTAGTTACGGTTACGCGTTGGGAATCTGCACTGTGATTCACCACGAACACGTAGCCACGGTGCTCGGCATTGAGAGATCCCGCTTCCACTGCCGGCTGATCGGTCGAGACCAGCGACCTGTGTCCCGTCCACTCCCGGAACGCCTGGTAGATTCGGTGCGTGCTCTCGGGCTTCTCGAAGACGGATGGCACGGCGGCAAGGTAGGCCTCAATCGGATAGGCAGACAGCAGAGTCTTGCCCGAACCCAACGCGTTGGCAACCAGCGCGGGACGGCCATCTTGATCCACTGCGATAATCTTGCCGCCCTTGACCTCGAGCAGGGCTCCCCAGTACCGCGGATTTGCCCCCGGCAAGGAGTAGTGGAAGGTGTCACCGGGCTTGAGATTGCCAAACGGTTCCACAACCTTCATTGTCACCTCAGAGGCCGTGACCGTATCGGCTACGCGCGCGCCGAAGATCGATTCCATTTCTGGAATTGCGCCATCCGCCGCGATGGAGGCGTACAAGTAGCCTCCTTGCTCGACGTAGGCCTTCGCTTTTTCGTAGAAATCGGTGCGCACGTGCACGAGATGCTTGTTGGTACTGGTGAGCGGAGACGGCAGAAACAGCATGGGGTCCTTTTGCCAGTCGCCCGTTGCCTCCCGAGGCATGTCGGCCCGCAAGCCAGCACGCCGCGTCAGGATAAAGGTGTTGAGCCAGGCGCCACGCAGCCACTGATTTTCCGATCGCGGGGGCGGTTGACTCGGGATGGCATCGCCGTTATAGGTGGAAACGTAGGGCGTGACCTCCGGCCCGGTGAGCCCGAAGTGCGAGAAGTCGCCCACGACGCCCGACCACTCGACCGGCACTGGAATGGCGACATCGGCCACGGACGGCTTCACGTCGGCAAGATCGAGCTGCCCCACGATGCGAGAGATCTTCTTGAACTCCACCGCCAGCGGTCGATCCTTCCGGTCCCAGGTCACCATCCCGAATTGTGTTTCATGCGGGGATCTTAGATAGGGTACTTTGTGAAATTGTTCGGGCGCCGCGTCGCTATAACACCAGAGATCCACGCCGATCGCCCCGGCGGCCAATCCGGAATAAATCTGCACCCGGTCGTACGCTGCGAGTCTTTCGGGCAAATATTGCGCCGAAGAACCGCCCATTTCGTGAATCATCGCCGGATGGCCCGCGCCGGAGGAGAGCGCAATCTGGAACGCTGCTCCGTAGGTGCCCCGCTCCGACAGCATGGGGTCGGGAAAAAGGTCGGCGTTGTAGATGGTAAAAGGGTGCACGCTGAAAAAATCGACGTCGCGCGCCAGATTATCCGGACGAAACGGCCCGTGATCGAGGTCTTCCTGGCTCGTTCCCGCCACGATGGGATGCATCGTGTCATGGCGCCGGATCGCGCCCGTGATCAAACGCGTCCAATTGATCGCCATGGCGTCGGTGGTTTGTCCCGCAACGATCCAAAAGGGTGGCTCATCGGTCAAGTCCCACCCTAGAATCTCCGTTTCATTGGCGTAACGGCGCCCAAATTCTTCGGCGTGATTGGTCTCCAGCCGCAACATCTCCGGATCGGAATGAGGATTTCGTCCGTGCCGCCACGGCACATCCCAGTACGCCTCGCCTACTTCGCCGCCAATAAAGAGCGAGGGATGGAGATAGATCTGATATTTGTGCGCCAGCGAAACCAGATAGTCGATCTGCTTGAACGCCTCGGGATTGTAGTCGCCGGGGCGCGGCTCTACCCAGGCCCACATCACGTCAAAGCGGACAATGTTGTACCCGAGTTCGTGCATCTTCGCGAAGTCAGCTTCAATGTCTTTGGGGTCCCACTGCACGGGCCACTGCATCGCCGCTTTGGCCGGAACCCAATGAGCTCCGACGGGAATGAAGCGGTGGCCATCGCGTGAAAAGTAATTGCCATCGAGACGAACCCGAGGCAGTTTTGCGACTGGCTCTTGTGCCAGCGCGTTAGTGGCAAGAATGACGCCCAGGAGCGAGCACGCCACTCCGCCCGCAATCAACCGCCTCCATCTGCCGCCCTTCATTCGCCGAACCCACTCAGGAATTCTCATCGCATTCCGCCCCGGCGAGGTTCCAACCCGCAAATCCTCGCCTACAGCCTAGAAGTTAAACTTTAATGCGAGCTGAACCTGTCGTGAACTATTTACCGTGCTGGTGATGGTTCCGGACACCCCTGGACTATCCACGGTGTTGTTCGGATTTGCGAATTGCGCGTGGTTGAACAGGTTGAAGGCCTCCAGCCGGAACTGGAGAAGCCGGGCCTCGCCAAACTTGAAGTCTTTGAAGACGGAGAGATCAACGTTGTGAGCGCCCGGTCCGCGCAGACTGCCTCGGCGGGCATTGCCAAACAAGTGGGAAAGAAACTGACCGGGCGCGAGCGCAGGGACGGCAAAGGCGCACGGGTTATACCACGAGTCGAGAGTGTGAATTTGGGTTGGGGCGTCGCATCCCGGGTTGCCCGCGACAGGACCGGCCCGATTCGGATCACCCACCTGGTCGGGCCGGTATGCGAATGAACCGGTATGCGAATAATCCTGCGAAAGAAGCGGCGTCACGGCTTCCCCGGTATGCGCGCTCACAATACCGTTGAGTTGCCATCCGCCAGCAAGCCAGCGCATTGCTCCCGCGCTCCGAAAGAATCGTTGCCCGGGCCCAAAAGGCAATGCATAAGACCAGGCCGAGGTGAACTGGTGCCGAAAATCGGGGGCATTGTTGCCACGCTCGCCGGCGGGATTGTGCGTATCCTGCGGATCCAGAGCTTCGTTCTCGACCACCTGCCCCAGGGTATGTTGCCAGGTGTAGGCGTTCAACATTGTCCAACCCGCCGAGAATCTTTTTTCCAGTTTTACCTGCAGGCTGTGAGACGTGGAGGACGATGCATGGGTCTCGGTGCGAATCCCCGCCACATCGGGAACAGTCGAGAAGTACGGACGCCCATAGTTGGACGAAATGCAGTTGTTCAGATCCTTCCCACAGAAATTGGTATCCAACGGCTGGACGGGCTGGTTCAGGTTGCTCAGGAATGCCAGCTTCACTCCTCGCGTACCCACGTAGGCGACTTGTAGCGCCACATCCTTGAGCAAGGAACGCTCGAGGTTGAGATTCCATTCCTGGATGTAAGGGGTTCGCGTATTGAAAGGAGTCGCGCTGGTGCGGCCCGATGGGTTGGCAATCGAAGGATTGGTGGCAGGCGCAAATACTCCTGTCGAGAGCTGCGCACCCGGCGCATTGGCGGAAAAATTGACGCTATCGCTGGAGAAGAGTCCGGTTGGATTGAAGCCCAGCTCGGTATCGTTCTGATCGGCCTGCTGGTCATAAAAAATGCCATAGCCGCCGCGTACCACCGTCTTATTGTCGTTCCAAGGCGTGTAGGCGAAACCTACCCGCGGGGCGAAGTTGTTGCGGTCGGTGACCACGTTGCCCGATCGGCTCACCCCCGCTTGGTGCGGAGCGACGAAGAGCCCGGAGGCGAAATCAAAATTGGCCAGGCGGTTATGGTCTTCCACCATCGGCGTGAAAACATCGTAGCGCACACCCAGATTCAAAGTGAGCTTTGGTGTGACGCGATAGTCATCCATGAAATATCCGCTCACCTCCCACCAGCGCATGCCAAAAGACTGCTTCTGCAGATCGCGCGCGGCGAAGATGGGGTAGCCCAGCTCGAATGTCGCCAGCGCATTCCCGGTGGCTTGGTTCTGGTTGAAGAGGTCCGAGGTGAATCCTTGATCGAAATTCATGACCCCTGTCGGATTAATCGCCTGAAAAAATCCGTGCCGCCGAAGCTTAAGATCGCCGCCGATCTTTACGATGTGGTGGCCTCGGACATAGGTGAAGGCGTCGAGCACCTGATAGTTGTTCTCTTTCAAGAACTCCGGGAAACAGCAGATATTGCCGAGCGGAGACAGACCGCCGATGTTGATATTCGTCAAGCCCCCGGTAGCAACCAGATCGCTGGGATCGTTGATCCCGGGAATTCCCAAACCCTGGGCGACGGCCTGCCCGGAGAAGTTCGATACGGCATGCACTTCATAGCGCATGTAGCCGATTTTGAACTCGTTGATCTTGGTGTCGGCGAAGGTGTGCACGTCGCTGATGCCCACGGCCTTCGATTTGTTCTTGATGATGCCCGAGAAGCTGCCGCCTCCCGCCAGTCCAGGAAGCGGATCGGGATGGACAGAGTTTACGTTGCCAAAGCTGAAGAACCCGAAGAGGCTGTCCTTTGCGGTCAAGCGGTGGTCGATGCGGATATCGAACGAATCCTGATTGTTCTTGGCCACCGGGTTGTAGAGAAATTCATTCGCTTGCCCGACAACGTTCGGGACAGCGGGAAACAGCCCAAGCACGTTTTGCGCCGCGGGATCGAGGGCATTCGCCGGAATCTGATTATTCGGAAATGGATCGCGGATGCCCGTGTTCGCCTTGCAAAGCACTCCGATAATTCCGGTTCCCTTCTGACACGGGTTATAGATCTGATTGGCAACTGCGCCTTGGATTCGGTCCAGGCAGACTCCGGAAGCGTCAAAACCGCTGGCACACAGGTCGGCGAAGTTTCCCGTGAACTCGGCCTGGGGCGGAATAAACGAGATATCGGTCTGCGACTGCCGAATCCGCGTACCCTGATAGTCGCCGAAGAAGAAGGTCTTGTTCTTGCGAATGGCTCCGCCGAAGGTTCCGCCAAATTGATTCTGCTTGAAGGGGACAATGGGAGCGGCGTGATCGTCGAAAAAATTCTTCGCATCCAGCGCCGAGTTGCGTAAGAACTCGTAAACGCCGCCGTGAAACTTGTTGCTGCCTGACTTCAACACGACGTTGACAACCGCTCCACCCTTGCCAATGTCCGCGCCGAAATTGTTGGTCTGGACTTTGAACTCTTCAATGGCATCCACGGCGGGTTGAATGATCTCAAACCCGATCTGCTGCTCGTTGTTGTCGAATCCGTTCAGGAGAAAATTGTTGTTGGTTGCGGTGAGACCGTTGACCTAAATGGCGCCATTGCCGCGCTCGTTTTCTGGAATCCCGCCCTGCTGCACGATGCCCTGCGGTGCCTCCATTGACTCCGGGCGCAAGATAGGCGAGCTGAATGAAATTCCTGCCATTCAACGGCAGGTCGTTGACTCGATTCTGTTCTATGACTTGTCCGAGCGAGGAGGTCTCGGACTCAATCAGCGGCTGCCGCCGTCACCTGGATCGTTTCCAGCACCGACCCCACCGAGAGTTGAAAGTCGGCGCGCACCACCTGGTTCACATCCAGCTTGAAGGCTGGTTCCTCTGCTTTCTTGAACCCTTCATGCTCCACCGTCACCCGGTAAGATCCCGGCTGCAATTCGGTCACGACATAGTCACCGTTCGTTCCGGTCTTCAGTTTTCGCGCGACGTTGGTGTTCGTCTCCGTCACCGTAACCGTGGCGTCGGCAAGCGCCGCTCCTGACGTGTCGCGCCCCGCACCCACGATTTTTCCAGACTCCACCTGCGCTTCGAGGATTGCGCCGCTCAACAGACTCAGGACAATCACTCCGCTAAACGCCAACCGCTGGATACAGTCTCCACGTTTGAAAGTCACAGAATGGCCTCCTGCAGGATAAAGCAGTCACACTTAAACTACATATGTAGATATGTGGTCAAGAGATATTTATGCACCCCTCCCCGTCTAGAGCCTTGTAGTGTTCTCTATAAACTATTGTATTTTAATATGTTATTGAATAATTGTGAATTTCTCTTGTCCTTGCTCAACACACCTCTTGTGATTTGCTATATACATTGTATATTATGTATCTATGTCGAAGACACGCACCGTACTGATCTCCAATCCCGCCCTCGATCCCGTTACAGCGGAGCAGTTGAATCTCGCGCTCGACAGCGGCAGTTTTGTGCCCTACTACGCGCAGATCGTGGACCATGTTCGCGCACTGGTAAAAGAGGGGAAGTTGCGGGAAGGCCAGGTGTTCTGTTCCGAAGGCGACTTCTCGCGCGTGCTCGGCATCAGCAAAATGCCCGTCCGGCAGGCGTTTCAGAAATTGCGTTCTGAAGGACTGCTGATCATCGCCAAAGGGAAGAAGCCCGTGATCGGCTCCGGTCGCGTGCCTTGGAATTTTCAGCAACTCCGCGGCTTCAGTGAAGAAATGAGGCGGCGGGGACTGGTGCCCTCGGCGCAATTGCTTTCTCTGCACTTGCAAGAACCGGAGTTGGAAGTGGCGCAAGCGCTCAAGCTGACCGCCGGCGAGCAAGTGTATTCCGTCAAACGGCTCCGGCTCATCGACAACGAACCGGTGGCGGTCGTGACCAGTTCCCTTCCCGCCAGGATCTTCGCCGGAATTGACAAGCAAGATCTGGAAAAACGCTCGCTGTATCAAGTCTTCGAGCGCACCTATAACCGGAAATTGCAGTGGGCCGAAGAAGTGATCGGAGCCGTCACCGCCAGCGAGGACGATGCGCAGGTTCTACAAGCGAAGTCCGGCAGCCCCCTTCTTCTGATCAAAGAGACGACTTACGACAGCCAGGATATTCCCATCGAGTTCAGCGTCTCATTGCTGCGCGGTGACCGGTACACTGCCTCTGTCATTTCGGTGCGACAGAAGTCAAGAGCGGTTTAACAGTTTGCCGACGCACAAGTGCCCTGTCAGCGGGCCCGACAGTCTCGTGTTGATGGGAAAAGGAATCGGCGACCGTCTCAATGCTGACGACGGTAGTGTTCGGGTAGTAGTGGCTGAGAATCTGGCGGAAATCGGCTCCGTCCGCAGCCATGGCTTTGGCTCCTGACTGGCATAGGCCGATGCCGTGGCCCTGTCCGGTTCCTTCCGCCAGGATCTGATCGTTTTCTCTTTTCACGATGAAATCGTTGCTGGGAATCGTGCTCCATCCGAGGTGGCGTGCGGTGCGAAGGCGAGCGGGCTCGTTGGAGCTGCGGAGCATTGCCGCATCTTCGGCAGAGATTCGACTCGACCAGCGCACTGGGTACGCGCGGCAATACGTACATTCGACAGAGTAATAAGGATAGTGGGCGGCGGGGAGGCCTAATTCCGCTGGCGTGTGCGTGCGTCCGGCGCAGCTGCGCGTGTACATGGCGGCGAACGGCTTGGCTTCGTAGGCGAGAACCATGTCGCGCGTGGCCTCGGCAGCTTGCGCGACGGCTGTGGCCGGTGCAGGTGGGTCGCGCAGGAACTGGCAATGGGTGGTGTCGCAGAAATCGAAATCGCGGTGGCGTCCACGACTAGAGGCCAAGTACGAACGAGTCGCAACCGCCTGCGCTTTGAGTGCCTCCAATGGCGTGTCAGCCGTGTTTTCGGCGGCTACGATGGAGGCGACAGCCGTCTCTCGATCCATGGCAACCACGGCTACAAGATGTCCGACTTCCCCGCGGATCTCGAGTGTGCCGCGGTAGTGGCGCGCGATCTTCCCTGGAACAGCGAGAACGAAGTCGGCGGCTTCGTTCTCGCGTCCCGCGACCGTAAGGGCGAATGCGCGCACAGTCCGCGCTCCCGATTGCAGAACAATCTCAGTTCCGGAGAGCCTGACGTTCGCGGTGTGCACGCCGGAGCTGTGCTCCAGCACAATGTGTTCTTCGCCAGCGTGCACCACGAGCGCCTGCCCCTCAGGCGCCGTGACCGTAAGTTGGCGTGGATGAAACAGGCCTAGAACTCCGACGCGCACTTTATCAACCGCCCAGCCGGGAGGCGCAGGTTGCGCGAAACCGCGTGAGCAAGACGAGATGAACACAAGAGCGGTGACAAACGCGAACACAGGCTCCCGGATTCCGCGCGGAACTGACCTGCGAGCGCGATTGACGGCGCTTCCTTTACGCAGGTAGTGGTCAGGCATCATTCCTTGAACCTACCCTCGATCCGGCGCAGTATTTGGCCAGCAGTTTTCGCCGCCTGCGCGCCGGGGACTCCGTGCACGCGGACCATCAGCAAGATTTCAGGCTGATCTGCCGGCGTGAGGACTATCGCGAAGCCGTCGCCAGGCGCGCGGGGCGAGTGCGTACAGGGTGCCGTACCGGTTTTTACCAGGGCGTTAGGAAACGGGAGAGCGCGGTCAACTTCTGCGCCGGTTCCGCGCTGCGCCGACCGTTCCATTCCCGCGAGAACTTCGCGGACACCCTGCTGCTCGCGGCTACGAATGAGTTCAAGGTAGGCCAGCGCTATGCGAGGTGGGGAGATTCGCCAGCGGCTGCCGATTCCGGCAAGGGCGGGACCGTTGGCATCACGGTCCGGAGGCTCGATTCCGAAGCGTGTCGCAATCGGCGCGACATCTGCCGCGGCCAGGTTCGCGGTGAGCATACGGAAGTACGAGTTGCAGGAGTAGGCGATGGCCGAGGTAAGGCCAACTTCGCCGTGCCCATGCGGCAACCAGCATCCGGTGGCGGTGCCACGACAGGTGTGAGCAGGATACTGGAAATCCTGCTGCTCGCCGTAGGCCAGTGCGGTGAAGGGCTTCACGAGCGAGCCCAACGGAATGGGCGAGTCGAGGCGGTCCCAGCGCGCCGTGAGAGTGCGGCCGGTGCGAGCATCGAGCAGCAGGAAAGAAATGTCACGGCTGGGGAAATCGTGGTTCAGCGTTTCCGCTGCGGATTGAGCAAACAGGCTCGACTCCGCGCCTTTTATGCGATCGGGCGAAGCTGGTCTGGCGCTGCTGCTTGAGGCGAGTAACGCCAGCAGCAACACAGACGTGAAGAGCGCGATATGCCTCATTGCGTCCATTGGTAGATGACGGTCTGCCGTTCTTTGTTTCCCTCGGAGCGAACCTCGATCTTCTCGGCGGAGACCGTAGCCAATGTTGAGCTCAGACTGGCCATGTTGCCGGAGAAGAACTGTGGCTCGCTGCGGCGGTTCTCGGCGTCGGCGACGGTTGCACTCGGACGATCGACAACGTTTGAGAAGCGAGCAAAATTGGCACGCTCATGTTGGTGATTAAATCCGGCGAACAACTCGGCAGGCTTGCGATCGGGCTTGCGGCTGAAATTCGTGAGGATGGCTTCCGCCAACGCAGGGTCGTCGCTGATCAATAAGTACTTGCCGCGGACCGAGGCTACCAGTGGCCACAGGCCATCCAGTTCCTGGTATCCAGACCTTTGCTGCCAGCCGACGCCGAGTTGGCTGGCGGTGAGACCGGGACGAACGAAATCTGTGAGCGCGGACTGGACGGCGGCCTGGTTCCATTCGGATCCCGCGACCAGGACTATCGCGGAGTGAATCCGGACAAACACGCCGGCTTGGTCGGGCGCAGTGGATTGCACCTGTAGGGAAGCCAGCAGAGGAGTCTTTTCGAGTAGTACTTTCAGCTCCGAAACCGATTGAGCAGCGGGGCGCTCGACAGGGAGCAGGTCGATGCGCGTTTCGAGATCGGAACCTCCGCCTTGCTCACCCGAGGAGAGCCGCACTTGCGGCGCGACCTGCGACGGTGGCACCGGACCCAAATGCGGCGCCAGGAGCTTCGACTCTAGCAAAGCGAAGCTGGCATCGGCGGTGGGGTTTGCCTCAGCCTGATACACACCTGCCTCACCGGGAACGAGCCGAACAGCTTCGGCGGCGGCTGCCGCGCCCTCTGGTGAAGACGCCTGTTTCGGCTCTTCTTTCTTGATCAAGACGCGCTCTTCCCGATATTCCCTGCCGGACCGGAAGAGATCGGAAACTGACGCCGAGTATTGTTTCAGGTCGGTGATGTTTTGCTGCACCCAGTACGTGCGGAAGTAGCCGTTGGGAACAAGGTCTTGGAGGTTGAGCACCATGCGGAGATCGCCGGCCTGGCCTGCCGCCGCGGTCGATTGCGCCCACCACTGCTCACCATCGACGGTACGGTCCTGTTTGCCGGACAGCAGTTGCAGTGCGCCAGCCATCAGGTCTTCTCGCGTCGCGAGCAGCAAGTAATCGCCCGAGACGGCGAAGGCGACTTCGCGCTGCGATTCGGGATCGCGCCGGACGTAGAAGTTCACGCCACCAGTGCTGCGCGGCTCGAACTTGGCGCGCGTTTGCCACAACGTGGTCTCCATGGACTTGGCCGATGGCAGATACGTGATGTACAGGAACTGCAGTTTGCCGATGTCGTAGAGCGCGAAAACGCTGCGCTCGCCGGCCACTTGCGACAGGAAGTTCATGTCCGGCGGAAGTCCAGCTGCGGCGGCAAACTGGTCGCTGGCACCTTTGAGACGCAAGAAGAGGCGCGAGCGCGAAAACACTTCGTAGTTATCGCTCGTGAGCCACTGCTTCTTCTGGGAGGAAGAATTCCAGTCGCTCAGCAGTGTGGAGAAATCCTTCGCCTCCAGATACAGAAGCGGTCCCGCGGGTACATATTTCGAAAGCGGCGGCGCTGCAGGCGCGGCTGCGAGATACGTTACCCAGCCAATTGCGGCGCAGGCCAGGGCGATACCGGAGAAGATGAAAAAGCGCTTCATTGCTTCACGCCTCCTTTCGAAGCTGCGGCTTTGGGTGCGGGTGTAACGCGCGCGATCAGTTGAGGGCGAACGACGCGGTCTTGCTCGAGCGGTTCATGCAGGATCGGTTGGCGCGCCGCGTTTTGCTGCTGAACGCGCAGCGATGCCTTTGCATCGGCAATCTTGCGGTAGAGCGTTTTGCGGATAGTGGGGGCGCTCTCAAGTCGCCGCGCAGTCTGGTAGTAGGAGACAGCTTCCGCGAAGCGGCTAAGGCGGACCATCGTGTCGCCGATCATCTGCGCGACCTGCGCCTGCTGTGTGCGAGAGAGGTTGGCAGCGGTTGCCGGCGTACTGGATTCGTCACTCGCGTCTTCTTCCTCGCCCGAGCTGATGATCTGCTCTTCTTCCGCGCCGGCAGCGCCGCCCTCGGGAACATAGGTACGCGAGAACTGCGTCTGGAACAGAGGCTCCATGACTCCCAGGGCGAATTCGTTGGACTGCGCGGTGGCCGCAGCCTGGAACAATGGGATGCGAACTTCGTCGCGCCGCGGGAAATCGATGACGCAGTGACTCAATAGCTGAATCTTGATTTTCGCGTCGGAGACGTTCTGCGCGGCCCGTATGCGCGCGTCGTAAAAATAGAATTTGTCGGCTGCGGTCGGGATGATCGCGGCAGTGGCACCGGCAAGCAGGTTGAGTTCGCCGCTGCCGAGATCGGAATGCGGACGGCCAGCGAGCGCAAGAGCCGCCTTCAGGCGAAGGTCGTACGGAGCACCTGACGCAGAGGCGATGGTCGCGAGAGACTCTTGGCCCTCAGCAGTAGCCTGTGCGCCCACTGCGTCTTTGGCCGCAAGTTTCGCTTTAGCGAGGCGCAGGCGATACGAGGGTTCCCAAGGCGCGGACTTCACGAGCTGGTCGAGGAATTCGACGGCTTCTGCGTTGTGGCCGGTCTTTTCCAACAGGCCGGCCGCGGGGTCAAGATTTTCAAAAGGGTTGCCGACCACGACGACGAGGCGGCGCAACAGATCGAGCGCACCAGCAGGGTCGCCCGCAGCGAGGCGGATTTCGGCGAGGCCGAGGAAGTTGGTGGCAACGAGGTTGTGGCCTTCGATCTCCCGGGCGAAAACCAGTTCGAGGATTTTGCGCGCTGACTGCTTATCACCAGACTCAAAGAGCTGACGGGCGGCATTGCGCAGGACGTCCGCCGCGGGCGCGGTTTGCGGCTCGGCACGATAGGCGGTGAGCATCGAGTCCAGCGTTCCAAGCTGGGCGGCCACCCGCAGATCGAGTGGAACCAGCGTGGCGGATTGCGCGTCGCGAGTCTCCTTGGGGAGCGCAGCGATGGCGGTAGCGGCAGCCTGGTACTGCTTGACGCGAACCAGGTAGCGAATCCAGCGCACCTGCCAAGAAGCCAGATCCTGCTCGGCATATTGGCGCTCGAGCCCAGTGAGCTTTCCGATGGCGTCTTCCTTGGCCTGCAGAATGCTCTGATAGACTGCCGCGCGCTGCGCCAGCGGGATCCAGGAAGCATCGGCAACATCAGCCAGAACACGCGCCGGATCCTGAGCCGACGAGGCGACATCGAGCAACCACGCTGTCGCAGTCGCTGGGTCTCCGACCGCGGCGTAGGCAGGTTGAAGTATGGCGCCGGAGAGCCACGTACCGTTGCGACGGAGATACGTCCGAACGATCGCATCCGCATCGGGCTTGAGTTCTGCGAAAAGATGCCGCGTGCGCAGTTGATCGCAGGTGCGTGCGAAATCCCGCCAGAAACTCTCAGGAACCCGTTTGCTGTCGAGCTGCTTCGAGAGTGTGGCAAACGCCTGCTTCCACTGCGCCAGGGCAGCGGCGCGGTCACCTTCCTTGTAGTAGGCAACGGCCAGGCTGTCGTACACGTCGGGGCGGTCGGGAGAAAGTTCGAGCGCGTGCTCGTAGTCGGTAATAGCGTGCTTGGTGTCGCCCGCGCCAGCGTAGTAGTCAGCGAGGGTTAGGTATCCGGAAGCGCTCGCCGGACTCGCCTCAAGAATCGCGGGCAGAAAATCGTCAGGATGGCCGAGTTTCGACAAGCCGAGATATTCGCCGTAGCGCGAGCCGTAGTAATACCACGTGTTGCCGGCGAGTTGCTGCGCGCGATCGACGGGCTTGGCGAGGCGCACACCGATCGGATCGTCGCCGAGCGCGGCGAGGAAGGCATTGTTGACCTCCGGCGTGGGCTCAGAGAAGTAGAGGCCGACCAGCGCATTGTAGGACTTGTTCCAAACGGGCTGACGGGATTTGCTGCGAGCTCGCACAGCCGCGTGCGCAAGTTGTGCGCTGCCGTGCGCAACCACGTAGTTGGCGGCCTGCTCGCCCGAGGGCGTATTCCAATTCGACGCAATGCGCACGAGCTCCTGTGGCTGCCGCGCCAGAAGCAACTGGAAATAGCGTTGAAAGCGGTTGTTGTCGAGGTCCTGCATAGCGAAGACAGTAGAGAGCACACGCAGTTCGTTCTGCTCGTCGCCGGCGGAACGATAAGCATCGATCGCTGCCAGCAGCGGGGCGACGCGCTGAATCTGCGGTACTACTTTTGCGAGCTGCTCCATCTGCGGACCGAGTTCCTCGAAGCGGCCACGGCGGCGTTGCAGATCGATAAAGGGCTGCGCATTGCTATAGAAGTTCGGCAGCGTCGCCTGCTGCATGATCGATTCAAATCGCCAGCGTGCTTCCTGGTCGGCAAGGGCGGCGCTCTCGGCAAGCGGGATGGCAAACTTCTCCAGATCGGCGGTGTTCATACCCGTCCGCTTCGATTCGGCGAAATGGGCAAACGTGAGCCGCTCCTCGGGCGTGAAATACGTGTTCACCGCACCGCCCATTTCCTGAAGCACGGCTGCCATGCCGGTGCGCGCGGTGTCGACACGCGTACGCCGCTGATTCTCTCGCCACCGCGTGTCGCTGATTCCGCTGATTCCTTCCTTCTCCATCTGTTCCTTCAACAGCGGCAAACTGGCGGCGGAGTCGGCAAGGACCTTCTGCAGGGCAGCAAAAGCCTGTTCGTGCTGCCGCAATCGCGTCATGATGCGAACATAGATGCGTGCTCCCGCGTGTTGGTCGGCGCTGGCGAGCAGGTCGGCTCCGGCCTTGTTCACACCTTGCTCCGCGAAGCTGCGCGCCTGGTCGAGCATGCCCCAGTTTTCCAGGCGGTGGGCGACTTCGAAGTAATTGCTGGCATTCTCCGGGCGGCCTTCGATGAGCGCCGCTTGCAGCTCGGCAACCACTTCCTTCGTCTTGCCCTGACGTGCGCGCACGGTGGCGACCTTCTCCATCCACTGTGGGTCTTTGTAGGCGAGCTGGTAGGTGCGTTCGTAGTCGGCGGCAGCTTCGTCGAAGCGCATTAAGCGTTCTTCGAGTCCGGCGCGCGCAGTGTAGAGATCGGCGCGGTCGGGGCGAACCGCAATGGACTTGGCGTAGGTATCGATGGCAGCGGGATAGTTTTCAAGATTCGTTTGGGTGCGAGCCAGCACCATCGACCAGCGATAGTCGCGCGGGGACTGTGCAACGGTCTTGGCGTAGAAGTCGACGATCTGCTGTTGGCGCTGATAACGGAGCGCGTAGAGTGCGGCCTCGGTGACAAGCGTGTCGTCTTCGGGAAAGTTGTTGGTCAGTTCGATGTATTGATCGACCGCGCCGGCGTAGTGATTCATGCGCGTGAGCGCTGGGATCAGGCCGCGGCGCAGAATGGCGATCTGTGCCTTACGCGCATCGGCGGCAAGCGGAGCGTTGCGGAAAAACGCAATTTTGTCGAGATAGAACTGCTCAAGGCCCTTGTTGTCGCCAGCCTGGGCGTAGGTGTCGGCCATCGCGGCAAGGTACTCGCCGTTGTAGGGAGACTCTTTCAACAGTCCGGCAAGCAGGTCGCGTGCCTGCTGGAACTGTTTCGCGTCGGTCTGCTTGCGCGCGGCTTCATAGGTGAATTGCGCGCTGAGTGCCGGATAGGCGTCTTTTGCAGCTTGCAGAAGCACGGCAATGGCTTGCGGCTGCATCTTCATGCGCCAGTAGAAATCGACGATGGAGCGCACGACGCCGAGAATCTTCGGGTTGTCGTGGTAAAGCGCTTCAACATTCTTCTGGGCCGCGGTGAAATCCTTGCGTCCCTCGTAGAGGCGAATCAGTTGATAGCGCAGTTGCAGACGCGTGACCGGGTCGGTGGTCAGTGCGGCTTGTTTTTCCAGCGCGTGCTGGCGGACCTGTTCGAGCGACTTCTGCTGCGCCAGCGTTTCAATGTCTTCAGCCTGCTCGATGGTGGTTGTGGCGTTGACAATGGAGTCGAGGAACGCCGCCATCTCCTGTTTGCGATTCTGCGCCTCAAGGACTTTCACGCGCAGATAAACCGCTGGCATGGGCGGATTCGACAGCGGAGCCAGCTTGACTGTGCTCTGGTCAACCAGGTCGCGAAATTTTGGCCGACGCGCCAGTGCGAGCAAACGAAATTCCGCCGAAGATTCCGGAGCGCCGCTCAGTGCACCCTTCACGTACTCGTCGATGGCGTGCGGATAGTCGCGCTGGTTTTCGTAGATGGCGCCCGCTTCGTAGGCGTACAGGCTTCGGTTGGCGAGGCGCTCGCGGCCTTTGCCCAGCAGGCGCCTGGCGTTGTCGAAATCGAAATAGTCCCAATAGATGGTAGCGGCCTCAAGATAGCCGCCGGACTGGCCGGGAGCAACCTGCGGGATGCGCTCCCAATAAGGCGCGGCTTGCGCGAGCTGATCGCGGTCGGCATAGATGTCGCCGATACGCGCCATGATTTGGGTGTCGGTGGGGTTGACCTGCAGCAGGTTGTCTTCGATCTTGGCGGCAACCGCGGTGTCAGCTGGTTCAAAGTAGGCAAGGGAGCGGAAGACTGAGGAGGCAGTGTGACCGATTTCCGGCTCGGCCGGATATTGCGCGGCCAGCAACTTTAGCGGCGGCGCGCTTTCTTCGAAATGCGAGCGCCAGAGGTTAGCGTAGGCAAGAAAATCGGCGGCTGCGGGATTCTTCTCCCAGCTGGCGGCATCGGGCGCGCTCTCGCGAATGGCGCCGAGTTCGGATTCGAGCTCGCCCGTGCGAGATAGATATTCGAAAAACTGGTTGCGGAGGGTAGCCTCCTCAAACCAGTGTTGGCGCAGCAGCGTTTCCCATGCGGCGAGATCTCGAGTGGGCGGCGTGGTATACGCGGAGAGCAGATTGCGCACGAATACCGGGTTGTGCGGGAAACGCTGGTGGGCGTACTGGTTCAAGCGCAGAAAGAGTGTGGGGCTGCCATAGATCGCGTTGTTGAAGTACTGTTCCAGTTCGCTTCCCTGGAAACTCTTCACGGCATCCTGCGTCAACTGCTCGAATGCGGAATCGCGCTTGTAACGCACGTAGTAGCGCGCCAGCTTGTGGTACCACGATTTGTCGGAGAAGCGGGCGATAGCGCGGCGATAGACCTCCTCTTGCTCGGCACCGAGCTTGTTCTGATCAAGAAACACAGCGAGACGTTCGTAAAGGCCGGGGTCGTCGGGGTTGCGATCAATCTCGCGGCGCAAGACGCCGAGCGCGGGCGGTATTTGCTTCATTTCCACCAAACGTGCCAAGTAGCGCTCCAGCACACGCGCGTACTCGGGCAAACGCGCGCCGGTGGCCTGCGTAGACTTGGCGGTTGCATTCACCTGAAACGATTCGCGGGCGCGATGGCGTGGAGCTGCGCTCTGGTCCGCCGTTTCTGCTTCTTCAGCTTCACCAGCTTCTACGCCTTCAACGCCCGACGATTCGGGCGCATTCATCTCGTTTGTGTTGGTCGCAGGCGGCGTGTAGTTGTTGGCGGAATCCCAGGCTCCGTTGGCCGACCCGAGTGGAACGTTCTGCGCTTTGGCGGCGAGTTCCTGGAGAACCGAATCGTAGATCGCAAACTCGTTCTTGGTTTCGCCTTTGCGCGCGTAGGCGTCAGCCATGAGCAGGGCGACGGTCGTGCGTTCGTAGGCATTGGGAAAGCTCGCCAGAAAATCGCGTCCGCCCTGAATGACGGCGTCTCTCTCACCGGAATTGGCGTAGTAATCGAGCAGTTGCGCGTGCAACGCGGGACGCTCAGCGGAGTTCGGAAACTTGCCATCGAGCAGGGTCAGCAGTTCTGCGGCGCGCGAGCGATGGAAGTACGGCACAGCGCGCTGCTCCTCCTCGGAATAGCGTGAAGCGGGTTGAGTTGTGTTCAGGATCAGCGACAAAATTCCGTTCAGGTAGCCCGGACCTTGATCCATGGTGGCGATATCGCGATACATGGAGAGTTCGCCGGAACCGAGACGGATGGGCGTTTCGGGCGCGGTGAGCAGAAGGCTGATGAGGCCGCCGATAGCTTTCTCCTGCGCGTCGGGCATGCCGCTGCTGTTGTAGAGTGCGAAATAGTAGCGGACGGACTCAGGATAGGAATGAATGTCCTGGAGCAGGCGCGCGCAGACATAGAGTTCCTGCGAGGTCCACGGAGATTTAGCGGCTTCCTTGTGCAGGCGGAGATCGGCAATGGCCTGCTGCGCGACGTCGATCTTGCCCTGCTGCTGGTAGTAATAGAAAGTGCGGGCGGTGGCGTCCAAATCCTCAGGGCGGGCCAGGAGCGCGGCGTGGGCATCGTCGCGAAACTTGCGCAAGCTCTGCGTATCGCGCAGCAGATCGAAATAGCTTTTCACGAGTTGCGGATCCCACAGCGGCTGCAAACTCTGCTCGTAGACCGATAGGCCTTCACGCACTGAGCCGCGGCGGTACTCAACCATGGCTTTCGCTTTTACAGGGAAAATTTGGTCGTTGGGAAATTGCTTGCGATAGCCGGCAATGAGGTCTCCAGCAGCGGAATATTCCTTTTCGGTGACCAGGAACTGCAGGAAGCGCGCGTAGAGCGAGGTTTCGGCGGGATAGCGGGCGATCCAGGCACGATATTGGGCGATGGAGGCGTCTTTCGGCAGGCCCTGCGCCTGAATCACTCCAAAGATGCGCTCAAACGCCTGCCAGGAGTGCTGTTGGGCGGGAGCGGTAAGCTTCTCGGCTGCGATGGGCGGCGCGGCGTTGGCCACGAGCGCGAGTGTCTTGATCTCGTCGGCGGGGCGAAGGCGGCGGTGATAGAAATCGGCCAGTGCGAGTTGGGCGCTGATTTTGTCGGAAGAATTGTCGGCGTACGCTTTCCAGTCGGATTCGGCGGCCGTGAAGTCGAGTTGCTGCTCGTCTTCCATGGCGCGCAGGGAATAGAGCTCCGCGTTGTGCGGCTGCGACTTGATCAAGTCCGTGAGCGCCGGACGGGTTTCACGTGGAGGCCGGCGAAACCCGACGGCGCCGTTCGGCAGCGACATCATGCGGAAGAAGGCACTTTCGAGCGCGGTGCTGGCGTCGATGTTGCGAATCCACGAGGGCAGCTCGCCGAGCGCGGCGACAGCTCCGAAGACGGCGGCAAACAAGACCGCGAGAGCGGAGAGGCGCATGCGCCGTGACGATGATTCAAGGAAGTACTTCAATCGGCACCTCCTGCGTTCCAATGTTGTGGGCAATGTCCTCGGCGGTCACGGTCAGTTTGTAAGTGCCGGGAATGGCTTGCTCGGGAATGGTGAGCGCGCCGATGTTGGCAGCGGCTTTAGCGTCCCAGCGCAAGGCGACCGGCGCGGCACCGTCCAGGCGCGCGATCAGGGTGCGCGTGCTTTCGGAGGCGCTCACTTTCAATTGGATGGTCTGGCCGCGCTGGAAGCGCTTGCGGTCAAGCTTGACCTGCACGACTGGCGGCTTGCTGGCGATGACGAACGTCTTCGCTTCGCGATAGGTATGGCCGACTTTGTCGCGCAGGATGAGGCGCACGGTGTAGGTGCCATCCTGCATGTCGGTGGGCGCGAGAAAGCGCGTCTGCCAGACATCTTCCGCTGAAAGATAGCGCAGCGGCTGCACGAGGCCGAACGGAAATAGCGCGACAACCGAGACGATGGATTCGTCGGTCTTGACCCGGAGAATCGGGTCGCCGGGGCGTATGACGCGGGGACGCAGCAGCGCGCGCGGCACGGCCAGAAACGAAGTGTAGGGCGTGACGAATTTGTACTGGCGCGCGAGGCGGATGATTTCGTCAATGGTCGCCTGGTCTTCGCCTTCGCGCTCGATCTTTTCGAGCAGGGCATCGACGCGGGCACGGGCCCACAGACGCGGCAACTGCGGGT
>Ga0075017_100000371_pt1 | contig 24637 bp, 14 predicted proteins | sample AleBraG_ABR_2012_FD_71475 | JGI IMG/M metagenome (GOLD analysis project Ga0075017, IMG submission 71475) | Freshwater sediment microbial communities in response to fracking from Pennsylvania, USA - Alex Branch Run_MetaG_ABR_2012 | ecosystem: Environmental > Aquatic > Freshwater > Creek >... | reverse complement strand
CGCGTCTCGCCGCGGTACACCGGATTGATCGAAAAAAGCACCACATGGCCCTTTCCCGTGGGCACATCCACCACGGCCGGATGTTGTGCAATCTCGTCGCCCCCTTCGACCAACCCGGAAATCAGCAGATCCTTCTTATCGGCGTAGCGGAAAATCACTCGCGCTCGGTTCTCTGCAGGAATTACGCGAAACCCGTTCCGTTTCTGCTCGTCAGTCACGGGAGGTGCTTCCCAAATCTCGGAGGTCGGCTCCTCGGGAACCTCCCCTGCAGGCCGCCCAACCGTAAAGTCTGACTCATCCGCTGTGCCTCGGCCCGTGGGACGAGAATGCGATTCGCTGCCCAGCCGCCGTCGGCCGCGCGCGCCGGCAATGCTGCTGATGGAAAAGATCGGTCCGTTGTCGCAATAGGCCGCCACTTTCTGGTCGTACCCGTAAGCAATTGGACTGCCTCCATCCACCAATCGCGTCCCAACAACGGAGCCAACAATCTTCATTCGCTCACCGGCGTGAGCGCTCACTCCAGAGATTATCCCGATGTCTGTCACGAACCGCGAAGTATCGGTCGCCGTCAGCAGCACGCCGCCCTTCTGCACAAACGCTTGCAGCTTCGCCAATCCGTCCCACCCGAGTCCGGGTCGCATGTCATCGGTCGAATCGTTCTTCCCCACCAAGTTCGGAGTTTCCGGCGTGGTCGTCCACGGCAGCGGATTTCCCCATGCCGTAGGCATCCCATTGATGATCGCCGTTGGCCCGCTGAAAAATCCCACCGGAGGAAAGAGAATCACATCGTACTTCGCATTCAGGTCATCCATCTTCGCGATTGCCTGCGTGCTGATGTACTCGTAAGGAATTTTCAAGTCGTCCAGTGCCAGCCGCCACCAGCCTTCGGCTTGTGTGCTCAGCCACGTATGGACGAACGCCACTCGAGCAGCGCGTACAGGATGCGTCTTGACGCTAGGAGCTGTCCCAAGGGCCATCCCATGCAAACCTAGATCCGATGTTGCACGATCCAGGTCACTGCGGTTTGCACCTTGAATAATGAAGCTCCCGCGATTAAATTTTGTCCCGCCGCTCTCGAACGGTTCTTCCGCGGCCCCCACGGTCAGTTCCTTCATCCTGTAGCGCAGCGTCGCCAGGGCAGGCTCAGCAGCATTGTTAATCGCAAAGACGGCGCCCTCTCCCTTCACGCCGCCCGGCGCTCGAACATCGGTCACTCGCTCCATGGCCACATCCAGGACCCTGGCATCCGTCACCCGAACCACTTGCACACCAAACAACTCGCCAAACGTCCATCCCGTATCGTCGTAAGGAGTCTTCTGCGGATCTTCCGGGCTCCAGTATTGATGATCGAGCAAAGCGTCTGCGATTCGCGCGTATGGCTGGTCCATTCGAATGATGTAGCTGCCCACCACAAAATCGCGCGATGTCGGCGCCGGAGGCTCTTCCTTCTCCTTCTTCTCGGCCCCTTTCTTGGACTTTGCTTCTTTTTTCACCGGTAGCGCCACGGTGAAAGCTGTCTTCGCTCGCGAGATTTCCACCGCTTGCTTTTGCAGCACGCGCAGAAGTTCTGCCTGCAAACTCGGCCGCGATTCATCGGCAGGCAATACATACGCCGCAGGACCTTCCGCGGCCGGCTTCATCACAGAACGCTTTGCCTTCAGATAAAAATTCTTCAGGAACAGCCGCTTGTTCTCGTTGAAATAGTGGAGCGAAGTCAGGAGGCCGGTCTGCTCGTAATTATTATTGTCCCTCTGCGACCACAATACTTTGGGTAGCGGCGGGTTCTGCCGGAACCATGTCCGCGAATACTCTTCGGGCTCGAGCGTTCTTTCCTGCGTGTCCGCGCCACCATTCCCAAAAGTCTCGTACAGCCGGCTGATGCCGTTGTGCATCGCCGCGATAAACATCAAATAGCCTGGCGACCAAGTATCAAAATCGCCATGCGTGAAGACTCCAGGCATCCCGAACTTTGTCATGTCTGCTACGTTCCGCGAACCTATCATCTGCCACTCATCTGTCAGAATCGGATCCACCCACGCGTTGTACGGCCCATCGCCAATCGTATTGTCATAAAGGTAGGGCACTGATTCGTGGAGGTCATGCAACACCTGAGCTTTCCAGCCAATATAAGTGTTCAGCACATTTTCCGTGAGCTTGAGCGTCACGCCCATGGCGTCGCGATTGTTGTCATGCGCAACGTACTTGCCCCAATAAATCAGCGGCGGATAAAAATCCTTCGGGTGGGCTAGATGCCACCGGTAGATGTCTACCATGCGGTCTCGGCCATCCACCTCCACGACGGGAGTGATTAGCGTGATTATGCCGTCGCGGATTTCCCGGACGTAGGCGCCTTCATCCACGACAAGCCGGTATGCCAACTCCATCAGCGCCGTAGGCGCACCCGTTTCCGGCGAATGAATCGTGCCGGTGATGTAGTAAACAGGCACCGCTTGTGCCACAAGTTTGTCGGCTTCCGCATCATCGAGCTTAATTGTTCGAGGGTCTGCCAGCTTTGCGAGCCGCGTTCGGTTCTCATCTAAATTCCTCAAATTTTCCGGCGAAGAGATTGCCACCGCGATCATCTCCCGTCCTTCTTCCGTAGTGCCAATCGAAAACACCTTCACGCGCGGACTTGCTTTCTCGAGCATGCGCATGTATTTGTAAACGTCGGCTGAGTATGGCAGCACACCCGGCGCTCCTGCCACATCCCCCAGCACTGCTTCCGGAGTCGGCACGCTCTTCGAAGCCGGCAGGTAATTCACCAGTGGTGAAGTAAAATACGGCGCTGTCGTATACTTCTGAATTTTGGCAGTGTAAGCCTCGTCTACCGCCTGCTTCGCATCGCGCCCAGGAGCCGTCTCATCACCCGCCCAAGCCTGGCCCGCCCACAAAACCAAACTTAGCGCTAGCAGGCTTCCCAGAATTCTTGCACGCACTCTCTTTGGATCAGTCATTCGTCTCTCCCATTTTGTCGCCTGAGCAGATGCTATTTGCTAGCCGTCGTGGCATTCAGCTGCGATTCTATCCCAAATTTCATTGGCCATAGGCCGTTCTCACCTGAACTCAAAGGGTGGTCTGTTCGATCCCTATCGCCCGCTCCATAGCTCCTAATGATTCAAATGACCTTACCAGGCTAAGTTGGCTGAATCCTGAACAAAAATGGTCAGTCTTGGACAGTCGTTGGTCTGAAGTCGAATCAAGTGGACCGATGTCTAGATTCTAGGGTCGGCCAATCACCAATCGGTCCATCCGCCCACTCACATCGCGCAAATACGCCTCATCGCCGCCATCCAGCTCTGCGATCGCGCTCCCAGCGTAACCGATTTCCGCAAATGCTTTGCGGACCGCCGCCCAGTCCACATCGCCGTCGCCGAGATTCACCCAAGCGTACCCGCCTTCCTTCCGTTTGAAATCTTTCAGGTGCACGTTAACGATGGTTCTTCCGAGCGTCCGTATCCAGTCCTGCGGGTATCCATAGAGCACTACATTCCCTACGTCAAACCACGCTTTAATCCAAGGGCTCTTAAACTCGGAAATGTAAGTCGCCATCTCCAGCGGGCTGAGCAGAAACTTGTTCCACACTTCTTCAATTCCAATCACGATTTTCAATTCTTCCGCAAGTGGGAGCAGTCTGCGAATTTGATGTTGAGAACGCATCCACGCATCGCGGTATGAAGTCTGTGCATTCACAACAGCCGGCACGAGCAGTACGGTTTCCGAACCCCAAAGCTTCGCGTTGCGCAAAGAAATCCTCATTCCAGCAAGGCTCTTCTCCACAACTGTGGCATCGCCAGACGAAAGCGGATACTGCCAATGGTCCATGTTCATCACGGAATCGATTCGGATTTTCGCTTCATCCGCCGCCTTCTTGATCTGTTCGGCTTGCCGCTCATCCGGAGTTGTTGGCGCCTGTACCACTTCAAACCCCACTGCCCGCGCCAAGTTCATGCGTTCCGCAAAAGTCAGCTTCTCAGGCAACATGTCAAAAACCAAGCCCTTCTTGATCGCCAGCAGCCCATCTCCTGCTTGAAGCGCCATAGCGTTGGAGAATTCGCCCGCAGAATCAACACCAAGGTAGGCAGCAGACGCTGCCACCACGGAATTCTTCAGAAATTCCCGCCTCGAGGGTTGGCGCACTTTCGCACCTCCATACACTAGGAACTATTCACCAATCGAAAATCTTATTCTCTTCGAAAAATCTTTCGCCGGATTCTCTTAACTCTCGAACAATTGCCGTTTGCAGTTCTTCAGCGCAATTTGTTCAGATCGATCTTTGCATCCCAGCTCTGGGTCGACTTCATCATTTCTTCCCAAGTCACTTCTCGTCCCGTATATGCCGCCGTCCGCGCCATAATGCACGAAAGCGCGGACTCCGATCCCTTCGCCGCCTGATTGTGAAATTTGCCGCTAGTGATGCTCTCGATAAAAGCCTTCTTTTTCTCTTGATCGGCGAGCTCCAGATTTGACGTGAACTTTCCTGTTGCTGAGAATCCCTGTGGTCCACTCTCCTCTGATCCAGATCCCGGCGCTTGCCAGTTTTCATCTCCCCAAATTCCCAGCGGCCCTCTATAAGGCGATTGCGAAGTTCCCTTTGTTCCAAAAAATCTCTCGGTCACATCCCACCAGCCCTTGGAAAACTGCGTCGAGCTGAACGTCACATCCACTCCATCGGGATAATGGAACAGCACGTTATAGTTTCCGTATGCATCGCCATCCTCCGGCCGCCCCCGCCGCCCCCCGCTTGCCGACGCGCTCACCGGATGCGCTTGCAAAACCCAATTGCAGATGTCTACCACGTGGATGTTCTGCTCAACGATAATGTCGCCGGAAAGCACCCGGTCCCATACCCAATTGCGCAAGCGTCGCTCGGTCTTGGAAGCATTCGGCCACGCTGGGCGATCCAGATAGCTTGCGAAATAGTGTGCTTCGCCGCTGACCATCTTTCCGATCGCTCCCGCATGAATTCGCTTTACCAGTTCGACGAAAGGAGGACAATCGCGGATCTGAAAACCCACATCCAGACTGAGTTTCCCTTCGGCGCGTTTGCCAATTTCGCTGACTCTTTGCGCGCCGAAAACATCCACCGCAACTGGCTTCTCCAGATACACGTGCTTGCCGGCTGCCACCGCCGCTTCCAAATGTTGCGGGTGAAAATAGGGCGGCGTGGCGATCACAACCGCATCTACTTCCTTGGAATTTACAATCTCACGAAACGCATCGGGCCCAAGAAATAGCTGCGATTTTTCAATGGCCGCATATCCCTTTGCGGATTGCATTTTCTCGAATTCCGCCTGCGCCTGATCTAACTGATCCTGGAACATGTCGGCCAGCGCCACCACGCGCGCTTGGCCGGTATCGACAAGATTTGTTGCGTCTTCCGTGCCGCGTCCACCGCAGCCGAGCAGTCCCACGCGTACGGCAGAATTCGCGGACGTTCCGCGAACCAGTTCCGGTTTGATGAGCAATAGACTTGCCGCCGCTGCGGCCGATCCAAGAAAATCTCTACGGTCAACTTTATCGGACATTTTCACTTTCTGGTTTGCATTGTTTGACATCTTTGTTCTCTCCCCTAGATCCAAATCAGAAATCATTCATACTTAAGAGAGCTGCAAATAAAAGCTTCAAATCTAGCCAATCAAATTCTCCAAATACCTTTTAGCGGCTTGCGCATCTTCTATTTGTTGTGTCCCAGAGATTTCCCGCTCGATGGTTACAGCGCCTTCGTATTTCAACTCCTTGAGTCGCGCAATGATTCTTGGGAAATCAACTTTTCCTTTTCCAATAGGAACCTCCTCACCCAGATATTTGGGATTCGTCGGCCACAATCCATCTTTCGCGTGAATCCCCTGCACATAGGGACCAAGAATTTCAATGGCGTCGGCGGGATTTGCCTTGCCATACAAAATCAGGTTCGCGAGATCGAAATTCACGCCCTGATTGTCCAGACCGACATCGCGCATAGCACGAACAAGGGTGATGGGTGTCTCTTGCCCGGTTTCGTACCGGAAATTCTGCCCATTGCTCTTGCAATAAGCCGCCACCTCGCGCATGGCATTCACGGTTTCCTTGTAAACTAGATCGTTCGGATTTTCAGGAATGAATCCGCAATGCGTCTGCACAGCGGGGATGCCGCACCGCTTTGCAAAGTCTGAAGCATTCTTAATGTGGGCAATGCGCGCGCCGCGCGTTTCGCGAGGAACCAAGCCGATTGTTTGCGGCCCATTGTAGAAATCGTAGACCTCGCGCCCTGGACCGCCGACCACGAATGAAGTTGCTTCCAGTTTGTATTTTTCAAGGGCCTTCGTAAGATCTGCGGCGAGTGAAGTGTGGAATTCGCTGGCGTAAACCTGGCAGGTGGGAAGATCCAATTCACGAACTTTGGCGAGCGCGGCATCTGGATTCGGTTCGATGGCAATGATGAGTCCAAGTCGCAGTGGTTTCTTTCCCGCATTGGAAGCAATTACTGGTGCTGTCTGGTCAGAAGAAAGAATCATGGTTTCATGCCGCAGGAAAGCGGCAGAACCCACGGGGAGAGAATCTGATCCTAGACCGACGGCCACTACTCCAGCCGAACTCTGCAGGAAAGCGCGGCGGTTTTGATTTTGCATTAAGAATGCTCCCATTCGACATCAGGATGTGTGGCCACAGTAAAGCAGGGATTTCGGGTCTTCACCTTTCGCGGATGAAAATATCTTTCCAGCGCATTCGAACGCCGCCGCCAGTGTGAATCTGCAAGCCTATGACACCGTCGGAAAATCGCTGCGCGCTATCGGTGAAATCAACGATGACGACCCCGTTGAGACGAGTGATAATGTGATTGCCGCGGGCGGAAACTTCCAGATCATTCCATTCACCAGACTTGAGAGCGTTTTCGCCTTCTGCAGTAGGTTGTCTCACCCAGCCGCGCCCGCCACTCTCGTAAAGTCCACCAGTGTGCTTGCCGACGCTAGGATCGATTTCGACCTGCATTCCCTCGATGTCCGGGCCGTGCTCGGGATGAATTCCTAGAATTCGCGATCGGAGAAACACTCCACTGTTGCCGAGTGCTTCGCTCTTGAATTTGAGGCGCAGGTCAAAGTCGCCGTAAGTCTTTTGAGTCGTGAGATAGCCGTACTTATTAGCCTTGCTCTCGCAGAGAATCGTTCCATTTTCGACGATCCACTTTTCGTCGCCGTTGTTCTTCCAACCTCCTAAATCTTTCCCGTTGAAAAGCGGAGACCAACCACTTTCGGCAGGCACTTGAACAAGCGGGACGATTCCCATAATCAAAGCGGATGCGAGACAGAATGCAATTCTCTTCACAGTAGGGACCTCGTGTCAGAAAAAAGAAATACCAGCTACCTGACGGCACCGAACTTTACCACGAAGAGTGTGAGTGAGAAACTGGATTCGAGCGGGAATTCGCGACGAATTTTGAGATGTGATTGCGCCGAGGCCAGCGGTAGCCAGCAAAACAACTATTTTATTCGTTGGAGAGGAAAGTGATGTCCACGGGCGAGGGAACTTCAACAGTCTGCCCCGTGAGGGTGAGGCCGCCCGTTGAGAGGTTAATACGGAAAGTGACGATGCTATTTGATTCCTGATTCTCCACGAGGAGGAACCTGCCGGTGGGATCGATGGCAAAGTGGCGGGGAGTCTTGCCATTGGTCGCAATATCGGCAAGCGGAGTGAGCGTCCCGGTTGCGGCGTTCACGGCGAAAACAGCGATGCTATCGCGGCCGCGGTTTGAGACGTATAGAAATTTACCAGAAGGATGAACGGCGATTTCAGCAGTGTCGTTCGAGCCGGCGAAATCCTTCGGCAATGTAGAGGCGATCTGCATCTCAGTGAGCTTGCCAGCTTCGGCGTCATAGGAATAAGCCGCAACCGTGGAATTCAGTTCGCTGGTGACATAAAAGAATTTTCCGCTAGGTGAAAAGACGGCGTGACGCGGGCCAGCTCCTGGTTTCGAGCTGACGTCGGTATCGGGCTGATTCGGTGAAAATGCGCCGTCCGGAACATGAAATCGGGAAACTCGAATCCGGTCGGAACCAAGATCGGCGGTAATCAGAAACCGATTGTCGGGAGCGGTCTCGATCCAGTGTGCGTGCGGTCCTTCCTGGCGGGCCTGGTTGGGACCACTGCCGGAGTATTGCTCGAATCCGGTGTAATTCCCCAGCTTCCCGTCGCTCTTAACCGGAAAGACGGTAACAGTGCCTGAGGTGTAGTTTGCGACGAGAACGTAGTTGCCGGTCTTGTCCAGAGAGAGATGGCAGGGGTCCAGGCCGCGCGAAGAGACTTGGTTCAGGAGGGTAAGCTTGCCGGTCTTTCTGTCAATCGAGTAGGCGCTGACTGCTCCGCTTTTTTCGCCCTTGAAGTTTTCAATTTCATTGACCGCATAAAGATATTTTCCATTTGGATGGAGGACAAGAAATGAAGGATCGACGGATTCCGCAGCGACACTAGGAGAACCAAGCTTTCCAGTCCTGGCATCAAACATGTAAGCGTAGATTCCCTTGCTTTTTGTTTTCGCTGTGTAAGTACCGACATAAGCGATGTAGCGACGCGGGGAAGCTGGTTTTTCCTGCGCCCGCGCAGGAAACAACGGGAGGGACACTCCGGCCAAAACCGAAATGATGAAAGCGAATCTCCTTGAAATCTTCATAATGGAGGGGATTCTAACACCGAGTAAATCACCGCGCATGCTCGCACAAGAAAGAATTGCCTCTTCCCAAAAAAGAGTTTGGGGCGCCGGATCTTTGGCGACCCGCGAATGTGTGAGTTACTTTTTCTCTTCTTCATCCTCCTCGTGCAGAACAGCGGCGGCGGCAACCGAATCGCCATCTTCGAGTCGGAGCAATCGCACGCCTTGAGTAGAGCGGCCTGCCTCCCGGATTTCATTCGCGTGGACCCGGATGACTTTGCCGTCGTGTGTGATGATCATGACGTCTGACTCTTCTGTGACCTGCAGCGTGGCGACAACGAAGCCGTTCCGTTCCGTGGTCTTCATGTTGACGACGCCCTTGCCGCCGCGTGAGGTGATGCGGTATTCGGCGAGCGGCGTGCGCTTGCCAAAGCCCTTTTCGGCCACGGTCAGCATCAGGGTAGTCAGCGAGTCCTTGATCTGCTCGTTTTCAAGCTCTTCGAGGTCCTGCGCGGTCTTCTTGTGTTCCTTGGCGATGATTTCGAAATCCGGCTGAACGGCGTCCATGCTGACGACGTAGTCGGTCTTATCGAGGTCCATGCCATTGACGCCGCCCGCATTGCGACCCATCGGGCGGACTTCCGTTTCGCGGAAGAGAATGGCCTGGCCTTCATGGCTTGCAAGAAAAATCATTTTCTTGCCGTCGGTAAGCTTCGCACCGATCAATTCGTCCTTACCGTCGAGTGTAACCGCGATGATGCCAGTTGAACGCGGGTTGGAGAATTCCGTGAGGGCAGATTTTTTTACGGTGCCGCTCTTGGTGGCCATGAAAACGAACTGGCCGGCTTCCTCGAGGTTACGCGCGGCCACCAGCGCCGTAAGTTTTTCGTCCTCCTGGAATTTCACAAGGCTGGAGATCGCTTTGCCGCGAGTCGCGGCGGCGGCTTCCGGGATCTCGTAAACCTTGAGCCAGTACACGCGGCCCTTAGAAGTGAAGAGCAGGATATAGCTGTGGGCCGTAGCGATGAAGAGGTGCTCGACGAAATCCTCATCTTTAGTTTTGGCGCCAATGCGGCCCTTTCCTCCGCGTGACTGGTGGCGATAGGTGTCCGCGGCGGTGCGCTTCATGTAACCGGCATGACTCACGGTGATGAGCATTTCCGTATCGGCGATCAGGTCTTCGAGTTTGATCTCGTCGACTTTGTCCACAATTTGCGTACGGCGATCGTCGCCGTATGCTTTGTGCACTTCGCGCAGTTCGGCAACGATGACCTGTTTGAGTTTTTTGTCACTCGAAAGAATTTCGCGCAACTCGGTAATTAATTCACGAATGGACTTCAATTCCTTGAGAATTTCTTCGACGGAGAGTTGTGTCAAGCGGTGCAATTGCAATTCGAGAATGGCATCAATCTGCGCGTAACTGAGGCCAAGGGCATTTCCGCGGCCAGCCGCTTCGATTTCCGGCGCACCCTGCGCGCGGTACTTGCGGCCATCTAGCTTTACGCCTTCAATTTTCTTCGACTTGCTGTTCTCCGTAATCGTCACGTCCTGTTCGCTGAAATACTTGAACAAGTTTTCCTTGGCGTCCACGCGGCTGGATGAACCTCGGATGATACGGATCACGTTGTCGAGATGATCCAGGGCAATTTGGTAGCCGAGCAAAATGTGCTCGCGCTGTTCGGCCTTTTTTAGCTCGAAAATCGTGCGGCGGCGGATTACGTCGATGCGATGCTCGATAAACAGCTTGATCATCGCTATCAAGCCAAGTTCACGTGGTTGCCCGGCAACGATGGAGAGCAGGATCATGCCGAAGGATTCCTGCATCTGGGTGAACTTGAAAAGATTGTTCAGAATAAGTTGAGATTCTTCGCCGCGCTTCAACTCAATCACGATGCGCATGCCTTCGCGTGAGGATTCATCTCGCACATCGGAGATACCCTCGAGCTTTTTGGTTTGAACCAGTTCCGCGATGCGCTCGATCAGACGTGCTTTGTTCACTTGATATGGGATTTCGGTGATGATGATGCTTTCACGGTCTTTGCTGGTCTCTTCAATCGCGGCTTTTGCGCGCATGGTAAAACTGCCACGGCCAGTCTTGTAAGCAGCCTCGATGCCCTCGCGACCCGCGATATATGCTCCCGTTGGGAAGTCTGGCCCCGGCACAACTTTCATTATTTCTTTTAGCGATGTGTCGGGTTTTTCGATTAGCAAAATGGCCGCGTCCACGATCTCTCGCAAATTGTGCGGCGGGATGTTGGTCGCCATGCCGACGGCAATTCCACTGGCGCCATTGACAAGCAGATTGGGGATGCGCGACGGAAGAACTACGGGCTCTTCACGCGTCTGATCGAAATTAGGAGTAAAATCAACGGTTTCTTTTTCAAGGTCGGCAAGGATGTCTTCAGAGATTTTGGCCAGCCGGGCTTCGGTGTATCGCATGGCCGCTGGTGGATCGCCATCTACGGAGCCGAAATTTCCCTGGCCGTCGACGAGCATGTAACGCAGGTTGAAGTCTTGCGCGAGACGAACCATCGCAGGGTAAATCACCGCTTCACCGTGCGGGTGATAGTTGCCGGAGGTGTCTCCGCAGATCTTGGCGCATTTGCGGAAGCCGCGGTTGGAAGCCAAGCCGAGGTCGTTCATGGCGACAAGAATGCGGCGTTGCACTGGTTTCAACCCGTCGCGCACATCGGGCAGCGCGCGCGCAATGATGACGCTCATCGCGTAATCGAGATACGACTTGCGCATTTCAGCTTCGATATCGATCGGAAGCAATACTGATCTATTTGTTTCGTCCGCCATGTGTCCTCGTCTGTTACGAATCCCTGTAGCTCAGGCCTAAGCTACAGTTTCTTTCCCGTGCGTTCGACGACCCAAGCTTTCACTGTGTCGAACGCATCCGCCGCATTGGTGAACCGCTGCGCTGCGAAATGCTCTTCCAGTTGCCCCAAAAACACGTTCCGTTCCATATCGCTTGCAAACTCAACGGCCACGCCTCGCTCGTTGTCCGGCGCGTTTGTCAGCGTGGCGCAAAATTTACTCACGCTCAAACCACGAAGCCCAGGCAAAGTTGTCCAACCCAGCTGGTACATCAAATATCCAGGTTCACAACTTCGAGGGCGTTTTCCTCGATGAATTTGCGGCGTGCTTCGACGTTCTCACCCATCAGCGTTGTGAAAATATCTTCTGCTGCAACGGCATCCTCAAGCTTCACCTGAAGCAAGGTGCGCGAGTCCGCGTTCATGGTCGTATCCCAAAGTTGCTCGGCGTTCATTTCGCCCAAGCCCTTGAATCGCGTGATGGTGAAATCTTTTTTGGCGTCCTCGACAACGTAGTTGAGCACATCCGTGGCCTTTTCTTTGGATACCTTGTCGCCGTTGCGCGCCACGGTGAACGGAGGATGATTGAACTCTTCAATCTGCTTGGCCAGCCCGCGCAGACGTTTGTATTCCGCCGTCGACGCCACTGCCCAATTAATCTTTTGGCTGTGCGGCGGACCAAACTGGATCTCATATAGACTGTGTTCTTCATCGAAGTTGATTTTACCTTCGAGCTTCAGTTTGCTCTTCTCCACCTGCTTCAAGAGCTTTTCTAGTGCTTTCTTGTCTTCGAAGTCAGTTTTCTTCTCGAGACCGCTTTCGGCGAGCAGTTCGACGAGCTCATGTTCGCGGAGCCTGCGGCCGAGCTTTGCCGCCGCGGCTTCGTATTCCTGCACGTTCAGCAAGAAGGAGGTGAGCTTCGCGCCTTCGAGGTTCACGCCTTCCTTAGCTTTCACGACGTGGTCTTCTGTGGCGCGCTTCATGAGCTCACGCGCAAAGTCATGTTCGTCGCGGATGTATTTTTCCGTCTTGCCGCGCTTCACGCGGTAGAGCGGCGGCTGAGCGATGTAGATGTGCCCGCGTTCAATTAGCTCCTTCATGTGGCGGAAGAAGAAGGTCAAAAGGAGTGTGCGGATGTGGCTGCCGTCAACGTCGGCATCGGTCATCAGAATGATTTTGTGATAACGGAGTTTGCCGGCGTCGAAATCGTCTTTGCCGATGCCGGTGCCGAGCGCGGTAATGATGGCGCGAATTTCTTCGTGGCCGAGCATCTTGTCGTAGCGAGCTTTTTCGACGTTGAGAATTTTGCCTTTGAGCGGTAGGATGGCTTGATACTTGCGGTCGCGGCCCATTTTGGCGGAGCCTCCTGCCGATTCTCCCTCGACCACGAACAACTCACACCGTGCCGGATCGCGTTCCTGGCAATCAGCGAGTTTTCCTGGCAAACCACTCGAATCCATGGCGGACTTGCGTCGAGTGAGTTCGCGCGCTTTGCGGGCGGCTTCGCGGGCACGAGCCGCGTCAATGCACTTGCTGATGATGCGTCGGGCGACGGTGGAATGCTTGTCAAACCACTCGCCGAGTTTTTCATTGATGAGCTGTTCGACGTCACCCTTGATGTCGCTATTCAGCTTGCCCTTGGTCTGACCTTCAAACTGTGGCTGCGGGAGGCGGACGCTGACGACTGCGACCAGGCCTTCGCGGACGTCGTCACCCGTGATAGTGACTTCATCTTTCTGCTCCTTGAGCATGCCGGCGTTGGAGGCGAAGTTGTTGATCGTGCGGGTGAGTGCAGAGCGGAAGCCAGAGAGGTGAGTGCCGCCGTCTACGGTATTGATGGTGTTGGCGAAAGCGAAGACATTCTCGCCATAGCTATCGTTGTACTGAAGCGCGATTTCCATCTCGACGTTGCCGCGCTTGCCTTCCATGTAAATGGGAGAGTCGTGGAGAGTGGTCTTGCCGCGGTTGAGATGCTTGACGAATTCGGCGATACCACCGGTAAATTTGAACTCAGCGGTCTTCTCAGTGCGTTCGTCAACGAGATTGATCGTGAGGCCTTTGTTCAGGAAGGCGAGTTCACGGAGGCGCTGGGAGAGTGTGTCAAAGCTGTAGACGGTCTTTTCGAAAATTGTGGGGTCAGCATGGAATGTGACCTTTGTGCCGGTCTTGCGAGTCTTTCCAGTCTGCTTCAGTTTTGAAGAGGGCTTGCCTTTTTCATACGTCTGCTCCCAGACGGCGCCGTCGCGAGAGATTTCCAGCTCCAGCCAATCGGAAAGAGCGTTCACCACCGAGACACCAACGCCGTGAAGACCGCCGGAGACTTTGTACGTGTCGCTGTCAAACTTTCCGCCTGCGTGGAGAACGGTCATGACGACCTCGGCAGCGGGGCGCTTTTCGGTGGCGTGCATGTCCACAGGGATGCCGCGGCCATTGTCTACGACCGTGACCGAGTTATCGGCGTGAACGGTGACGTTGATTTCATCGGCGCAGCCAGCCAGGGCCTCGTCCACGGAGTTGTCCACAACTTCCCATACGAGATGGTGAAGGCCCATCTCTCCGGTCGAGCCAATGTACATGGCGGGACGGAGGCGAACGGCTTCCAGCCCGCCGAGGACTTTGATCGATTTTGCGTCGTACTTGTGGCCACCCTGGGGAGGGCCGCTTACGTTTTCCTTTTCACCCATTGATGTTCTCCACGCAACTGGTTCTCTGGCATATCTGCAAAGTTGAGCAGACCCGGAACATTCGCAGAACAGGAGCCTGCGATAAAACTCTCTAATATGAAGCGAGGAAGGCGTGCTTGCGGAAAGTACCCGAACGTCGTTCCGTGCGGCTTCGATGTGAATCGCGGCCGACGCCTGACCCTGTGATCCCGGTTTCGCTGTGGCGAATCCGAAACTCGTAGGGTTCCTGCTCCATCCCATCCCGCGCAGCGGGACGTGGCGAAGACTCATTTCTCTCCAGGCGGTGACCGTGAAAGCTCCTGGCGCGGAGCCGAAAAAAGCAAGTCACCTTACCCTGGCGGACGTGCCGATTGGAGGAGACGAAAAAACAAATCGACAGCCAAGAAAGTGTATCCGGTTTTGGTGAAATTCTCAAGCGGGGAATGCACTTCTAATCACCGGCAAATCGTTTAATTTCAATAGTTTATCTGTGTAAGTAACGACGGAGTAGTTCAATTCGGTTGGACCTGAATTGCGAGTGAAAAATATAGGTCAAAGATGTGCTTGCAATGCGAAAAATCAGATGCGCATGGGCATGATGATGTAGCGGTATCGATAGGATTCGTCGGCGAGCGGGCGCATCTGGCCGGCGGATTGTTCGTCTTTCAATTCGATGCTGATGGGACCATCGGCGGCGGCGGCAAGAAAATCGAGCATGTAGCTTGAATTGAAACCGATGGAGATGGGATCTCCTTTGTAATCCTTGTCGATATTCTCTTTGGCTTCTCCGTATTCGGGGCTGGAAGCGGAAATTTCAATGCCTTCGGTTGAAATAGAAAGTTTGACGGCGTGAGAGCGCTGGTCAGCAAGTTGAGAGACGCGGCGAACTGCGTCGTTCAATTCGTTGCGATCGATAACGACGGATTTGTTGTTGTCGCGCGGAAGAACAGCCTCGTAGTTCGGGAACTGGCCCGTGAGGATGCGAGAAATTAGGAGGCGATGGCCAACTTGGAAGAATAGGTGGCTCTCGTCTTTCGCGAAATCAATTTTTGTATTTTCGTCAGCGGAGGCGGAAAGTTTTTCGACTTCGTCCATGGCCTTTTTGGGGATGAGAACTCTTACTTCACCGTTCAGGCCGGAGAGTTTGTGGTCTGTCTCCGCGAGGGATAGGCGGTGACCATCAGTGGCAACCATGGCGAGTGTCTCAGGTTTGAGGATGAGCAAGCCGCCATTCAATGTGTAGCGCGATTCTTCCAGAGAGATGGCAAATTTTGTTTTACTGATCAGGCTTTGCATAACACTTGCGGGAAGCTTAACCAGAGTATGTGGGATCGCCGGCAGAGCAGGGAAGTTTTCGCGGGCCATGCCAACCAGTTTGTATTTCTTTTTGTCGCTGACGATCTCCACCCAGTGGTTTTCGAGCAATTTCACCTTGATTTCGCCTTCAGGGAGAAGACGGACAAGTTCAAGAAGTTTCTTGGCGGGAATCGTGCCAGCGCCTTCTTTTTTGATCTTGGCTTCACAGGACGTGCGGATGCTCAATTCCAGATCCGTTGCCGTAATGGTCAAGCGACCGTCGCGCGCCTCGATCAGTAGGTTGGAAAGAATGGGAATGGTTGTCTTCCGCTCGACAACGCCTTGCGTGGTCGTAAGCTCGTTCAGGAAAGCGGATTTTGTAGCGCTGAATTCCATTGCTTGATGTTCCTCGCGTGCCGTTCCGGGTGCAGTCATGGCGAAGTGTACCCTCGACTCGGGCGGGGACAGCGCCCTTGTCTTATTGGATTCAACCGCTCACGTACTGTACTCGTTTTTTGAAGAACTATAAAGCCCTGTAAGGCTTTTGATGTTGTGGAAAATATTGGGAAGGAAGGAGGGTCGTGTTACACACAGCGTGGATGCTTCGTAAGAAGATATCCACAGAGATTATCACTATGAGCAGAGGTTCTTGAATGTTTGACCAGCTCAGGCCCTTGTTGTTGTGATGAGTTCTGTGTATTTGTGGGAAGTGTGCGAAGTTGAAGTTTCGAGGGGAGATAGAACTCGTGGTTGACTTGGGGTACTTTGTGAGAATAGTGGAAAAACAGCCGCGGAAGCGAAGAGTACACCGTTAGTGAATGCTTTTTACAGAAAGAATTAACAGGTTCTACGCGACTTTTCCAACTACTCTCCACGAGCAGAAAGAATGAATTGCCTCAAGAGGAACAAGCGCCTCGGTCGCTTCGAGCAAATAATCAGCAAGAGCACAAGTCAACTCTTGAACTGGGCGGCATAAATGATCTTTATCTTTACCAGGACGAGCTACTGAAGGGCGTCCATCAGGCGAGAGATTGTGCGGTTCAAGTCTTTGTCTGTGCGTCGCAATTCTTCGATCTTATTGATGGAATGTAGAACGGTAGTGTGATGTTTTCCGCCGAACTGGCGGCCGATTTCGGGTAGCGAGGCAGTCGTGAGTTGCTTGACGATATACATCGCGACTTGCCGCGGAAAAGCGATGGCGCGAGTGTTGCTGCGCACCTTCAGATCTTGCTCGCGGAGATTGAAATGTTCGCTGACGCGTTTCTGGATGAGGTCAATGGTGACGCGCTTTTCCTGCGAAGCAATGATATTGCGGAGCACTTGCTGGGCGGTTGCCAACGAGATTGAGGCTCCCGTCAACGAAGCGTAAGCCATCAGACGAGTAAGAGCCCCCTCAAGTTCGCGGACGTTAGACTTGATAGCGCGAGCGATGTATTCGGCCACGTCGTCTGGCAAGCCGAACCGGTCGTTTTCCGCTTTTTTCTGAAGGATGGCAATTTTGGTTTCCAAGTCCGGCGGTTGAATGTCGGCGATCAAACCCCATTCGAAACGTGAACGAAGGCGCTCTTCGATCGAGTTAATGTCCTTCGGCAGGCAGTCGGAGGAGATGACGATCTGCTTTTGCTGTTCGTAGAGAGCATTGAAGGTGTGAAAGAATTCTTCCTGGGTGCGCTCTTTCCCGGCGATGAACTGAATGTCGTCCACTAGGAGAACATCCACCGTGTGGAAACGGTCGCGGAAGCTGATCATGCGGTCGAAACGGAGCGAATTGATAACTTCGATGGTGAATTTTTCCGCGCTGACGTAACTCAAGCGCATGGCCGGGTTACGTTTCTTAATGGTGTGACCGATCGCATGCATCAAGTGCGTCTTACCCATACCCACCCCGCCGTACAGAAAGAGCGGATTGTAGGCTTTGGAAGGCTGTTCTGCGACAGCGCGGGCAGCGGCGTGAGCGAATTCATTGGATTTGCCGACGACAAAACTGTCAAACGTATAGCGTGTGTTGAGCTGGTGGTCGCTACTCTCAAAATCGAGTTTTGATTGCTTGGAGCCGGAGACTAGGGTTGCTGCCTGAACCGGCTCCTCCTCGGTGCAGACATATTGGACCTTCAGGTTCGGGGAGCCAAGTTCAAGGAATACAGCCTTGATGATGTCCCCATAAGTCCGGGTGAGAACCTGTCGGAAGACTGCGCTTGGAATTTGAACGTAGAGCGTCTCTCCTTCGGCGCGATTGAGCCTGGTAGGCTGAAACCAAGTTGCGTAGGTGTTGGTGCTAACGCGCGATTTCACCCGCTCCAGGAATTTACCCCAGGAGTTTGCGGCGTCGTGTTCCCGCCCAATTTGAGTTGCGGTGGTCATCAGAAAAGGAAACGAATCTCCATTTTATTTCCACAGATGTGAATAAGTTGTGGAAAGCAATACGCCGTACGTTCTACTTCAGGCTTCGGGATACTTGCTCAAGTCGGAACGCCCGCTACCGCCCCTGGCGCTTCGCGTTTACCGTCCGGAGATTCTGGCCCAGTTGCCGCCTTGATGAGACAGCGCGGGATTGTCGCTGATTCGGGAGCGCGGGGCAAGCGAAAAGTGTGCGAAGGTACTCAGCGCCGTTCACACACTGTACACAGTTTTTCCACAGATACAAAATCGTGCGCTAAGCCCAGATAAAACGAAAAATGGCTGCGAATTTTGTGAAAATAAAGAAACACAAATTCTTTTGCACAGTTGGGAGGCAAAACATCCTGAGGATAAAAGGCTATTGTTGAAGTTTTTTATCGGGCCTATCGAACTCATAGATGCCTAGAGGATCGTTTCCGATGAGCAAGCGGTCTTGTTCGACCAGAATCACGATTGCTTCGAGCCGCGCTCCTTGCGGCGTATAGATCCTGTAAGTTGCTCGGCGATTGCCATCCTTGTCGAAGTGCAGGAGAGTGTTATACAGGGCAATCCAGACTTCACCGTTCGCGTGATCCACTCCGATTGCGGTAAGAATCTTCTTGAATTTGGGTTGATCGCCACGCTGCTCAAGGCGTTGAATCTCTTTTCGCGCGGCTTGTGCTACCGGCATTGCATCGATCGCAGTGTACTGGATGTCCTCGTGGCCGTAGCCCTGGCGATCAAATTGCCGCACAGTCGGTTCCGGTAAATAGCTGAAAGCATAATAGAGGTGTCCCGAAGCATCAGAATCGAGCCGGCCGCTATTCAGGTAGCGATTGAGATCAGAGCGTTCTGCGATTGCTTCGGTTTCACCGAACTCACGAACGTCCCGTCCATTCTTGTCGAACACCATCACCAGCGTTGGTTCCCTGAGCGTCGAAACGGCAACCTCTCCGTCCGGCAGCACCGCTACCGAGAGAGGCGAAGTCACCGGAATCGAGCGGATCAACTTTCCTTCCTCAGAGAAAACCTCGATCTGATTGGTACCCCGGTCAGCGACGTAAATCTTGCCATCGGTTGAGACATCGCAATCTTCTCCGAATACGATCGGGGCTTGTTGATTTTTGGGACCTAGCGGAAGTGATTGAATTGAAAGTACTTGTTTTTCATTCTTATCATAAACTAAGACGCCAGGTGTAGGGGAAGCAAGGATGTAGAGACGGCCTCCGCTTCCCTGCTTGAGAGCACGCAGGCCCGGGCCGAGCGTCGGGAACAGCCTACGCTTCGCGAGTAGATCACTCTCGCTTTGGGCAGCTAGACTGCCTGTTAGACCCGCAAAGAGACACAAACCGACCAGAACTTTCACTCTCGATTTCACCTTCTCCAGTATGAATAATCAGATTACTACCAGACAGAAGAGGTTGCCCAAAGTGCAATTCGGTGTGATTCGAAGGCAGCAATGAGCGTGCTTCGGCAAATGGACACAAACTCCAGGCCAGAGCGGGTTGGTCCACCAGCAGACCTAAAGACCAGCGTCCAGTTGTCCGGAGTTTAACTGATAGAAAGGCGGAGGCGTTCAATGGACCGCGCGCGAAGGCGTCCGGCGCGATTGCGCAGGCTCTGCTCGTCGGTTTCGATCAGAACACAATTCATTTGAATGTCGCCGGAAGCGACTTCAAACCGCGCAGGCAAAGCGTTAAGAAACTTTCCAATAATGCCGCTGCGGTCCATGCCAATCACACCGCCGTGCGGGCCGGTCATACCGACATCTGTGATGTAGGCCGTGCCTTCCGGCAGCACACGTTCGTCGGCCGTAGTCACGTGTGTGTGTGTGCCCACGACCGCCGTGGCGCGGCCATCGAGGTACCAGCCCATGGCGATTTTTTCGCTCGTGGTTTCGGCGTGCATGTCTACGAAGACAAAATCGACATCCGGCGGGACAGACGCGAGTTCGCTGTCCGCTTTGCGAAAGGGGTCGTCAATCGGGGTCATAAAAACACGGCCTTGCAGGTTGAGCACGGCGTATTTCATGCCATTCCTGGCGCTGCCCAGATACAGGCCCTTGCCGACATTGCCTTCGGGAAAATTTGCGGGCCGCAAGAGACGTGGCTCATGCGGCATGAATTCAACGATTTCCTTGCGATCCCAACTGTGGTTTCCTCCGGTGATAACGTCGATGCCGAGTTTGAAAAGTTCCTTGGCCAGTCGCGGCGTGATGCCGAAGCCCGACGCAGAGTTTTCGCCATTGGCGATGACCAGATCAATTTTCCGTTGCGAGACCGTATCTGCGAGGAGGTCTTGGACAATCTGACGTCCGGGAGAGCCGACAATGTCACCGACAAAAAGTACGCGCATTCAAAAACGCCCAAATTTCTTTCTAATCTGCCCCGTTGCGCGGGAGAGAAGTCTGAGTTCATAAATCAAAATGGAGCGGACCGCTTGGCCGTGGAGAGCTAGGCTGTGAACCTCTGAATTAGGTGGGCGCCACGAGCCAACCGTTAGGCTTTCCTGCCCCACTCGCGGGTCTCCTTGGAATTACGGTCAAGACTCGCCAGCGGGACAGGCCGTGCACACGGGCTGTCTATCCGCAGCACCTCAGAGATTCTACATTGGTTCAAACAGCTTTCGCACCCACACCTGCTTCGAAGTACCGCTCCGGTTCCATTGTAACGGGGCCCAGAAGCTGCCTGCAACCGAGCGCCAAGCGAAAGGCCAAATTCAGGTCCCGGGAGGCCGCGCGAGGCGTAGTAGAATCAATCTCTTTTGAAGGAGGAACGTTCATGCGCCGCAAAACGAAATTCGTTGCAGTTCTAATGATCACGGTTTTGGTTGGCATGATGAGACAGACGGCCTACGCGGGACAAACCCTTGAGGGAAAGGCCAACCTCCGGCTCGGCAAAGTGAACTTCCCGACATCGTGCGTGGCGGATGTGCAGCCCAGGATTGAAAAAGCAGTGGCGTTGCTGCACTCGTTTCAATATCAGGAGGCGGAGCTGGCCTTTACAGAGGCCTCCAAGCGCGATCCAAAATGCGCAACGGCTCATTGGGGCAAGGCGATGGCTCTGTTTCACCAACTTTGGGATTTTCCGGATGATAAGACTTTAAAACAAGGCCGGAAAGAGATTGAAAAATCCCAAAAATTGCACCCGACCAGTAAGCACGAGCAGGAATTCCTAGCAGCAGCGGCTACCTTTTTTCAGAAGAAACCAAAAATGACGCATGCGGAGCGAATCGGAGCTTATTCGAGCGCGATGGAACACTTGTATACGGAAAATCCAGGAGATGTTGAGATTGGAGCGTTTTACGCACTCTCGCTGGTGTCGCTAGCCGACGCGGACCTAGAGACGAACGCAAACCTGAAAAAAGCAATCGCGCTGCTTGAACCAATGCTGAGGCAATTTCCAGACCATCCGGGAATAGCGCACTATCTGATCCACGCGGCGGATCGGCCCCAGTTTGCTTTACAGGGTCTGGAAGCAGCGAGGCGATATGCGGCGATTGCGCCGGACTCGTCTCATGCTTTGCACATGCCGTCACATATTTTCGTAAGGTTGGGACTTTGGCAGGATTCGATATGTTCGAATATCGCGGCGGATAAAGCCGGTGCGCACGCAGCAGAGATGCACATGGCGGAAGCTGATTACCAGACGCACGCGCGGGATTTTCTGAGCTATTCCTATCTGCAGAGCGGGCAGGAGTCGAAAGCGCGCGAGGTCATCGAACATACGCTTCAGGTCGTGGGGGCAAACGACGACGCGAAGGCCGATGAGAACGCATACCTTGCGGCGCGGACCTCGCTAGAGCTCCATCACTGGAAAGAAGCGGCGACGTTGCCGATCCCTGCAATTCGGAAGAATTGGCAAGACCCAACGTTTTGGGCTCGCGCCATCGGAGAATCAAGGATCGGTGACGTTGCTGGTGCGGAAGCGGCGGTGAAGGAACTGGCGGCACTCGTTAGAGAGCGCGAGAACCGATCCCGCAAGCGCGGATACACCGTCCCTTCTGAGAAGCCGACTGACTTGAGCGAAGCAGACGCATGGCTCGCGTTTGCCAAAGGGAAGTCAGAAAATGCGCTGCAGGAACTGCGCGCCGCCGCCGACCGTCAGGACAAGAATGGCGGAGAATCAGTGGGCATACCCACTCGAGAGATGCTGGCCGATATGCTCTTGGAGCTTAAGCGCTGGGCCGATGCTCTGGCTGAGTACAAAACGGTGCTAAAGAACTCGCCAAATCGGTTCAATGCGCTTGTGGGAGCGGCCAGGGCCGCTCAGGCATCCGGCGACACCACGGTCTCACAGGAGTTTTACTGGAGACTGAGGCAAGTTTGTCCGGTCAATGCTGACCGGCCGGAGCTGGCGGAAGCAAAGACGGTTTCAGCCAGAAAGTAACTGGCAAGATCTGAATCAAAGCCGTGCCTACCAAGTGTCGGTGGGGAGAATTTGGCTTGACCCTGCAACCATTCCGGCCTAAGCTTCGTCTTAATAAGCACATGCAAGCCAAAACTCAGCGAATCCGCATATTGGCTTTGCTCCTCGGGGTCCTATTCCTTGGGGCGCAGTTTCACTATTGTGCCGACCTGACGACCGCCCCATCCGCGTCACACATTTGCCCAGTCTGTTCCACGGCGGGTTCCATGGTCACTACGGAAACGCCTGAGATTGCGGTTGTACCTGTCATGAGCCGGGTAGAACTGGCTCCTTTGTTTGTTTCCGTATTTTCCGCTGCTCCGCGTGCTACATCCCCGCGCGCGCCTCCATCCCTTTAGTCCACTGGTTTCCACCTAGCTGTTCCTACCCTTGTTGCTACTGCTCCCTTCTTCCAGGGAAGTGTGAGGAGTTTCAAATTGAGAAAAGAAATCGTAGTGGCCATGGTTCTACTGGCCGTGCCCGGGCTAGGGGCCGCGCAGCGGAGCCCAATGCCCGCTGCAAGCCCCTCTGGCAGGACGGCGGGGCAGTCCCCAGCGGCGCGAATTCCGATCGAGGAAGCAATTCGGCTGGCCCTGCAGCACAATCATGCTCTGCAAGCGGCGCGCACCACTATTTTGCAGTCCCAAGCGATGGAGACGACCGCCAATCTGAGGCCCAACCCAGTTCTTTCCTGGGACGCGCAGTTCCTGCCCATCTTCCAGCCGAACAAATTTGACGCCGATTACCTGAACACACAGGCACAGTTTGATTTGGGGTTGGGCTACACGTTTGAACGGGGAAGAAAGCGCCAACATCGCTTGCAGGCGGCGCAGGATGTAACTGCCGCGACTCGTTCTACCGTCACCGACAACCAACGCCAACTCATTTTCAACGTGAGCCAGCAATTCGTGTCTGCAATTCTGGCGCAATCTACGATTGATTTCACTCAACAGGACCTGGACAGCTTCCAAAAAACCGTGGAGATTAGCGAAGCGCGTTATAAAGCCGGAGATATGAGCGAAGGCGACCTGCTCAAGATCAAGTTGCAAAAGCTGCAGTTTCAGAACGATAACTTTGCAGCTAGACTCGCCAAAGTGCAGGCGCTGGCAGGGCTGAGGCAGTTCCTTGGCTTTGAGTCAGTTCCCGACAATTACGATGTCGCGGGCGAGCTCGAATATCAAATCGTTCATGGTGGCTTGGACGATTTGAAAGCGCTGGCATTGCGTACGCGGCCAGATTTGCAGGCCGCACAGCAAAATGTGGTAGCTGCCCGGAGCGCTGAATTACTGGCGGAGGCGAACGGCAAGCGGGATCTGGGTGCCAGCTTTAACTACTCCCACGTTGCCGCGACCAATACAGGGGCATTTTTTTTCAACATTCAACTTCCCATCTTCGACCGAAATCAGGGGGAGATTGCGCGCACGCGCCACGTCATCACTCAAAACCAGGAACTCGCTAGCGAAACAGGCCAGCAGGTTCTCACCGATGTGGTGGACGCGTTTTCGGCGTTGCGCACGAGCGAACAGATTGTGCAGCTCTATCAAGGCGGATATGTAGATCAAGCGACGAAGTCACGCGACATCAGCGAATATTCCTACAAGCGAGGCGCGGCTAGCTTGCTCGATTACCTGGATTCTGAACGCACCTATCGGGCCAATCAGCTTGCCTACCGCCAAGCACTTGCCACTTACATGACTGCGCTGGAACAGATGAAACAAGCTGTGGGGACGAGGGACTTGCCATGAGAAAAACACGACTTCAGAGTTTCATCTTTGCTCTTGCCGCCATCATGCTCGGAGAGGTGATGACAGGCTGTGGCGCAGGTCCCGCAGAATCTGAATCGAAAATGACGTCTTATTCGGGAACCGAAACCAAAGCGGACACGGCTTCATTTTTTAGTGTTCCTCAAGACCAGATGTCACACATTCTGATTGTGCCTGCGGAGAAAACAAAAATTTCACGAACGCTGCGCCTTACAGGAAATGTCACCTTCAATGCATTCAAGACGACACCAGTTTTCAGTGCCATCGGCGGTCCGGTTCACGAAATTCTAGTCTCTCCTGGCGAGACTGTGCGAGCGGGGCAACCACTTTTGACGGTGAACAGCCCTGACTATTCGGCTGCTCGATCGGCCTATATCAAGGCTCGCGATGCGTACTCCCTCGCCGGGAAAATCTATGCTCGCGCACAGGATCTTTTCAACCATGGAGCTATCGCAGAGGCCGACTTGCAACAAGCTGAATCCGGGCGCACGCAAGCTCAAGCGGACATGCAATCCAGCGAGGATGCTTTGCGCGCACTCGGTCTCAATGACCCTGAGGAGGTAGTGAAAAATCCTCCCAAGATGACCTCGCAGATCCCGGTGATCGCGCCTGTGGCGGGAGAAGTCGTGGAACGCCTCGTTGGTCCCGGACAATTGCTTCAGGGCGGCGCCACACAGATTTTTACGATCTC
>Ga0075017_100000369_pt1 | contig 24656 bp, 18 predicted proteins | sample AleBraG_ABR_2012_FD_71475 | JGI IMG/M metagenome (GOLD analysis project Ga0075017, IMG submission 71475) | Freshwater sediment microbial communities in response to fracking from Pennsylvania, USA - Alex Branch Run_MetaG_ABR_2012 | ecosystem: Environmental > Aquatic > Freshwater > Creek >... | reverse complement strand
ACTTCTCCCGGATACCACTTGCCTTGGCCAAAATGCAGCAGAGCGCCGGGAGCGAGCTTCTGTTGCAGACGCCGGATCAAGGTAACCGAACGGTTGCGCTTCACTTCGCCGAGCGCCTCCAGGTTCCACTCGGGACTGTCGGGATTATCGATTCCGACAAAGGTGGGCTCACCGCCCATGGTCAGACGCACATCGCCGGATTCCAGGTGCGCGTCCACTAAGTAGGCTACGTTGTTGATGCGGGTCCACTGATCGTCGTTATAGGGTTTGGTGACGCGCGATGTATCGTTCAGACGGCGCACGGTCATGGAATGGTTGAAGGTGGCGCTGCAGGGATCCACCAAGCCGGTGATGGGCGCGGCGCTGGAGGCTTCCGGCGTGCAGGCCAGAGGAATGTGCCCCTCCGCCGCCAGCAGACCTGAGGTTGGGTCGAAGCCGATCCAACCAGCGCCCGGAAGATAGACTTCCGCCCAGGCGTGCAGATCGGTGAAGTCAGTCGACGTTCCGGTGGGTCCTTCAATGGCCTTGACGTCCGGCGTCAACTGAATGAGATAGCCGGAGACAAAGCGGGCGGCCAGTCCCAGATGCCGCAGAAGCTGGACCAGCAGCCAAGCGGAGTCGCGGCAGGACCCGGTGCGTTTGGTGAGCGTGTCCTCGCAAGTCTGAATGCCGGGGTCGAGGCGGATGACATAACCAACCGCGTTTTGCACCCGGCGATTGAGGTCGACCAGGAAATCAATGGTGCGCTGTTGGTTGCGGGGGACATTGTCAAAGAATGCTTGCAGGTGTGGACCGGCTGGTTCTGGCGCCAGATACGGGTCCAGGTCCTTGGCTAGCGCGGGCTGATAGACGAATGGATAGCATTCAGCTTCAGGCTCCAGAAAGTAATCGAAGGGATTGATGACGTTGAGCTCGGCGATGAGATCCACTTCAACCAGGAGCTCTGTAGTGGGCTCGGGAAAAACCAGGCGGGCGAGATAGTTGCCTTGTGGATCCTGCTGCCAGTTGATGAAGTGGTTCTGAGGCTGAACTTTCAGCGAATAGCTGAGAATCGGGGTTTGACAATGCGGGGCGGGACGCAGCCGGACCACCTGCGGGCCGAGGCGGATGGGGCGGTCATATTGGTAGTGCGTCCGGTGGTTAAGCGCAACTTGCATCGCCATAGAAGTGGTTCTCCGGTTCCCGAGTTTGGACGCTACGTGGCGGTGGGTGCGCGAGATGCCGGTCGATCTTCCAGTCTAAGCTGCCGTGGGGGAAGGAGCAAGTTTGGGTGCGAGAGGTAGTATGAACTATGCCGATTGGACCCATCGCCCGTGATCTCCTCAACCAGCTCTGCAGCAAGCGTGTGCGATCTAAGGCCAGCGTAGTGAAACGGGTCTTCGCACTTCTTGAGGAACGCCTTTTTTGGGACGAGGTCCGCGCAGCCTTCGCCAGCCGCGAGCTTGAGGAAACGCGCGTCGAGCGTAAGTTGTGGGACGCGACCGCGAACGATGGGCTTGCCGGAAGCCGTTGGTAAAAATCAGACTCGATTGGCCGGGCTGGCACGTTCGCCCGCTTACAGCAAGCTCAGCCACGCACTCCTCACCATCAGTTAGAATTGAGCTTCTCTGCTTGGTGGCCCCAAATGCTCATCAAATTAGGTTATGATATCCAATTCGATATTCCGGTTGAGGTCCCAATCGTCGCGATGCTGCATGTCCACCCGACGCGATTCTCGGATCTACGGGAACCCGATCATCTAAGGATCACGCCCATCGTGCCCGTCGACTACTATCACGATTCGTTTGGAAACATGTGCTCCCGGTTTGTGGCGCCACCGGGGCAGCTCCGGTTATGGAACTCCACCGCGATCCACGATACCGGCTGCGCCGATCCCGTGGCTCCGCAAGCGCGGCAAGTGCCGGTTCACCAGCTTCCGCACCACGCACTGCGATTTTTGCTGGCTTCCCGCTATTGCGAAGTGGACTGTTTGCTGGACATTGCCGGCGGCCTGTTTGGCGGGACGACTCCCGGCTGGGAGCGCGTGCAGGCAATTTGCGATTGGGTTCATGCTAACGTCACTTTTGGCTATCATTTTGCAAGCCCGACCAGAACGGCGCGGGATGTGTACGCGGACCGCAAGGGAGTCTGCCGCGATTTTCAGCATCTGGCGATCACATTCTGCCGGTGTATGAACATCCCGGCCCGTTACGCCACCGGTTATCTGGGCGATATCGGCGTGCCGCTGGTGCCGCCCATGGATTTCAGCGCCTGGTTTGAGGTGTACCTGGAAGACCGCTGGTGGACATTCGACGCCAGGAATAATCAGCCGCGCATTGGGCGTGTGCTGATGGCCACGGGCCGGGATGCCGCCGATGTGGCGATCACCACCAGTTTTGGAACTGCGTTGTTGACGAATTTCACGGTGGTCGCGGAGGAAATCCCGGCGGGATGAAGGAACCTGCACTTGCTTTTAAGGCCTCGCTTGAGGCAAGCTAGTTAGCTTTCGTACTCATATGGAATTTTGCTCATGCTGCTGAGGGTGCTCTACCATGACCACTGCTTTGACGGGGCCGCTTCTGCCGCGTTCTTTAGCCGGTTTTATGAAGACCGGTTCGCGCCGGGAGTGGAACTTGCGTTCACGGGCCTGGCGCACAGAGCTGGCCAGTTGTTTGAAGACAGTCTCTTCGATGGCAACGTCAATGCCATCGTCGATTTTAAGTATTCCCCTAACCCGAAGTTGAGCTGGTGGTTCGATCACCATCAAAGCGCGTTTCTGAGCCCGGAGGATGCCGAACATTTCCGGCGGGACTCGAGCGGCCAGAAGATGTTCGACCCCACGTTCCGCTCCTGCACGAAATTCATCGCGACCGTCACCAAGGAAAAATTCGGCTATCACGCCGGCGATCTGGACGAACTGGTTTCCTGGGCCGACATCATCGACGGCGCCCTATACGCCAGCGCGCGCGAGGCGGTGGAACTGCGCGAGCCGGCGATGAAGCTCACCCTGCTCATCGAGAGCGCCCAGGGGTCGGAGATCATTCACCAGATCATTCGCAAGATGCGGCATCAGAAACTCGCCGAAATTATCGCCGCTCCCGAGGTGCAGGCGCTGTATGCACCGCTCTACGAGGCCCACGTCCGGTCAATCGATCTCATCCGAGCGCGCGCCCGGGCGGAAAACGGAGTGATCTCCTTCGACCTGCTGGGCGACGAGATTTCCGGCTATAACAAATTCATCCCGTACTATCTTTTTCCGGACTCCACCTACACGGTTTCGGTGAGCAACCAAAGCTTCCGGACCAAGGTGTCGGTGGGCTCGAATCCCTGGGCGCCGGAAGCGCCGGCTCACAATCTGGCGTCGATTTGCGAGCGCTATGGCGGCGGCGGACACCCGCGGGTGGGCGCGATCAGCTTTGAAATCGGGGCCATTGAACAGGCCCGCAAAGTGGCGGCGGAGATCAAGACTGAGTTGGAAGCGCCGCTTCCGGCTTAGCTATTAGCTATAGCTATCTAAGCCAAGCTAGTCCACTCTTACTATCCTGGCGAAGCCTTCGTCAGTGGTCGGTGGCTTGAGGCGCAGAGCCAATTCCCGGACGGATTGTTCGGGCACAACGCGATCCCGGCCTCGATTTCTTTCCAAACAGACTTCCAGCGGCGTATCGAAGAAGAGCGCTTCCACATCCGCGGCATAGAGTTGGCCTAGCCGGAGGTAGGGGCGGCGCTCCCAAAGGGTCAGGTTGGTGGCATCCACGTAGGTCTCGGGCCGCTGCAGTTCCAGCCTTTGGCGGACCAGGTACCGCACCACGGCGAAGACGCGCCGGTGAATGGTCTGGATGGTTGGATCGTCCCCCAGCAAACGGCGAACCTGATCGGAGGAGATCGGGTTGACGCCTAAGCGGGCAAGATAGGTCGACTTGCCGGAGCCCGGCAAGCCGACCGTGAGAATAATTTTCAACTAGACCGTGTAGCGGCCCACTTCCAACAAGCGGGCGGCGATTTTGCGGCGAAGGGCGATGGCGTTCACCGGTTCAAACTTGGCGAAGCGCTTGAGCACGGCGAGATTGGTGCGCAGGGCGTCGCCTTCAGAGCAGGCGGCGAGCACGGTGCGCGCGGAGCTTTCAATGGTCTCCATGGACTCGCGGAGGAACACGGAACACATTTCCCCAGCAATTTCGCCTTTGCCGTTGAGCGCGAGCTTCTTGGTGCGGAGGTAGGTGGACTCCATGACGAAGGCGTTCATGGCGCATTCGGTGATACCGGCCACCACTTCCTGCTGTTCTTCCAGGGCGCTCAGATATTTTTGGAACGCGATGCCCAGGGTGAACAAGGCGACCTTTTTTGCGTTGGCGACCAACTTGGCTTCCTCATCCTCCTGGCCGTTGACGGATGGGCCGGCGAGCAGTTCGGCTTGCAGTTTTTTGACTGCTTCCACCAGCGGCAGGGTGCCCTTCTGCGCGCGCTTGAGCAGCATGCCGGTGGCCAGCAGGCGGTTGATTTCGTTGGTGCCTTCAAAGATGCGATTGATCCGGCTGTCGCGATAGGCGCGCTCCACCGCATACTCCTGGCTGTAGCCGTAGCCGCCGTGGATCTGCACGCCTTCATCCACCACGTAATCCAGCATTTCGCTGGCGAAGACCTTGATGTAGGAACACTCGGCCGCGAACTCTTCCACCGCTTTCAATTCGATTTTGGCGGCGTCGGGGTTGTTCCAGGAGAAATCGTCGCCCATCTCTTTTTCGATCATGCCGATCACGCGGTAGCTGACGCTCTCGGTGGCATAGATGCGGATGGCCATCTCGGCCAGCTTGTGCTGGATCATGCCGAATTCGCAGATGGATTTGTTGAACGCCTTGCGCTCCTGCGAATACTTCAGGCTGGCGAGCAGTACCTGCTTGGAACCGCCAATGGCGAACGGGCCCAGTTTGAGACGGCCTATGTTGAGGATGTTGAAAGCGATGACATGGCCGCGTCCGATTTCGCCGAGCACGTTCTCCACCGGCACTTTTACGTTGTCCAGAAAGATGGCAGTGGTGGAGCTTCCCTTAATGCCCATCTTCTTTTCTTCCGCGCCAGGATTGACACCCGGGTAGGCGCGTTCGACCAGAAACGCGGTGAACTTTTCTCCGCCCACTTTGGCGAAGATGGTGTAGATGTCGGCGCCGCCACCGTTGGTGATCCACATCTTCTGGCCGTTAAGGATGTAGTGCTTGCCATCGGGAGTCAGATCGGCGCGAGTACGCGCAGCGAGGGAATCGGAGCCGCAATGGGCTTCCGTCAGACAATAGGCGGCAACCCACTCGGCAGTAGCGACGCGGGGTAGATACTTGTTCTTCTGCTCTTCGGTGCCGAACAGCAGCAAGGGCAGTGCGCCGATACCGGTTTGAGCGCCGTGCCAGGCCGAATACGAACCATCCTTGGAAAGGCCCTCCGCCACGATCATGGCCGAGGCCATGTCCATTTCCATGCCGCCGAATTTCTCGGGGACCACCACACCGGTGAGACCCAACTGGCCGGACTTGCGGAGGATGGATATCGCCACGCCGGGCTCCTGATGCTGGATGGCGTCGACGTTGGGCGCGATTTCCTTAGTCCAAAACTCCTCGGTGGTTTTGGCAATGGCGTGATGCTCGGCGGTGAAATCTTCCGGAGTGAAAACGTCTTCCGGCGTGGTGGTTTCGAACAGGAAACCGCCCCCCAGATGGTTGGTGGGAGTGAGAGTGGAAGTAGCCATAAATGAGTTCCTTTTAGTTTTGCAGATTTTCGAAGATGCCGGCCGCGCCTTGACCGCCGCCGATACACATCGTCACCATTCCGTACTGAGTCTTTCGGCGTTTCATCTCGCGCAGAATAGAGGCGGTGAGTTTTGCGCCGGTGCATCCGAGCGGGTGGCCGAGGGCGATGGCGCCGCCGTTGGGGTTGGTAGTTTCCGGATTCAGACCGGTTTCGCGGATCACGGCCAGCGCCTGGCAGGCGAAGGCCTCATTGAGTTCCGTCACGCCGATGTCACCCATCTTCAAGCCAGCCATCGCCAACGCTTTGGGGATGGCGACGATGGGCCCGATGCCCATGATCTCCGGCGGCACACCGCCAACGGCAAAGGCCACGTAACGGAGTTTGGGAACGAGCCCCAGTTCCTTGGCCTTTTTTTCCGACATGACGATGGCCGCCGCTGCGCCGTCGCTGGTTTGCGACGAATTGCCGGCAGTAACCGCACCATCCGACTGAAACACTGGCCTGAGCTTGTTCAGCGCTTCCACGGACGTGTCGGCGCGTGGCCCTTCGTCTTTGCTGAAGGTGAACTTCTGATGCTTCGGCTTGCCATTGATGAGAGTGGTGGCTTCGATCTCGACCGGCACCAGTTCTTCGTCGTACTTGCCCTCGGCTTGCGCTTTGAGAGCGTTGTGATGACTGCGGTAAGCGAATTTGTCCGCGTCCTCCCGCGTGACCCCGTATTTTTGCGTCACGGCCTCGGCGGTGAGGCCCATGCCCATGTAGATGGCGGGAATGTGATCGACCATCCAGGGATTGGGAGCGATGCGCTGGCTGCCCATGGGGAGCATGCTCATGGATTCCGCTCCACCGGCGAGGATGATGTCGGCGCCGCCGGCACGGATGCGGTCCGCCGCCATGGCGATGGCTTGCAGGCCGGAAGAGCAAAAGCGGTTGATGGTGACGCCGGGAACGGTGTCGGGAAGACCGGCGCGCAAAGCGGCGACGCGGGCCATATTCATTCCGGATTCAGCTTCGGGCGTGGCGCAGCCGAGGATCACGTCGTCGATCAGATCGTTGGTGACCTGCGGGTATTTCCGGAGCAGCGTCTGGAAAACGAGGGCGGCCAGATCGTCGGGGCGAGTGGTGCGCAAGGTCCCTTTGGGCGCCTTGCCGACGGGGGTGCGGAGGCAATCGATTATGACAGCTTGGTTCATGATTTTTCTCTGATTAATTACGCAGCGGCTTGCCTGTTTTCAGCATAGCCTGCATCCGTTCCTGGGTCTTTGGGTTGCCGCAGAGGCTCAAGAACGCTTCTCGTTCCAGGTCGAGCAGATACTGCTCAGACACGGTCTGCTCTCCGGTGAGGTCGCCGCCGCAGAGGATATGGGCCAGTTTTTCACCGACGGTCACATCGTGGTCGGTGATGTAATGGCCTTGGCGCGCGCTCCAAAGGCCAAGCTTGAGCAAAGCGTAACCGGCTTGGCCGGCCACCTTGATATCGTTGCGCGGGATGCCCGGGGTGTACGTGGGAACCAGCGAAAGGGCGTAGGCCTTGGCATCGCCGATGAGGCGGTCCTGGTTCATGGAAATCGGCGCGTTCTTATCGAGCAGGCCGAGTTGCTTGGCGTCGTCGGCGCTGCTGGAAACCTTGGCGTAGCCGATGAGCTCGAACACCTTGCGCGGATCTTTCAAGCGCGCCAGCAGCTCCTTGCATCCGCCGCCGCCCGGGATCAATCCGACGCCAACCTCGACCAAACCCATGTAGAGCTCGGCGGAAGCTTGGGGACGGGTGTGCAGCGCGATCTCGCAGCCGCCACCCAGCGCGCGTGCAAACGGCGCAGAAACCACCGGCTTGGGCGCGTATTTGAGCGCCATATTGACTTGCTGGAAATGGCCGATGCCTGCGCCGAGCTCATCCCACTCACCTTCTTGCGCGCCCAGCAACACCATCATCAGGTTTGCGCCGACGCTGAAGTTGTCGCCTTCATTGGCGACCACCATGGCTTGAAACTGCTTGAGCTTTTCCAGACCCCGGTACAACATCTTGAAGATGTCGTCGCCGAGCGAGTTCATTTTGCTGTGGAACTCGCAGCAGAGGACACCGTCGCCGAGATCGATGAGCGATGCGCCCGCATTCTTCTCAATCACGCCGTGCGAACTTTTCACATTGGCGAGTGAGAGGACGCCGGGGCGCTCCGGCAGAGTTTCGGGCTTGGTTCTGACGATGTCGAAATATTGCGTCCTGCCCTGGTCGTGACAATAGAAGGAACTCGCGCCCTGCTGGACCATCCGCTGGATGTTCTCCGCCAGCTTGCGGCCTTCCTTGTCCAGCCGCTTGACGACGGCCTGGAAGCCCAACGCATCCCACAGCTCGAACGGCCCCAGCTTGTTGGCATAACCCCAGCGCATGGCGCGATCGATGTTGTAGATGTTGTCGGAAATCTCCGGCACCATTTCAGCGGAGTACAGGAAGAGATCGCTAAACACGCTCCATAGGAATTTTCCGGCGCGATCGGTGGCGGCGGTTAGGGCGCGGAGGCGCTCGGCGAGATCCTCGATGGGCTTGGCGGCTTCAACGGAATCGAACTTCACTTTGGCCGCGGGATGGTATTCCAGCGTCTTGAGGTCGATGGCGTGAAACTCCTTGCCGACCCTCTTATAGAAGCCTTGGCCGGTCTTGTCGCCGAGCCACTTGTTTTCGAGCATCTTCTTCTGATACTCGGTGGGAAGAAAACGGTCGCGCCACGGGTCGTTGGGAACAGCGTGATACAGGTTTGTGCCGACATGATTCCAAACGTCCAGGCCCACGATATCGAGCAAGCGGAAGCTGGCGCTGTTGGGCAAGCCGATCAGCGGACCGGTGAGCGCGTCCACTTCTTCCACCGTATAGCCGCCTTCCAGCGTGACCTTGGCGATGGTGCCGCCGAAAAAGCTGCCGACGCGGTTGGCGATGAAGTTGGGCGTGTCCTTGCACAAGACGATGCCCTTGCCGAGACGGCGGTCGCCGTAGTCTGCGACGAAGGATAGAACGTGCGGATCGGTCTCGGGGCCAGGGATGATTTCCAGCAGATGCAGATAGCGCGGCGGATTGAAGAAGTGCGTGCCGAGAAAATGTTTGCGGAAGTCGGAAGAAAAGCCTTCGGCGATTTGGGCCAGCGGAATGCCGCTGGTGTTGGTGGAGAGAATCGAACTTTGACGGCGGACTTTTTCCACCTTGGCGTAAAGCTCACGCTTCAGTTCGAGGTTCTCGACCACAGCTTCGAGAATCCAATCACAATCGGCAATCTCGCCGAGATTGTCTTCAAAATTTCCGGGTTGAATCAGCGCGGCGGCTGAGTCGGTCATGAAGCCTCCCGGCTTCTGTTTGGCGGCATTTTCAATGCCTTTGAGCGCGGCGGCATTGCGGTTGGGCTGACCCGGAATGACGATATCGAGGAGCAACGAAGGCACCCCGGCGTTGGCGAAGTGGGCGGCGATTCGCGCACCCATGGTACCGGCGCCAAGCACCGCGACACGGCGGATGGTTCTCATATGTATTTATCCATGACGATTATATCGCCCGGGGCTTGGCTGGACCGGAAGGGCATGGTTCTGAAAACGGGCGCGCCCTTGATCGCGACTCCTGACGAACTCGACGGTGAGCTGGCTCGAGACGCGACAGATGTCTCTTTGAAGACAATGATCCCTTCGAGATTCGTCTTCTGCGTGAGTTGCGCGGGGTCGAAGGAGCGGGCGGGTGTTGCTGAATAGTGCGAGTGCGCACTGGCGCTGGGGAGGAGTGTCCGAATTTGGGACTAGGTTCTTCCGAAAATACGCGTAACTTGTTGAAACCGCTATCGCGTTGAAGGGGCGTATTTTCATTTCCTGGGGTGGCCGAAATCCGCGGCCATCCCCTTTCGTTTGCTCATTTTCACTTTTTTGGGCGCGACGGACTTCGTAGAGGTGCGAAAGAGCCTTGAGGAAGAGGCGGAGATTGCGGGCTTGGGAGCGCTGGATGTAAGGGAGGGCTTGGCCGCTATCGTACAGATCCCAATGGGCGATGGCGGTGCGGAAGGGTTCGGGCAAGGGGACGTGCTTGGGCTGGACCTGGTCCTTTTGTTCGTCCATTTTGTCGGTGACACTGGTGGATTCCAGAGCCCACGAACGGCGTGTAAACCAGCGATAAACGATCAATTCTCCAATCAAATCGCGCTCAATCTCGTTGGTTGGCTGGAGGGCGCGGGTGTAATCGGCGCGCAATTTGTTAAAGCGCGCGGCAGATTCGGTGGGGAGAACGATGGATTTGGCATAGGCGCCGTGCTTGATTCCGTTGAGGCTGGAACGGGCTTTGCCGGAATCGGTTTTGGGGCCGTTGGACAGGGATCGGTTGGCGCGCGAAGCGTTGATGCGACGTTGCGATGACATTTGTGCTCCTGAATGCTCCTGATTCCATTGTCGGATGGGGGAGTGGATTTGGCGCTTACGCGGTTTCGGAAGTAATTTAGATTCAATGGATTGGAGAATTGTAAAGGTTGTGACCGTTAACCGGGTCTGCATTATGGGGTGTCGGCGATGGTTGCTTGCCGCGGTTGCCCGTGTTGCGTCTTTAGGCGTCACAACGATGGTCAAGGACAATCGGTCGAGTACGATTTGCCAAGAGGCCGGACCAAACCTGGATCGTGAAGGAGTGGTGCACGCGAGCCTGCGCCCTGTCCTCTGGTGTGGCCCGATCTAGAAGTAACCATGCTCGTGAGCGCTGGCTTCGAGCGGCAAGCGGCGAAGGTCGAGGGCGGTCACGTCGAGAACGGCGTTAAGGTCGGCGGCGTGTGCAAGCAAGGCGAACTGGTCGACGGCATTGTCCAGAACAATCGCCCCGTGCTTCATGCCTTCACGATACCCCGAAAGTCGAGGGGAGGTCCCCTGGGCGGGGAGTAGCGACGCTCACCCCTCTGAACGTGAGGTGTCCACGCGAGCGGGCGAATAGATGAAACCCGCATCGGCCCTGAAAAACTGCCCACGGAGCCATTTCACGTTTGATGGCTGAAACGCCTCCGTATCAGTGTCAATTTTCTCGCAATTCCCAATCAAACAAGCCTCCCGGCACAACGGAAAGATGATCCATGTGTTGGGATCGCGGGGTCGGTTGGCGGACGTCACGGAAGAAGTACGCGACGAGCCCATGCCCGGAGCAGTTGAGAGTCGCGGGCGAAGTGGATAACCTTCCAGTTATGCCGACCATACATGTGCTATCCGGCCAACACGTTGCCAATGAAAATCTTAACCGACAGCACTCCCCTGTCCGGCGGTTAGAGTCTATCTGCCCGCCGCCGCGGCGGAAACGTGGGTTAATTGTGCTACACACCGCATCTTCAGGGTCTTCTGACGCAGTTTCCAGCCAAATTCCAATTCATTCAGGAGATTTCTCTGGTCCCGGCATTGCAATATGCTGGCATCTGGTGTGCACAACACCGGCCAGCAGTGGGGAACCGCCCTTACCGGTGCCGAGCGGCCCCAAGTCGGCGCCAGTCCAGATCGAACTTGACGGGCTATCTCTGGTTCGGCCTCTGAATGCAGAAAGAGGCCGGTGTTAGAAGCGGTTTCGCTGCAACTCCCGAGATACGGAGATCCGTTGGAGGAACCCATATGAATCGACGTCGTTTTCTGGAACTGAGCGTCTTAGCCGGTGTCGCTCCCGGTCCAATTTCGCGCGTCCTGCGGGCGGAATCTCCGCACCACGCCCCCGAGTCTCTGCCGTCCAAACTCAGACAGCCGCTTCTCAGAAAACTGCTCTCGACGCCGCAAACCGGCTTTCCCATCCTGACGCCGACCTTTGCCGCGATGTTCACTCTGGGCTCCGGATCCATCCCCATGGTGCAATCCGAATCCCTCAACGATTTCTCCGCCCAGGTTTCGACTCAATCTGGTAACGGTTACGTGCTCAGTGCCCTGACCACCATTCAGAATTTCAATCGCACGTGGTACTACGCCGCGTTCAAGCAAGGCTCCGGCAATTACGAATTACTGCAGACCTCCGATCTCAACGACTTCCAGCAGGCCTTCACGCAGTATCAGAGCGGCTACACGCTCGTTGATTTCAACGTCGCATGGCAACGCGGCACGATTTACTACACCGGCTACTGGCTGGCCAACTCTCCAGGCTCGAACAGCGCCGGCCAGGCGATGGTCTGGGGTCTCGATTTTAACGCGCTCGTGACACAGTCGAGCAGCCTCGCCTCCAAAGGCACGCGGATGACACGAGTACAGGCGTACCCGGATAAAACCAATACCGTCTTCGCCGCTCTATTCGCTCCCAGTAACAATGGGTATGTTCTCTACAGCGAACCCATCCAGACATTCTTCACCGACGTCACCACGAAATTCGGCGGCAACTCACTCTCGGGCCTGTCGTTCGATCCGGTCGCAGGCGATATGGTCGGTTGCTGGCTAAACAAAGTCACCCCATCGCAGTTCGTTTACAACCAGACTTGGGACGCGCTGATGGCCAGTGCACAGCAGTCGTCCGCCGGCGGTATGATCCTGACCGCGATGACTGCTTATCCCAATGCGCCGGATTTCGACGACTACTTCGCAGAGTTCGAGGCGCCGTTTGTCGAGGGGTCCTCGTACGCTGTCGCCCTGAACGGGAACGTCATTGCAAGTGGCGGCGGCTATGCTCGCGGCCCTAACGAGAAAGCCAATCCCAACACGCCGTTTACTCCCGACTCCCGCATGAACATCGCCAGCGTATCCAAAGCGGTCACGGGAATCGCGCTGGAAGCCCTCTTATTGCAGAATCCCTCCATCACGCTCGACTCGCCCTTCTGGCCGCTGATCCAGAGCAAGGTGCCCAATCTCGACCCCTCCATCAAGGTGGTCACCTTGCGCAACCTCGCGGAGATGAAGAGCGGCATGACGCAAGAGGTTGGTACAGGGCCGTTAAGTCCGCCCGCCGGCTACGCGGATATATGGGCTTGGCTAGTTAGCTATCTCTCCAAGCCGCTGGTGGCCACTCCGGGAGTCACCTACTACTACGACAATACGAATTTCACGATCCTGCAGGGAGTCATTGATCAGGTATCCGGGATGGACTATGTGGCCTATGTCACTCAAAACGTGCTCGTGCCGGCGGGCGTTAATCCGACCATCTTCAGCGCGACACCCGATCCCCAGAACATCGCCACCTTGCAATACTCCGGGCCGCAGGACACACGCCCGGGGAATTACTGGGGTCAGTTTGGTTTTGTCGCTCCCGGCGGATGGATTTCGAGCGCGCGGGAATTGATCAAGCTCCTTATCGCGATCCGCGGCACTAGCGTTCTGCCGTCGGCCACGGTGGCCGAAATGCTCAACGACTTGATCGGTTGGGACAGCAAAATCGTTGGGAACTTCGGCACCTACTACGAGAAAAGCGGCGCCTTCACGAACGGATTGAATCCGCCGCAGCTATTGAATACCACCTTCGTCCGGCTCGGGGAAGGTTACGATTGCGTCCTCATCGCCAACTCGGAAGCGCCGGTCGACGTCACCACCCAGGTCGTCAACGCCTTTGAAGCTCGCGGCGTGCCGCTAGCGTCAGAGCCATCGGGCGGCCCCTATGTCACCACCGTTGTGCATGGAGCGAGCTTCCTCCCGGAATGTGCTCCCGGCTCATACCTGTCGATCATTGGCCGAGGCTTCCCGAGCCCCGCGACTCTTTGGGACCCCACCACGACCCTCCCCACCGAATTAAACGGAGTGCAAGTGGAGGCGGCCGGCCAGTCCGCCTACATCAACTATGCCGGTCCCACGCAGATTAACTTCCTTTTGCCCTCCACAATACCGGCGGGAAAGCAAAACGTAATTCTGACGATGCCTCAGGGCGGTCTGCAGTCCGCCGTGCAGATCAACGCGGTCGCTCCGGGACTCTTCGCGTACACGCTCAACGGCAAGTCTTATCCGGCAGCCTTGATTGCCGGCACTCCCATAGTCGTAGCCGCGGTTGGAGCGCTCAGCGGCTCAACCAGCCGCCCCGCGACTGCCGCAGATTTCGTCGAGCTTTACGGAACCGGCATGGGACCGACCAATCCGGCAGCTCCCGACGGCGTCGTCTTCCACACCTCCTATCCGGCAGCCAACCTGGCGGCATTCAAAGTCACCATCGGAGGCAAGGCGGCCACGGTGACATTCGCCGGCCTGGTCGGCCCGGGCTTATACCAGCTCGATATCCAGATCCCCACCGGCCTCACCGGAGGAGACCAGCCGTTAGTCCTTACCGTCAGCGGCATTTCCGCCCAACCCAACCTGATGCTGACCATCTCCGCATAGCCTCCCGCAGTGCCGAGGCGTTCAGCAAGATCCGAATCTACAGAGGCTTCGATCCCTTGGAGGACAACGGAGGCAACCTTGCCTTGGTGCTTCTAGAACCTAGAAATGGACGCCACCCCTGGTCTGGAACAAGGTAAGAACTACGATTATCGAATGGGGAGGGACTTGGGTGTGTGTTTGGGTTTCTAGAAGGTGTTTGGATTGATGGAGATAGGAGATTCGTAAAGGTAGTGACTGTAAAGGTCCCATCAGTTTCGCGGCGGGCGAAAGCCGGGGAGCGGGCGGTGTGGGACGCCGCGAAAGTGTTGAACGATGGTCAAAGGACAATCGGTCGAGTACGATTTGCCAAGTAGGCCGGACCAAACCTGGATCGCGAAAGAGTGGTGCGCGCGAGCCTGCCCTTGTATCCATCCATGCTGTCGCCGGGATCTGGAAGTAACCATGCTCGTGAGCGCTGGCGTCGGTGGCATTTGACGTGTCTGTTTTTCCGGCCGGCCTCCCGGAACGTGGGACAAATACGTATCCTGAAGATCGGTTGGCGGACATCACGGAAACAGTGCGCGAAGAACCCAACCCCGGAGCAGTTGAGAGTCGCGGACGAAGTGGGTAACTTCCGGGTTGCTGACAATCCAGGACTAAAACCAAATCCAACGTTTCCCCAACGCCGTATCTTGGGAGCGTGGGGCACCTCAGCGGGATGGCAATACGGCCACGTGACTCGAAGTCCCCGGACGCGCCCGTCCAGAGGTCATCAGCGTTGAGATAATCGGCAAAGCTGCCGGAAGCTCACATGTTCGCTTTCGGGAAAGTCGAAGTCGCAACCGGACCGGCAGCGACGGCTCGAAATCGATCAGCATGAGCCATCTTCTTCAATCGCCAGCGGTTTGCCAATGCGCCAGCAGTGGCCAGCAGTTTGCAGGATGGACGGCGGTATTTGTGGTCAAATTCAGCTTCTGCGAGCGGCCCGGTGGCCAGGCCGGCGACAGCGGACAGGGTGAGGACCCTCCATGATTAACCGATCAGAACAAGCGTCAAGCATCGCTCGCGCGCTCAGCTATGCAGGCGGGTTGTTCGGCGACCTAAGGGTGGCACTCCGCTCACTGCGGCGTACCCCTTCGTTGTGGGCCACCATCGCCCTGACGCTAGCGCTGGGTATTGGCATGAACACCGCCATTTTCAGCGTTGTGCGGGGCGTGCTGTTGCGTCCGCTTATGAATCGCGATGAAGACCGGCTGATTTACATCCAGCAAAGCGCGCCCGGCCTGCAAGTGAGCAACGCCACATTCTCAATTCCTGAGGTCACCGACATAGGCGCGGACCTAAAGACCATCCGCAAGCTCGGCACGTTTTCTACCATCGACTTTTCCGCGGATGGATTCGGACAGGCACGCGAAATCCACGCCGGAGTGGTCGACGGCGCCTATTTTGACGTAATGGGGCTGAAGCCCGTCTTGGGCCGCCTGCTGGACGAACGCGACGACGGGCCAGGCGCTCCCGGCGCAGTCGTGCTGACGTACAAATTCTGGGCCACCGTGCTGCATTCCGATCCGAACGTGATTGGAAAGTCCATACGGCTGGGCAGCATGATGGAAGTCCGTTCGGCAACGGTCGTCGGAGTGTTGGAGCCGTCCGTGCCATATCCGGCGGAAACGCAGATCATCGCCAACATCGTCACCAGCCCGCACCATCTCTCAGCAACCATGGTGCAGGGTCGCGAGCATCGCATGACCGACATATTCGGCCGCTTGGCGCCTGGGGCGAGCCTGACCTCCGCGCGTGCCGAACTTCGTGGCGTGTACGCAACCATGACGGCGGCCCATCCCGAGGTTTACAAGCCTCAGCATCACTACCAGATCGATGCCCGGCTGTTGCGGGACCAGATCAACTCGGAAGCGACCACCATCCTCTGGTTGTTGTTTGGCGCCTCGGGCCTGCTGTTCGTCATTGCCTGCTCGAACGTCGCAAACCTGATCCTTGCTCGCGCGGTCCGCCGCGAATCGGAGCTGGCGGTTCGCGCCGCTCTGGGAGCGAGCCTTGCCGCCATTCGCAGGTCGCTGTTGGCCGAAAGCCTGGTTCTATGTGGCAGCGGAGGCCTCGCCGGCGTACTCGTAGCCATCCCTATGGTGACCGTACTTGCGCGTTACGCGTTTCGATTCTCCGTAAGGGCAGCGGATCTGACGGTCGATTTCGGCTTGCTTTGGATGGGCTTGGCTCTGGCGTTGGCAGCGGCGGTGTTTCTCGCATTCGCTCCCCGCCTGCCCTCGGAAGATAGTTCGCGCGGACCGTCGCTGACCAGCGGCGGCAGCCGAGTGACCGGCAGCAGCCGTCGCCGGATTCGCATTTTCACCGTTGTCCAAGTCGCGGCGTCATTCTTATTGTTGGCCGGTGTGGGTGTGTTGCTGACTACTTTGCGCTCCATGCAAACCGCACAGCCGGGCTTTGAAACCGGTCACGTTCTGATTGCCAATCTGCCTTTGATTTCCGATGGCCGAACGCCGCAACAGGTAACCCAGTTCTACCAGGAGGCCCAGCGTAAAGTAAGCGCGCTGCCGGGAGTCGATAGCGCCTCAACCGCCATGTGGGCCCCGTGGCTCGACAGGCGTTATTTAAGCTTCACTCTTCAATTCGCAGTCGAGGGTCGAAAAGGGGAAAGCGGCACGGACGACCTGCGTGCCCGGTTCCGGTTTGTTTCGCCGGGCTACTTCGCCACTTTGGGCATTCCGCTGATCGAGGGGCGTGACTTCACCGAGGCCGACCGGAAGGAATCCGAAATGGTAGTCGTCGTCAGCAAGAGCGTGGCGCAGCAACTGTTCCCTGGACAAGACGCAATCAATCGCCACATTATGTGGACGGATCCTCTCACTAAGGTCGCCGGCATCAGCCCTAAAGGGCGCCGGATCGTCGGCGTCCTGGCCGACGTGGACGACGCCAACATCCTCCCCCAGCACAATTTGACCATCTATCAGCCCTTCGCGCAGGGGCCGCTGTTCGGAGCATGCCTGCTGGTGCGCGCGAGCAAAGATCCAACCGCCCTGGTCCCATCCATCACGAAAACCATCCGCGCCGTGGCCGCGACTCAACCCGTGGAGCACGCCAGCACTTTGGAGGATGTCCGCACTGAAGTCCTCGCGAACAACCGCGTGAATGCCGTCGTGTTCGGAGGGTTCGCCGCTCTCGCGTTAGCGATTTCAGCGGTGGGAATTGCGGGCGTGCTGGCATTTTCGGTGAGCTGGCGCACGCGCGAGTTCGCAATCCGGCTCGCAGTCGGCGCGCAGCCGGTCTGGATTCTCTCGAACGTGCTGCTGGACGGAGCAACCACGGCTGCCATTGGCATTACCGCGGGCGGTCTGCTGGGCTGGGGATTGTCGCGCTTGGCCGGCAATTACATTTCGGAACTTCAGCTTCCGGGCCCAATTCCGTTGATAGGAGCGGCGGCGGTCGTGGTTGTGTCAGCAGTATTGGCATCGTTAGTCCCGGCCGCGCGTGCCGCGCGAATCGACACGCTGCAAGCGCTTCGCGCTGAATGAGAAGCCTCCGGACGGCGAGGCGAATTCCATTGGCCGGCGGCAAAGCTGGGAGCCTAAAATCTTGAGGTCCCGTTCGAACTTGTCATCTCTCCGTTCCGGAGCACCACTTTGACGTCTAACCCGTCTCAAAGTCCTTCGAAGTCCCGTTCTGGGGAACTTCACTTGGAGACGTAGTCGTTCCGTCGAAATGCCTATTTCGTGAGGCGATGGGGCCCAACTCCTGAGTTACGGGCTAACCGTCCACTACGCCGGCATAGTCTGACGCAGGAATGAGATCAGAAGCCGATTCACTTCTTCGGGTTGCTCCTGCTGCACCCAGTGGCCAGCGCCTTCCACGAGATGGAATCCCGTCATATTTGTGCAGGCTTTGGCGCGCATGGCTTCGGCCGCACCCGGCGTTTGATAGACGCCCCAGTCGCTCTTGCCGGCGATAAAGACGGAGGGCACATCGACGGTGCGGCCTGAGAATGTGAACAGTTCGGCGACGTTGCGCGGTTCGAGTCCGCGGCGATAGCCCTGCAGTCCGCCCTGAAATCCGACCCGCCCGTATTCAGACGCGTAGACAGCGACGTCTGCGTCTGTGAACCATTTGTTGGCTGCGACCTCCGCTGCGGTAGGCATGTATTCGGCGGCGGTCTCGGCCATGTTCTTGTTCAGATCCATAACGTAGTAGGTTGGCATCTTCGCGTATTCTTCTGCGGTGCGGGCCTTGAGGACGAACGGCTGGTTCTGTTTCCAATCGGCGCTTTTGGCGTGATAATAGGCGCGGAAGTAGTTGGCGAGGCCCTGTGGACAGTTACGCATGTCGTTGTCCGCTTCGGGCGTGGTGTAGTAGCGCTGGTAGTACTTGCGGGGGCGGGGCAGGGCGGCAAGTTGTTCATCCAGGTTTGGAATTGAGCCCGGGCGGGCCGGCGCGGCTGCGGACGTTGGGAACGAAGGCGGTCCGCCGAATGGCGCGCTCATCATGGCGACAGAACGGAAAACATCGGGACGAACGAGTGCGCACCACGCGGCAATCGGTGAACCGGCGTCATGCCCGACAACGTTCACAAAGCGATAGCCAAGTGCCGAGACCAGAGCGAGCGCATCGCGGATCATGTTGAGCGTGCTGAAGGAAGTGAGGTCGGCTTGGTAGCGCGTGTCCCAGCCTGTGGTGCGGCCGAAGCCGCGCTGATCCGCCGCGACTGTGTAATAACCCGCCTCCGCGAGCTCCACCATCACCTTGCGCCAGCTATAGGCGAGTTCGGGAAAGCCGTGGAGGAACAGGACGCAAGGGCGGTTCGGCGTCTCGAATCCGGCTTCCAGCATGTGAACTTTCAGTCCGTTGATGTTGTCGAGGAAGCGCGAGCGGATTGACAAAGGGAGTGTCGCCTGCCCGTAAGCGACATTCGGATTGACTGCACTTGCTTTGGTGGTCATCGAGAAGTATGCGAGGCTGCCGGCGAGGGTTCGGAGATGTTGGCGTCGGGTGCTCATCGGCTCCGTTTTGGCAAGCCACCAGATGGTGCTGGACTGATGATAAACGATATTCCGTCGGGAACTGCTGGCTCCGAGGCGATGTTGTGAAGATACCGCCTGCTTGGCCGGGTCGTGTGCCGAATGTCGGTGGGCTGGGCGTTTCGTCCGTTGTCACGGCGCATCAGACTGTCCTTCGAGCTTCTCGTCCCTACAGGAAGCGATGCCGTTCCGCCGCCGCTGGAAGACGGCAAGCTTGCGTTCGTCCAAACCAGCGAGTCCGGTTGCGTGCCACGAAATCGTAGCCAGCGTCACGGATAGCCACCGGAATCACCTCGAAGATCGCCGCCAGTGAAAACGGGAATCCCAGCAGGCGGGACATCCGCAGCACCGCCGTCGACCGCAACAGCACTTGGCCGCCTTCCACCACGATGATTGAGCCCACTCCGGTTTCCGGCAGCCCGGCCCGCCGCGAAAAAGCTATCCCCGCTTCGGATTGCCGCGCGGTGAACCGGAAAATATCCCTGCGATCGAATCGCATCAGAAAACTCACCCATCGGTTGCAAAACACGCACTCCCCATCGAAAACCACCACCGCATGAGATTCCACACTTCCATTGTCCCCGACAGAGCACGCGTACCCCCCGATCCGCTGGGGTTGGCGCTGGGGGGACACTCCTGCGGTACCTACGGGCGAAGGATTTCGAACGGTAGCCCGGAGTGTCCCCGGTGCGGGGGGCGAAGTCCCCGATCCAGTGGTGGGCAGAAAGAATTCCGGGAGCGATTGTCCTAGCTAGCTAGCCCTAGCAGCAGCTCTGCCGGACCTACTCGTTTGAGTCGACGATATTGCTTTTCATCGGCCTGAAATCTTATCTGGACCATACTGGCCGGCCGGCTGACGAGTTCGAGACGAAACACTTCTCTGTGAAGCCCCGCTTCGAATTGCCGTTGGATCAGGAAATAGGCACCCTCACTACCCTCCATCTCCTCGCTATCCTCCTTCTCCTCAAAGGTGACTTGGAAGTATTCGCCCCCCGAGTTCGCGACGGAAACGTTCGGAAGTGAGAACTCGGTCATTGCTGCATCCACTTTATGGATTCTACGCCAGAGGCGAGGAGCCGGATCTCCCGAGTCGCAGCCGCGAATGAAGCCAGACCCGGCGGCGGTCCACTGCAACTCGAATGATTGGGACAGGGAACGAAGACCTTCCCGTCATGGATTCATGGACGTCAGACGTTGCCTCAGATGACCGACATCCAGATCGCAGTATACCGGCCGGCTGTGCGCCCGGCGCTTCACCGCGCCGCTTTTGCCGAACTCGATCGCGCTTTGTTCCCGGCTGTCGAACTCGAGCCATCCGGGAAGGTCCGAAGCATTTGGGTTCCCGGTCTTCGCGAAATTCGTCCAATAGGTTTGCACGATCTCCGACAGACGGGAGTCGACCGGTTCGAACGGCAGCCAATTCCACGCCGGGTCGCGCAACGTTCCAAACACGTATGGCACTTCCAAGCCGTGAAAAGAGCCTAGCGCCTTTTGCCCCTGGCCTGGAATTTCACGATCGAACTGGTACAGGTATGCGCGATGTCCCGTGGTCGCGTGCAGCGCAGCCATCGCCATCTCCGGACAGGCGGCGATCACATCATTCAACCAGCTATCCGCCGCTTCCGTGCGGCCCAGAGCATTGTCCATTAAAAACATTGCGAGGACAATCGGGGTGGAACTCCCGTAAAAGACTCGAACCATCTGCGCCCGCGAGTTTCCGCTGCCTGCCGAGGTGCTCCCGCCCCCGGCCTTGGCACGGAATGCGCTGATCTCGCGCCCGTTATTGCCGACGATGAAATCCACCGGAAGCTCCCGGCCCTCCGCAAATATTCGACCCGGCGATTCGCGCAGGAACCATCCGTCGATTACCGTCCCCGGATCGCCTGCCCGCTTGGACACTTCATTGATCTTCTCCAGCACTGCCTCGGCCGGAAGCGCGCGCAACCGGTCGATCTCGCTACCGCCGGGGAATCCGAGTAAGCGCGCGGCTTCGGAGCCAAAATGCTCGCCCTTTTCGCGATTCGCCGCATTGAGCGCGAGCAGCACCGGACCGCTCTCCATAATGGCGCGCTGCACCAGACCCTTGGACAGCGGTGAGCACAGCAGCAGCCCGGCGTCGAGCGATCCCGCCGATTCTCCGAACACCGTCACTTGGCTGGGGTTGCCTCCGAACTTTGCAATATTGTCGTGCACCCACTGTAGTGCGGCCACCTGGTCCAGAAGCCCGTAGTTTCCCGATGCATGATGCGGCGATTCTCGCGTCATCTCTGGATGCGAGAAGAAACCAAGCGGCCCGAGGCGGTAATTGATGGTGACCACCACCACGCCTTTGCGGGCCAGGGCGGTCCCGTCATAAGAGCCTTCGGTCCCGCTGCCGATCACATTCGATCCGCCATGTATCCACACCATCACCGGAGCCGCGGCCTGCGGCGGCGGCCAAGCGGGTGTCCAGACATTCAGGTAGAGGCAATCCTCAGACATCGCGATCTTTGTCTGCGGATACTCTTTGCCGTACAGCTTGGCGAGTGGCGCAAGGAAGCCGCCGGTCCCGAGCGGGTTCTGCATGCAGGCCGCGGAATAGTGGGTGGCGTCGCGGACGCCTTTCCACGGAGCGATGGGCAGCGGCTCGCGCCAGCGAAGCTTACCGATTGGTGGTTGTGCAAACGGAATTCCCTTAAAAACGGCTCCGCTTTCCGGCGCCGCCTGCACCGTCCCTTCAACCGATCCTCCGGTTACGCCCACCACGGGCTGGATATCCGATCGCGCGCTGGCACAGATTGCGAAGGCGAACGCAACCATGAGAGATCGCCTTGTGCGAGTCAAGGTGTTGCCCCTTTCCGGCCCTTGAGCGACGCCCGATCTCTGCGGGCAGGTCGACACACGCGAAATTCGGAGCCTCGCCGGTGCTGCCCGGACCCTTCCAACGCCTTTTTCGGCGCGATCCCACTCCCCCATCGCTCCATCATACGGCCAATCCCTTTCCGGCGTGGCCGGGAAAACAGGCTCTCCACCGCGATCCGATCCGACCGCCTTCTCCAATAATGGGGAAAGCGCCAACCGTCTTGTCCAGAAGAAAAGAGAACCCAAGTTCGGCAGATTCGGCGTCATTCCGGTAGGTATTTGGGTCGGCAACACAGGAGGCCGTCTTTCGCGGAGCACCATTACTAAAGGAAAATTTTGCCGAGAGTCCGATGTATTCGGCCAACTTCTTAGCCTGTGCCTTACTGATTCTGCGCTTGCCGTTTACCAGGTCGGACACCTGAGCGCGGGAGCCGAGCACCGGAACAAGATCTGCTTGCCTCAGCCCGCGCTGTTCCATCAGGTATTTGACCGTCTCATAAGGAGGCTGTTTCGGAACGGCCGCGGCAATTCCAAGGCCAGCAGCTTGCGATAGGCGATCGGATCCAATGCTCTCAAGCCCATTTGAATTACTCCTTTCGGTTGTATTCGCGATGGTTCGGCAGCTCCTTTACGTAGATCCCTCTACCGAGTGTATTTCACCGGAACAGGCCGGCGATCGCCTTCATCTGAAGAAAGAGGCGGTTGGCGATGGAGGGAAACGGAACAAACCCAAAATGCCGATGGAACTTTACAGCACTCGCGTCGATTGCGTCGACAACAACGGCAGAAGCGGCAATCCCGGCTGATTGCGCCAGTGCGCGGTGCAGGGCATCCAGGAGAAGAAACTCGCCGATGCGTTGCCCTTGGAAGCGGCGATCAACGGCCAGGCGGCCGAGCAAGGTGGCGGGAATGAGCGGATAGCGCGGAAGTTTCTTCGCCACCTCAACGGGTAACTCACCTACATCAATGCCATAGCTCGACAGTGTGTAGTAGCCAAGAATCGTCGTGCCGCCGTGCTCCGGCACCAGGACAGATGGCGTGGCGCAGCCGCGACGGAGATCCTGGCCCGCTTGTTCCCGCAAGTACCGATCGAGAGCGGAATTGCCACACGAGAAAGCCGCGCGGTTGTGTTCGTTGCGCAGGGGTTCAATCACCCGTTCCACTGGAGGAGGCGGCTCTGGCATTTTCTAAATGCCAGTGATCTTCTTGTACCGCTTGGCGGCTTGGCGCAGCCTCTTGTTGGGAGGACTCGGCTTCAGAAGCGCATCCACGAAAACCTGGCGATCACGGGCGCTGAGCGTGAGCACCTCATGCTCCCGGACGGTACGGGCCGCGACTTCCTGGGCGCTGCTGACGACGAACTCCGTCAGAGAGCGCCCAATGAGATCCGCCGCATGTTGAAATAGGGCCTTCTGCTCGTCCGTGAGACGGGCTTCCAGCCTTGCCGTCTTGGCAGCGATCTGTGTGGTTGCGCCCATGGGACTGTACTATATTGTACGGCATGGGCCCGTACACAGCAAGGGGAGTTCGATCTATCCACGTCTCTTCAAGCCTGCAGTGAATACTAGTCGTATTGCTTTAGATTCTATGGTGCGCCCGGCATGACTCGATCATGCGACCTTCTGGTTCGTGGGCAAGAATTAGCTGGGCTCGCCTTATGGTTTCAATCGGTTGCCGTTCGGCTTAGGTAGCCAATGTGGGCTCAGTCGGCGTCAATTGGGTAGGCATTTGGGTAGGTAAGGTGCGGACCGCTTAAGGTTCCTGTCCCCGGAACGAATTGGCCTGGTGTCAACTTGGACACCCGGAAAAACTCGTTTCGTCGGCCGGAGGCTCCATGGCACTGTCCAAACGCGCTCTGCCGGTTCGTAGGCAAGCACGGCTCCGGTGAAAACCCTGCAAGGCCAGAGGCAAACCGGCTGCCAGCCCCACGTAGGAGGGCGCGCAACAGCCTTCGGACCACTTGGGATTCTTAGCCTGGAACCTAAATCGAGGATGAATGATATTGTTCATTTTCGTTTCATCCGCTATCGGATAGGCTAGTGACCGATGCAAAAAACTCTTCTCCTTCTTGTGGCGATCTCCGCCGCCATGTTTGGCGCGGACGAATATGGTAAACGTGGTACCACCTACGCTCAAAAACTCCTGGATGAGACGATGGCCAAACACCCGGATGTCATCATCATGGCTTTTCATGTCGCGGCACCCGGCAGCAAGAACTACGACATCATCGCATCGAACATCGGCCGAATCGGCAAAAAAGCCGACGACGACGACATGCGGGTGATTAACACCGGCGAAACTCACCTCGAAGTCAATGAGAAGGGCGATCACTTCGAGGCCGAGGTTGCGATGCGTGACAAGTCTGGCAAAATCATCGGCGCGTGCGGGATCGTCTGGAACTACAAAGCCGGCGACGATAAAGCCGCCCACGGCCGGCAAGGCGAAGCGATCGCCAAAGAACTACAGGCAAAAACCCCGACGGTCGCTAAACTCTTCGAGCCGCTTAAGTAAACTAGCCGATCATCTTCGCACGCTGATCTCTGGTGCTGCTGGGTCTCCTGATCGTCAGGATCGTGCGGCCCGGCGCAGTCCTGACCCCGGCTCCTATTGCGCCGAGATATCGAGATATCTCGACAGTGACGTGTCTTGCCTTGCTTCGGAGGGCGCCTTACCAGATCAGCTTAACGCCGAACTGGAGTTGGCGTGAGGTGGTGGCGGTGCTGGCGATCAGGCCGGCCGTAGCTACCGGGGCGCCGTTGGCGCCGAAGATGGAGGTGTTCGTCACCGGGGGATTGAAGTTCGGGTGATTTAACA